>Ga0190274_10001546_pt1 | contig 13460 bp, 12 predicted proteins | sample Popmic531T_FD_133002 | JGI IMG/M metagenome (GOLD analysis project Ga0190274, IMG submission 133002) | Populus adjacent soil microbial communities from riparian zone of Yellowstone River, Montana, USA - 531 T | ecosystem: Environmental > Terrestrial > Soil > Riparian zone | place: USA: Montana...
GGTACCGCCTCGTTGCCGCGATGTTCGACGACGCCCAGAGTGCCACCGGGCTTGAGGGCGCGGTACATCACCCGGAATGCAGCTTCGGCCTGTCCGCCGGCCATCCAGTTGTGGATGTTGCGGCACGTCAGCACCAGGTCCGCGGTTCCGTCCGGAATCATTGGGGCTTCCGGATTCACCGTGAAGTCCACCACCTTGACCCGATCGAGGTGGCCTGGCGCTCGCGCCAGGACGCCCATGTAGTTCTGGCGACTGTTCTCGCTGTTGGCGTTGCCCGCCGTGACCTGTGGCATGGCGCCGATGTACTGGCCATTCTCGCGCACCAGTGGTGCGATCACTTCCGTATACCAGCCGCCAATCGGCAGGACTTCGACCACGGTGTGGTCGGGGCGGATGCCAAAGAAAAGAAGGGTTTCGCGCGGGTGGCGATACTGGTCGCGGGCGCGGTTGGCGTCGCTGCGGTGGCTGCTCGCGAGGATCTTGTCGAGCTGGCCGGCCGTCGCAGTGCGCGTCGCCGTTCCCGCGCAGCCGGACAGCCCTGCGGCCAGGCCCAGGATGGCCAGGCTCACGAGTCCACGGGACAGCTGGGCGATCACGGATCGGGCCTTCATGGTGCGCTCCGCAGTTCGGCGGGTTTCACGGCTCAAGGTAAGCGTAACCGTTCAGCTCATTCTCGTAAAAGCGCTTGATCGCCTGGCCTTCGGCCACCGTCATGCGGTTGTCCCGTACCGCGCGCTCGCAATCGCGCGCCAGGGCAGGGTAGAGCTCAGCCACATCGTACTCCATGTACTCCAGCACCCGGTTGGCGGTGTCGCCCTTGACGATTTCCTCGATCCACCAGCCGCCTTCCTCGTGAAGGCGGATGTGTACCACATGCGTATCACCAAACAGGTTGTGCAGATCGCCCAGGGTCTCCTGGTAGGCACCGACGAGGAACACGGCCAGGAAATAGTCCTCATCCTTGCGCAGGGGATGGACCTCCAGCGTGCGCTTGGTGTCGCGCAGGCTGACGAAACGATCGATCTTGCCGTCCGAGTCGCAGGTGATGTCGGCCAGCACGGCCTTGCGCACGGGTTGCTCGTCCAGCCGATGGATGGGCATGACCGGGAAGAGCTGATCTATCGCCCAGCTGTCGGGCAGCGACTGGAACACCGAAAAATTGCAGAAATACGTATCGGAAAGTATCCCTTCCAGTTCTGCCAGTTCATCCGGAACCTCATCGAGCTTGCGCGCCGCATCGCGCACCTTCGTGCACGTAGCCCAGTACAGTCGCTCGGCCAGGCCGCGATGCTCCAGCGACAACAGGCCCAGCTTGAACATCTGCAGCGCCTCATCCCGTGCCGTCACCGCGTCGTGATAGCTCTCCACCAGCCGCCGCGGGTTGGTCGAGCGAAACGCGTCGGCCAGGTCCTGCACCGGTTGCGGCAATGAAGCGCGCGCCAGCTTGTCGATGTCGCCTGGAAGCACCGTGAAGCCATCCAGCGCGGAATGCCCCAGTACGTCGAAGATCAGCACGCTGTGGTGCGCGGCAATGGCGCGCCCGGACTCGCTGACAATCATCGGGTGCTCGATATTGCGGGCGTTGCAGACGCTGGCAATCCGGTACACCACGTCGTTGGCGTACTCGACCAGCGTGTAGTTCATTGAAGACGGAAAATTGGACGCGCTGCCGTCATAGTCGACGCCGAGGCCACCGCCCACATCGATGTACTGCAGGCCCGCGCCCAGCTGCTTCAGCTCGGCGTAGACATGCGCAAGTTCGTTGATGGCTTCCTTGACGCGGCGAATGTCCTGCAACTGACTGCCGGGGTGGCAGTGCACCAGCTGCAGGCAGTCCAGCATGTCGCGTTCACGCAGCACCTTCAGCATTTCCAGGATTTCGGTGACGAACAGACCGAACTTTGACCGGTCACCCGCGGATTCGCGCCAGCGCCCCGAACCTTCGCTCGCCAGCTTCACGCGCACGCCGATTTTCGGCCGCACGGCGTGGGTGGCCGCATGGTTCAGGATCAGCGCCAGCTCGGCGAAATTCTCGACAACCGGAATGATGGTGCGCCCGAGCTTGGTCGCGAGAATCACGGCCTCGATGTAGCTCGAATCCTTGAACCCGTTGCAGACGATGAGACGGTCCGGAGAGTCTTCGGTCATTGCCATCACGGCCAGCAGCTCCGGCTTGGAGCCCACCTCGAGGCCGAACCCGTACTCCTTGCCGTAGCGGTACACCTCTTCGACGACCAGGCGCTGCTGGTTTACCTTGATCGGGAAAACCGCCGCGTACTTGTTGCGGTATTCGTTCTCGACGATGGCCTGCGCGAACACGTCATGCAGGCGCTTGAGTCGATGCGCGAGGATGCCCGAGAAGCGCACCACCACTGGCGTGCGCAGATCGCGCTCGGAGAGACCCTGCACAACCTCGTGCAGGTCGATTTCCCGATCCGCCGTGGTATCGGGTCGCACCACCACATGCCCGGCCGCATTGATCGAGAAATAGCCCTTGCCCCAGGCGGGGACCTGGAACAGTTCCAGCGAGTCCTCGACAGTCCAGGCCGAAGGAGGGACGGTAGTGCCTTCGCGCTTCTTGCCAGCAGCCATCTATGCAGCCCCGGTTACAACCGGCCGCGCCGGGTTCGTGATCCATTCACTATAGCTGCCGGCATAGAGCTGTCCGGTTCGTCCGATCAGATCCAGTGCCAGCAGGTTGTGACAGGCGGTGACACCCGAACCGCACATCGCGACCAGTGGCTTTCCGGCAGCGGCTGCCAGGATGGGTTGCCATCGATCGCGCAGCTCTGCCGCGCCGAGAAAGTGCCCGTCGCTTCCAAGATTGCGGGAAAAGGGATGATTGACCGAACCGGGCACATGCCCCGCAACCGGATCCAGGGTTTCGTTCTGGCCCGCGAACCGGTCCGCGGCCCGGGCATCGATCAGGGTGATCGCGTTCTGTGCCACACCGGTCACGATGCTCTCCGAGTCGACCACTCCCTTGAAGGGCAGTACGTCGACGCGGGTTGGCTGGATGGAAGGCAGCCTCGTTTCCACGGGATGTCCGGTCGCGCGCCAGGCAGTCAATCCGCCGTCCAGCACCTGCACCTTCGTATGGCCGATGGCGCGCAGCATCCACCACAACCGGGAAGCCGTCGACCCGGTGCCATTGTCATACGCGACGACAAGCGTATCGGGCGTCCACCCCCATTCGCCCAGAGTGCGCGCAAAGCCGTCCGGAGAAGGCAGCGGGTGCCGTCCCGTGCTGCTGGTCCGCGGAGCGGAAAGCTGCTCGTCCAGATGAGCGTAGACAGCACCTGGTATGTGGCCGGCCAGGTAGTCGGCGCGGCCGCGGGAGGTATCGGTGAGTTCGAAGCGGCAGTCCACGACCAGCAGCCCGGGCCGGGAAATCAGGCCGGCAAGTGCGGCGGCGCTGATCAACGGCGAGGGACGTGTGGCCTGAGGCGGTGTGGGAGGTGGTGCCGTTGCAGGTGGTGTCGGCACAAGCGTCGATGTCGTCATCCACGCATCATCGCCGCAGTCACCGCTGCATACAATTCATCGCTACAATTTCATATGGCAATCGACGTCTACTGGAGCAGTGGCAGTCCCTTCTGCTGGCGAGTCCTGCTGGCGCTGGAACTCAAGGGGCTGTCCTACAGCAGCCACCTGCTGCACGTGGACTTCCAGGAACACAAGGCACCGCAGATGCTCGCCATGAATCCGCGGGGCCGCCTGCCGGTGCTGCGCGACAACGACTACGTCGTATTCGAGTCAGTCGCAGTCCTCTATTACCTGGACCGCAAGTATCCGGATCCGCCCATATTCGGTCGTTCAGCCGAGGAAGGTGGCGTGATCCTCCGCGTCATCGACGAATTCCAGACGTACACGGAAGCGGAGCTGATGCGCATCATCTATTCCCTGCGCAATGGCAAGGGCGCCGCACTTGGCGAGCGGATCACGCAGGCCATGCATACCGTTGCAGGCGAAGCCCGGACCATCGAAGGGCGCCTGTCAAAAGGGGACTGGATAGTCGGCGACGCGGTCACCGCTGCGGACCTCGCCATCTATCCGTGCATCCGCGTCCTGCAGCACCTGCTGCTGCGACCGGAAGCGCAGGAGCTGTCTGCGCGTTTTCTTCCTGCCGAGATCCAGTATCCTGCGCTGGCTCGCTGGATGAAGCGCGTTGAGGCGCTGCCGGGATTCAGCAAGACCTGGCCACCGGATTGGCCACCGCTGCAGAGTTAGAGGGGTTGTGTTACAGCCATGAGTCAAAAGGTTTACTTCGAGTTTCCCGGTCGCCTGATCATGGTCGGCTTCGGCAGCATCGGCCAGGGCGTGCTGCCGCTGATCCTGCGGCATATCAAGGTTCGTCCCGAGCGGATCGTCATCGTCACGGCCGACAGCGCAGGCCAGGCCGAGGCACAGGCACTGGGCGTGCGTTTCATCAAGGAGCCGCTGGTACGCGAGAACTTCCGGCGCGTGCTCGATGGGCTCATGGGGCGCGGAGACTTCCTGGTAAACCTGTCCGTCGACGTTTCGAGCGTGGCCCTGATCAAGCACTGCTGGGAACGCGGTGTGATGTATATCGACACCTGCATCGAACCCTGGGCCGGTGGTTACACGGATCCGGCGACGCCTCCCGGTCGTCGCACCAATTACGCCATGCGCGAGGAAGCGTTGGCGCTGCGTACTTCGCTGACCGCGAAAAATCCCACGGCCATCCTTACCCACGGCGCCAATCCCGGGATGGTGTCCTATTTCGTGAAGGCCGCGCTGTTGCAGCTGAAGTCTGATATCGGCGTGGACATGGCGGAACCGACCAATCGGGCGGAATGGGGCGCACTGGCGCGCAAGCTGGGCGTCAAGGTCATCCATGTCGCCGAGCGCGACACGCAGATCACCAACCGTCCCAAGGAAGTGAACGAGTTCGTCAATACCTGGTCGGTCGACGGCTTTGTCTCCGAGGGCTCCCAGCCCGCGGAACTGGGTTGGGGAACGCACGAACGCAACTTCCCGCGCGATGCCAAACGACACGACTTTGGCAGTGGCGCAGCCATTTATCTTGGCCAGCCCGGAGCGGCCACGCGGGTGCGCACCTGGACGCCGCATGCCGGCGCCATTCACGGCTTCCTCATCACGCACAGCGAGGCGATTTCGATCTCCGATTACTACACGGTGCGCGAGCACGGCGAAGTGGTGTACCGGCCGACCTGCCACTATGCCTACCACCCCAGCGATTCCGCCGTCATCTCGGTACATGAACTGGCCGGCCGGAACTGGCAGATGCAGGATCGCAAGCGGATCCTCATGGACGAGATCACCTCCGGGATGGATGAACTGGGCGTACTGCTCGGCGGCCACAAGCGCAACGCGTATTGGTACGGCTCGCAGCTCACGATCGAAGAGGCGCGCAAGCTGGTGCCCTACAACAACGCCACCAGCGTGCAGGTCACGATTGCGGTGCTGGCGGGCATGGTTTTCGCCATGGAAAATCCGGATTCCGGCTTGCTGGAACCGGACGAGATCGAGCACAAGCGGATGCTTGAAATCTGCAGCCCCTATCTTGGCAAACTGGTCGGGGAATACTCGGACTGGTCGCCCCTCTCGGATCGGGAAAGGCTGTTCCCGGAGGACCTGGACATGGGCGATCCCTGGCAGTTCAAGAACGTGCGGGTGATCTAGCCGTAACTGATTGCCGTGATCACGTAGCGCTGTTCGGTTCCGGCAATCGCCACGCTGATTTCCGAATCAAGTGGCTTTCCCAACAGGGCCTTTGCCAGCGGCGCATCCATGCTGATGTAGCCGGGTGCCGCGTCAAATTCGTCCGGCCCGACGATGCGATAGCGGCGCGATTCACCTGTGGCGTCTTCCAGTTCCACCCAGGCGCCAAAAAATACGCGCCCGTGATCCGAAGGCGGCTGGTCCACGACGACCATGCCGTCCAGTCGGCGCCGTAGATGCCGAACGCGTGAGTCGATCTCCCGAAGGCGCTTCTTGCCATAGGTGTAATCGGCATTTTCCGACCGGTCGCCCTGGGCTGCTGCCGCGGCAACGGCCGCCGTGACCTGGGGCCGTTCGACGCGCCAGAGCTGTTCCAGCTCCGCGCGCAGCCGCGCGGCGCCCGCGGGTGTGACGTATTTCGAACCTGGTTTCGCCGGTGCTCTGTATCGACTCATTCTGTGCGCACACTCACAGCCGTGGGGACCGCCTGGGCATATGTTTGAGCCAGACCACCTGGAACGCGGGGAAGGGTCCCATGTCGAGCAAGTACTACGCCCATTTCGTGACCGATACACCCGAGCCGCAGCTGGCGGGCGAGTACAGCGGCGTAGTCGAGCTGACAACCCCGTTGCATCCGCAGCGCGAGTCACACGAGCTGCGCGCGTTGCTCGCCCGCAACTTCGACGTGATGGCCGAGGATATCAGGATCCTAAACTGGGCCACGCTGCATTAAGATAATCGGACAGGGCCTTACGGATGGCCCGTCCTGTGTCTTAAGGAGTACTTCCAAATGCGTGGAATGAGGTTTGCCCTCGCGGGCGTTGCCCTGCTGTTGTCCGGTTGCGGCTACAACACCCTTCAGACCCAGGACGAGGGTGTGAAGTCCGCGTGGTCCGAGGTAGTCAACCAGTACCAGCGACGCGCCGATCTGATTCCAAACCTTGTCGAGACCGTAAAAGGCTTTGCTGCGCAGGAACAGAAAGTGTTGCTGGGCGTAACCGAGGCTCGTGCAAAAGTAGGCTCGATCCAGATGACCCCTGAGCTGGTCAATGATGCGGAAGCCATGGCCAAGTTCCAGGCAGCACAGGGCGAACTCACCGGCGCGTTGAAAAGCCTGTTCGCGGTGTCCGAAAGCTATCCGGACCTGAAGTCCGACCAGAACTTCCGCGACCTCCAGGCCCAGCTCGAAGGGACGGAGAACCGGATAACCGTGGCGCGAAACCGCTACATCCAGGCGGTTCAGGCCTTCAACACCACCGTGCGTTCGTTCCCCACCAACCTGACAGCGATGCTGTTCAAGTACAAGGTAAAGCCGAACTTCACCGTGGAGAACGAGGCGACGATCGCGAGGCCGCCCACGGTTGACTTCGGCGGTGGCGCCCCCGCGCCGGCGAATTGATCGGGCGAGCCATCGTCCTGCTGGCGGGGCTGCTTTGCGCGGCAGGCCTTGCCGCGCAGGAATTGCAGCCGGTGCCCGCGCTGGAAGCGCGGGTCACCGATCTGACCGGCACGCTTACCGCTGCACAGCAGGCGGATCTGGAGCAGAAGCTGGCTGCCTTCGAGCAGCGCAAGGGCTCACAGATAGCGTTGCTCATGGTGCAGTCCACCCAGCCTGAGGCCATCGAACAGTATTCGCTGCGAGTGGCTGAGGCCTGGAAGCTGGGGCGCGATAAACCGGATGACGGCGTGTTGCTCCTGGTGGCAATGAAAGACCGTGCGATGCGCATTGAGGTCGGCTACGGCCTGGAAGGTGCGCTGCCGGATATCACGGCCAAGCGCATCATCAGTGACACGATCACTCCGCTGTTTCGCCAGGGCGATATCTATGGCGGCGTGAGCGCCGGACTCCAGCAGATCATGAGAGTCGCGGAGGGCGAGGAGTTGCCTCCGCCTGATCGCCAGTGGAAGGGCCGCGGTGACCGCGTCGCCGGGCTGCTGCCGCTGCTGTTCTTCGCGGTCGTGATCGGTGGTTCGATCCTGCGCCGCATCTTCGGGCGCACCTTCGGTGCCGTGGCCACGGGCGGACTCACCGGCCTGCTCGTGTGGCTGGTTTCAAAGATCATTCCGTTCGCCATCGGGGCAGGCATCGTGTCGCTGTTGTTCAGCCTGTTCATGGGCATCGCCACCAATGTGCGCGGTGGTCGTGGTGGCCCCGGCTCCTGGGGAGGATGGGGTGGGATGGGTGGTGGCGGTCTTGGTGGCGGCGGGTTTGGGCGTGGCGGTGGCTTCGGTGGTGGTGGATTCGGTGGCGGTGGCGGCGGCTTCGGTGGCGGTGGCGCTTCGGGGCGGTGGTGACCATGTTGTCGCGCCTGTTCAGACACCTGTTCACGCCGTTCTGGATACTCCGGCTGCGCTTCAAGGCGCCGATGCTCGCGGAAGTTACGCGGCGGATCCAGGATGTGGAGCGCGTCCATCCTGGCGAATTGCGCTTCGTCGTCGAGCACGCCCTGGAACTGGGAGACCTGCTGTACGGATTGACGCCGCGGGAAAGGGCGCTCGAGCTCTTCGGCCTCCTGCGCGTCTGGGATACCGAACACAACTCCGGCGTCCTCATCTATGTCCTACATGCCGAGCACGCGGTGGAGATCGTTGCCGATCGTGGAATTGCCCGACATGTACCCCAGTCGGACTGGGAAGCGCTGTGCCGGGATCTGGAAAAGGATTTTCGCGCTGGCCGATACGGTGAAGGGGCGTTGGCAGCCGTAAACGGGGCGGCAACCCTGCTGGAAAAGCATTATCCGGGCCAAACGGCCGGCCACAACGAACTTCCGGATCAGCCGCTGCTTCTGTAGGAACGCCCGATCAATGTAATAATCGGCGGATGAAGCACTTCCGCCTGCCATCCGGCATTCCCTTAGTACTCGTCGGCTTGATGACCCTGGCTGGTTGCTCGCTCCTGTCACCTCCCGTGAAGGTAGCGACCCCGCCTGCCCCAGTGGAGCCACCAAAGCCGGTATATGTGCCGCCTATCGACACGCACAAGTTCGAGATTGACCCGCAACACGACGATGTCATTGGAGTGGTACAGGTCACTGTCACCTCGAAGCACGATACGCTTCCGGACATCGCGCGGCGTTTCAACGTCGGATACGAAGAGATCGTTCGCGCCAATCCGGGCGTAGATGTCTGGCTGCCAGGCGCGGGACGCGAGATCGTGGTGCCCACGCAGTTCGTCCTGCCGAGTGCGCCGCGCGAGGGCGTTGTCATCAATGTGGCGGCAATGCGGATTTTCTATTTTCCGCCGGCCAAGAAGGGCGAGAAGCAGGTCGTCTATACGCATCCGATCGGTATCGGCAAGGTCGGCTGGTCCACCCCGGAAGGGGCGACCAAGGTCGTGTCCAAGCAGAAGGATCCGGTCTGGAACCCACCGGCCTCGGTACGTGCCGAGCACAAGGCCAATGGGGAAATCCTGCCAAAGGTGGTCCCTGCCGGGCCGGATAACCCGCTGGGAAAGTACAAGTTCACGCTGGGCTGGCCGAGCTACCTGATCCACGGCACGAACAAGCCTTATGGCGTGGGCTTGCGATCCAGCCATGGCTGCATCCGCCTGTATCCGGAGGATGTCGAGAAACTGTTTGGCATGATCGGCCCGGGCACGCCGGTTCGCGTCGTGAACCAGCCGTTCGTGTTCGGCTGGCACGGTGACCAGATGTATCTCCAGGCCTATGACGTGCTGGAAGACGACAAGCGCGACTGGTCAAAAGCGCAACCGAAGCTGCTGTCCAAGACGCTGACGCCACGCATCCAGGCGGAACTCAAGGCAAGCGGCGGTACTGTCAACTGGGCACGTGTGGCCGAGATAACCAAGGATCCGCGCGGCCTGGCGCTGTCGGTTTCGAGCGTGGAGCAGGATATCGCGGCCGTTATCAAGGCTGCACCGCGTGTGGAGAATCGCGTTCCGGAAGGTGCAAACTGGGATGGAGCGGATGATCCTGCGTTGCAGGCGCAGACCGATGTCGAAGTCATGGTCACCGAGCAGCAGCAGGCACCACGCACTTGAGCTATAGTCCTGCGCCCATGGGGTCGCTGTCTGAATGGCTGAAAATCATGCTCGATGAAATCGCGCGCAAGCACGATGACGCCGCGCGCGCAGCATCGGAAGAGAAGCAGCGACAACAGGCAGCGTCCGTTTCCGATCCGGTTCGGAAGACAACCTAAGTGCCGGAAACCAGCGGCACCGGTCCCGATTCCGCCGAGGCCGACGCTGGCATTCACGTTCGCCCCCAATTTTCCGCCGAGAGCGCACCGGCGCCCGGCCTGCAGATCATTCCGGCGTCCGTCGGCGTCGTTGCCTTTGTCGGCAGGTGCGTGAAGGGACCGGTAAACGAAGCGGTCCCGATCCGCAGCTTTGTCGATTTCCAGCAGCACTTCGGCGGATTGTGGGCGGGATCCACGTTGCCCCATGCGGTGGAACAGTTCTTCGAGCATGGCGGTGAGCAGGCGCTGATCGTGCGTGTGGTCAGTGCTGGAAGGGCGCCGACCATCGACCTGCCAGCCGGCAATGACCGGCTGGTGCTGATAGGAGTTTGTCCCGGATCGCGGGAATACCTTCGCGCATCCGTCGACTACGACGGCATCAGTCCCCAGGACACGGACCTGTTCAACCTGGTCGTGCAGCGCCTTCGTACACCGGGATCCGAATTGGTGGAGGCACAGGAAACCTTCCGGCGTGTTTCGGTATACGAGGGTTCGGCGCGCGAGATCGGCCGCATGCTGGCCGCCTCTTCGCTTGTCAGGGTATCCGGGGCCGTGCCGCAGGAGCGACCGTGGGTTACCCGCGGGCCGGATCCGCGCGCGCTGGTCGGCTATGTGGAATCTCATCAGGACGGTCACGACGGCAAGGTGCTGTCGGATTACGACCTGATCGGCTCCGAGAGTGCCCGCAGTGGCGTGTTCGCATTGCAGGGCGGGGCGTCGTTCAATTTCCTGTACATCCCTCCACCGGCAATCGACCGGGACCTGGGCATGAGTGCGCTGGTGATTGGAGCAAGGTTCTGCCGTGCGCATCATGCGTTGCTGCTGGTGGATCCGCCGCTGGCATGGCGTACGGCCCAGGATGCCCTGGACGGAATTCGCGACTGGCCGTTCCACAGCCAGGATGCGCTGATGTTTTTCCCGCGGCTGACCGCAATGGACCGTCTGCACGGGCGCATGGACAATTTCGAACCCAGTGCGGCTGCGGTTGGCCTGCTGGTGCGGGATGACCTGACCACGGCGGGTGTGTGGAGTGACGACGTCGATCCGGCGTTGTTGCGGCCTCCGGCGCAGCCTGCGGTCTGGGTTGATCGCCAGCAACGCCTGCTGCTCGCGCAGCGTGGCGTCAACTCGCTGCGTGCAACGCGCACGGCCGCACGTGACGTGGCGGCGCCGCGCACACTGGCGGGTGAATTCTCCGCCAGTGCGGACGAACGCCTGCTCAGTGCAAGGCGTACGGCGTTGTTCATCAGCGCCAGCATCGAGCGCGGGACGTGCTGGGTTGCGCTGGAAGGCAATACTCCACGCAGCCGTGACCGGGTCACGCGCCAGGTGGAGCGTTTCCTGCTGCAACTGGCCGAGGCTGGAGCATTCGCGGGCGAGGAGCGCAATCGGCACTATTTCGTCATCTGCGATGAGCGCCTGAACGGACCGATCGAGCAGGCCAGCGGTGAGTTTCGTTTCGTTTATGGTTATCAATTGCGGTACGGAGCCGCACGCCAGTCATGGCTGGTTGTCCATCGTGCCGGCGGCAGCCAGACCCGCCCCACCAGCCTCAACCAGCTGGCGTCGGCGCAGATGATGGCCGAGCTGCAGGTAGAATATCCGGATGCCTGAAACCTGCCACGTTGTGTTCTCCCATGGGCTGGACGGCAGCCCCTTCAGTACCAAGATTCGAGCGCTGTACGAGATAGCCGAGATGGAAGGTTTCGCAACCTCGGCTGTCGACTACCGTGGTGTCGATGATCCGGACGAACGCGTGCAACTGCTCCATGAATTCTGCAGGGATTTCCATGGGCATCTGGTGCTCGTGGGGTCCAGCCTCGGCGGCTATGTCTCACTGGCCGCGGCGCCAACGCTGCATGCGAAAGGCGTGTTCCTGATGGCTCCGGCGATCTACATGCCGGGCATACCGCCGCTCAAGCGTGGCGTACCGACCTGTCCGATTGCCCTGATCCACGGCTGGCGCGACGAGGTCATCCCGTATGAGCAGAGCATGCAGTTCGCGAAGGAGAACAAGCTGTCCCTGCACATGGTCGAGTCCGATCACCGCCTGCATAGCCAGCTGCACTTCATCCGCTACCTGTTCCAGTATTTCCTGATCGAATCCCGTCGCGCACAGTACGTAGACGACTAAAAGAACCAGTCTGAATGGACCGTTATACCGGCAGGTTGTTGTTGCCCTGGCTGCGGTTCTCGGTGCGCCCGGAGGACATTGCCGCTCAGCTGGAACCTGCGGGCGGCTCAATCTGCTACGTCATGGAGCGGCAAAGTTCGCTCGACGAAATGCTTCTGCAGCGCGCCTGTGCGCAGCATGGCCTGCCGCGACCAGGTCGACGATTGTTGCCTCCCGATGCACCGGGCAAGGAGCGATCGCTGCTGGCGTTGTCCCGCGAGGTCGGGTTCTGGCGATCGCGCATCGACCGGCGTACGCCACCGGTACTCAAGGCACTGCTGGAGAGACTGCGCGAGGACCCCTCGTTTGATGTAACGCTGGTTCCGGTCGCTGTGTATTGGGGCAGGGCGCCACAGCGCGAGACGCAGTCCTGGATGCGGCTGCTGCTGTCGGAGGACTGGGCGCTGGGCAGTCGCGCGCGCAGAGCCATGACAGTGCTGTTCAATGGACGCAATACCGTCGTGCAGTTCGGCCAGGGTGTGTCGGTACGCAAACTGGCGGACAACAAATCCGGATCCGAAACCCGGCTCGGCGACAACCAGGCCGCGCGAAGGATCGCGCGCCACCTCCTGACGCAGCTTGCTGCCTCACGGACGGCGTATGTCGGGCCGGACCTGTCGCACCGCCGGACCCTGCTGACGGAAGTATTGCGAGCGAAGGCAGTTCGCACGCTGATCGCGCAGGAAGCGCGCGACAAGAACCTGTCCCGGCGGCAGGCGATGCAGAACGCCCGCGAAATGTTCGAGGAGATCGCCGCGAACTATTCGCACGCCTTCGTTCGCCTGATGGAAGGGGTGTTGAAGCGACTCTGGACACGGATCTACGACGGTGTCTTTGTGGCCCATCCGGAAACCATTGCCGGAGTGGCTGCCGGCAACGAGCTGATCTACGTCCCGTGCCACCGCAGCACGATGGACGACCTGCTGATGCCCTATGCGATCTACACCAACGGCTTCGCCGTTCCGCATATCGCTGCCGGGCTCAACCTGAACCTGCCGGTAATAGGCCCGCTGCTGCGCAAGGGCGGCACGTTCTTCATGCGCCGCAGCTTCCGCGGCAGCCCGCTGTACACCGCAGTGTTCATGAAATACCTCGGGGCCATGATGGCGCGCGGCCACCCGATCCAGTATTTCATCGAGGGCGGCCGCAGCCGCACCGGTCGCCTGCTGGATCCGAAGACGGGCATGCTCTCGATGACGCTACGCAGCTACATCCGGCAGCCGGTGCGTCCGGTTGTGTTCGTTCCCATCTACCTGGGCTACGAACGGATCATGGAGGTGGACAGTTACGTCAACGAGCTGTCGGGCAAACCCAAGGAAAAGGAAACGTTGCTGGGATTCCTGCGGTCGCTGCGGCGGTTGAAGGAGAATTTCGGCCACGTGCA
>Ga0190274_10001547_pt1 | contig 13460 bp, 9 predicted proteins | sample Popmic531T_FD_133002 | JGI IMG/M metagenome (GOLD analysis project Ga0190274, IMG submission 133002) | Populus adjacent soil microbial communities from riparian zone of Yellowstone River, Montana, USA - 531 T | ecosystem: Environmental > Terrestrial > Soil > Riparian zone | place: USA: Montana...
AACGATAGTATTTATTCAAATAGACGGCCGAAAAATGTGAAAGGCTGTTAAGGGAGAGTGAATTGTGAGTTAGTGAATAGTCAATAGTGAATAGTCAATAGTCAATCGTCAATCGTGAGTAGTGAAAAGTGAGATAGTGAGTTGAGAAGTGAAAGGTGAGCAGTGAATAGTGAATAGTCAATAGTGAGTAGTCAATAGTGAGTAGAGTTGTTATTCACTATTGACTATTGACTATTCACCATTATCAATGCTTGAAAATTTTTGATTGGTATATTAAATCTCCGCTGTCGTTTTTCGCAGTGAGTAAATAAACTCCTGCGGGAAGATTGGAAGGTAACATCAGCTCAGTGTTGTTAACACCATTTCTTACAATCGTTCTTTTCTGAATTATTTTTTGTCCGGTTGAATGGTAGATTTCAATCAGGTATACTTCAGAAGCCGATGCTTTTATCTGCAATTTGATTAAATTACCGAAAACGGTATTATGTAAGAAAGCTTTGCCCGTTGTGTTTGAAGTGCCAATTGAGATAACTTTAGAATAGGTCCCCAACCCTCTGGTATCTGAATGCTTTAAGCGATAGTAAACTATGAAGTTGTTTTTTTCCGGATCAGTAATATTGTAGTTACTGACATTGTTAGAGCCATTGCTGTTAAGTGTACGCACATCCTTCCATTTTTTTCCGTCGACACTTTTTTGTACCGTATACTTTTTAATGTTTTGTTCGTTGGTGGCGGACCAGTTAAGCATTACTCCATTCGATTGTTCACGAGCGGTGAATGACAATAAGTTTACAGGAAGTAGTACGATCCAATCCTCAAAAAATGGCTTGAAGTAAATACAGGTATGTCTCGTCATACCGTCACCTGTAGAGATAGAACCATTCTTGTATAACAAAGAGTTAATATTCTTGAAGTTCATCTGGAACATCGCTTGCCGCTGATTGGAATCAATAAGCGGGATCGTAGCAATTTGTCCTTCTGCTCTACTACGAACGCCATTAAAAGAAATTATAAGGTTGGTCATAGGATCAACCGCGAAACTACCTGGAGTAGCTGCTTCTACGAATTCTCTTAAATCTAAACTGTTTCCATCTATATCAATCGCTGTTACTGCGAGGCATTCCAATGTGGTATCTATGAGGGTTCGTGTTTTCTTAAAAGTAAATTTCCAGTCAAGATAAGAAGTATCGCGTCCCCCGGCCCATACATAGGGTTGGAAAGCGTCATAATATCCCTGCGAGGTATTGTCAATTTCCGAAATTGTAGCACCTCCTGCTAGTTCCATAACCTGTGCATGGCAATCTACTCCGGGAATAACGTTGGGAAAAAGATAAATGGCACCGACTCGACCTTCTGTTCCACTTATCAATGTGGGGTTGTTAAAACTTAAAGTTGGCGCAATACACTGGGCTGAGGAATTTGTGTTGAATAAAATTATCAACAGCATTATTGTAATCAATACCTTGGACAAGACGGCATTTGATATTGGATTTTGGGTAGAATTTGTTCTCATCGGCTACATTTTAAATTTCACACTACTAATAACGTGACCTTTTTACAAAGGTTATAAATAGGTGAAGGTTCATTTCTATGGATATGGACTTTTAAGCGAAATCCCTAAAGGTTTTCAACTATGTAAGTTTGGAATAAATAATGAAGCATGCAAACATTCATCGTAAAAGGTCGCCCATTTATCGAAATAATGAGCCAAGCCCTTGATTCTTTGCATTTTGTTAAAAGAGGGTGTGCGTAAAAGGGCGAAATAGCTGATTTTAAGCGATTTCCTGCAGAAGTTTACTCCCAACGATTTAATTATCAAAAACAGAGACTTGTTATCTTTAAGTACAAAACAATCGCTCATGAAACGCATTTGCATCTTCCTATTCTCTATTGTCTGTTCTCTATTTTCTTTTTCTCAACCCACTCAGAAACCACCTTTGCATGGAAAAAACTGGATGGCTATTACCGGTAAACCATTGGCTGCAACTGCGGGATCTATTGTATTTCAAAAGGGCGGCAATGCGGTGGACGCGGCGTGTGCCATGCTTGCAGCAACTTGTACGATGTGGGATGTATTAAGCTGGGGTGGCGAAACGCAAGCGCTTATCTATAATCCAAAAACAAAAAAAGTCATTGCAATAAATGCAATGGGTGTGGCGCCAACCGGTGCAACGGCTGATTTCTTTAAAGGCAAGGGCTTTAATTTCCCACCTGAATATGGGCCATTAGCTGCCACTACTCCCGGTACACCTGGTGGAATTTGTTTAATGCTGTCTCAATACGGAACCATGAGTTTAAAAGAAGTATTGGCGCCGGCCATGCAATTGGCGGCAGGCTATCCGATCGAGGCACAAACCGCCAATGCAATGGAAAGAGGTAAGAACCGCATTAAAGAATGGCCCTATAGCAAAGCAGTTTTTTTACCACATAGTGGCGAGAAAAGAGAAGCACCGGAGCCTGGTGAAATTTTCGTTCAGAAAGATTTATTAGAAACCTTAACTAAAATGGTGGATGCTGAACAGGATGCCTTGAAAAAAGGCAAGAGTCGTAAGGATGCTATCATGGCGGCTTATGATCGTTTTTATAAAGGTGATATCGCGAAAGAATTTGTTAGGGGCTGCCAGGAACAAGGTGGATTGATTACACTCGAAGATTTAGCAAAATGGAAACCGGTAGAAGAAGAGCCAATGAAAGTGAATTATAAAGGGATCGATGTATATAAACTTCAGCAATGGACCCAGGGTCCTGTGTTATTACAGGCATTAAATGTATTGGAGAATTTTGATCTGAAAGCAATGGGTTATAATAGCGCGAAATATATCCATACGATTTATCAAACAATGAATTTGACTTTCGCGGATCGTGATTTTTATTATGGTGATCCCAAATTCGCAACCAATCAACCAATGAAAGGATTGATGAGTAAGGAATATGCGAAACAAAGAGCAAAGCTGATCAGTGCCGATAAGAATGATGCAATGGCAGGGCCGGGTGATCCTTATCCGTTTGAAGGAAAATCAAATCCGTTTTTAAATGTTTTAAAGCAACGGGGATACCTTATTGATACAACGGATAAACGCAATCCCAATTTTTTACCCGCACACGATACAAGAAGTGGATTCCTCGATAAGCAAAAAGCAAATCTGCCGATTGATGAAGAGTATATGGATCGTTTATGGCGAGGTACCACTTCTGTGGAAGCTGCGGATAAAGAAGGTTGGGTGGTTTCTATTACTCCAAGTGGCGGTTGGTTGCCTGCTTGCATCGCTGGAAGAACCGGTGTAGGAATGAGCCAGCGTATGCAAAGTTTTGTGCTGGATGCAGCACTCAATCCATTTAATGTAGTAGAACCCGGTAAGCGACCAAGAGTAACACTTACTCCAACGCTAGCATTGAAAGATGGAAAGCCCTTTGTAAGTTTTGCTGTTCAGGGAGGAGATACGCAAGATCAGAATCTGCTCCAATTTTTTCTGAATATGGTTGAATTTGGAATGACGGTTCAACAAGCCTGCGAAGCAGCTAATATTAATTCCAATCAATTGTGGCTCTCATTGGGAGGTACTAAGACCGATGATCGCAAACCACGCGCCGGAAGTTTATTGCTCCACGATAAAACACCTGAAAAAATAAGAGAAGAATTAAAGAAAATGGGTTATACCTTATCCTTCGACGATAGAACCAGTGGTCCTATAAATGCTATATGGTTTGATTGGAAGCATGGAAGCTTTTGGGGCGGAAGTAGTAATCATGGAGAGGATTATGGTATCGGATGGTAGGAGGAGTAGTTCGTAGTCTGGAGTTCGGAGTCGGGCTTACTCCCCGTAGCTTTAGCGTAGGGGAGAGACGTGAAAGGTGAAAAGCGATTAGCGAATAACGAACAGCATATAGCGAATAATGAATAGCGAATAACGCAATCGAAACAAAGGGATCCGAACCTTTCAAAGGTTCGGATCCCTTTGTCATTATCCTTCAACTCACTCCCTTATTTCTTCAACTCACTCCTTTTTGATTGCTGAGACACAGTATTCAAAGTAGAATTGTAGTGTAATCTCACATTGAAATTATCAGACAATTTAAACACTGCAATTATGAAACTTTTCAAAACCTTATCCATCTTTTTTCTCTCTCTTTTTTTAGTACAGGCGCAAGCACAGGAAAAACTTCCTAAAGGATTTAAAAAAGGAAGCCTGGTACTTGCTGATAACACGATACTATCCGGCTATATAAAAGAGAATATCGCGGGAAACGCATCAGTGATTCTATTAAATGAAGAGGGAAAGAAAAAAAATTATGATGGGGATGGTCTTCTCTCCGTAACCATCGACAGCCTACGCTTTATTTGTATCAAAGGGGATTTCTTTCGTTTACTCTGTGAAGGTGATCTATGCCTTCTCCAAAAATCAAGCGATGCTTCCCGTAAACCCACTTATAATGGATCGGAAGCCATTTTCAGTAATGGTACAGAAGGAAAACCGGGCGACTATTTTACGTATACTGCGGCCAACAAGCAATTGAAACCCGTAGCACGTAAAAATTTCAACACGGTGGTTGCTGAGTCTTTTGCTTCATGTGCGACTACCATTGAGAAAAATCTTGCAAATAACCATTCCGGCAACTAATCATTTCCCGAATTTCTCACACTATGAAAAGAGTACTATTTTTTTCAATAGCGATACTGACTGTATGCGTTAGCGTCGCCCAGCAGATTCATCTTACACAAACAATAAAAGGAATTGTTTCGGATGAACAATCCGGACATTCGCTCGGTAATGTTACTGTTACTATTGAAGATTCCCGTCCGCTTATTGCGGGCATGACGGATACAACCGGTAGTTTCAAATTAAAAAATGTGCCCATTGGCCGGCAAACGCTCCGGATAACTTTTATCGGATACGAAGAGGTTGTTCTTCGGAATATAGAAGTTACTTCTGCCAGGGAAGTTGTACTGGAAGTGCGGCTAAAAGAGAAAATTCAAAAATTGGATGAAGTGGTGGTTACTGCCGGGAGGCAAAAGAACCGCGCAATTAATGAAGCAGCGGTTGTAAGTGCCAGGCAGTTCAGTGTGGAAGAAGCAGTGAGGTATGCGGGTTCGAGAAATGATCCGAGTAGAATGGCACAGAATTTTGCTGGAGTAAGTGGTGCTAACGACGCGAGAAATGATATCATAGTTCGCGGCAATTCTCCTGCTGGCGTACTCTGGCGGATGGATGGCATCGATATTCCCAATCCCAATCACTTTAGTACACTCGGATCTACCGGCGGCCCTGTTACGATCATCAATACGAATACACTTAAAAACTCCGATTTTTTAACTGGTGCCTTTCCTGCTCAATATGGTAATGCGATTGCCGCGGTATTTGATCTGCGGATGCGTAATGGCAATAATGAGAACTATGAGTTTCTTGGTCAGATGGGTTTTAATGGATTTGAATTTGGCGCAGAAGGTCCATTGAGCAAAAAAAATAAATCTTCTTTTCTGGTTAACTATCGTTACTCAATGGTTGCGACTATTCAAGCGATGGGGCTTGATGTGGGTACAGGTGGCGCCACTCCCTATTACCAGGATGCGCATTTTAAATTGCATATGCCCACCAAAAAAGCAGGAACCTTCGATTGGTTTGGTTTAGGAGGCGAAAGTCATATCGCCTTTCCAGCCGAATCAGAAGATAATTTATACACATCCAGTGATGGAACCGTGCGCGACCGGAATTTTAAATCTCTTACTGGCGTAACCGGTCTCACACATAGTTATTTTTTCAGCCCATCAGCATATGGTAAGGCTACCCTTGCAGTATCGGGATTTCAGGCAGATTATAAAGAAGTAATTATTGACAGCACCAAAGACGATCGGGTGGCATATGATAAAATAAATAAACAAATCAAATATTCGGCAGGTTACACATTCAATAAAAAGTTTGATCCGAAAAACCAGTTAACAACAGGTATTGTTGCCGACATAAGTCAACTCAAACTGAACCAGGATTATATCAGGGATGGCGATTCCGTACTCACCCGATTTGTGAATAGTGATGAAAAAGCACTATTGCTGAAATCATTCGCTAACTGGGGACATCGTTTTACCGATCAGCTATCCACTAATTTCGGAATCTATTACCAATTGTTCACTCTTAACAATAAGCAAAGCATTGAACCCCGCTGGAATATCCGCTATCAATTCAGGAGGAATCAATCCATTTCATTTGGAGCCGGTCTGCACAGTCAAACCCAACCTTTAGAAGTTTATTTTTACGAAACAGAGAGCAACAGTGGAATAAAGGAACTGACCAATAAAAACCTGGATTTTGTTAAAAGCTTGCATTCTGTTATCGGATACGATCTGAGTTTATCCAGGTTTGTTCGAATCAAAACGGAGGTTTATGCCCAGTATATTTATAATGCGGCTGTAGAAAAAGAACCTTCCTCATTCAGTATGCTTAATTCAGGCGCGGATTTTTATTTTCCTGATAAAACAAACCTGGTGAACGACGGCAAAGGATATAATTATGGTTTGGAGATAACATTGGAGCGTTTCCTTAATAAGGGGTTCTATTACCTCGTTACCACTTCCATATTTCAATCAAAATATAAAGGGAGTGATGATATCTGGCGCAATACCGCCTTCAATGGCAATTTCGCGGTAAATGTATTGGGGGGCAAAGAATTTAAAATAAATGATAAACTGTCTTTCGGAATTGATACCAAATTAGCTTTTGCCGGTGGTCAACGCTATACACCATTTGACAAGGATGCTTCAGAATCGGAAGGCTATATTATTTTTAAGGAAGACGAAGCTTATAGTTTGCAGAACGATCCATATTGGCGCCTCGATATGAAACTCTCTTTTAATCGGAATGGTAAACGCACCACCCAGAAGTTTTATATCGATTTTCAGAATCTGACCAATAATAAAAATATCTATATCCGTACGCTGAACCCAAAAACGGGCAAAACCAGCGAGATAGATCAGATCGGATTTTTCCCGAATGTTAATTATCAGCTTACATTTTGATTTCGGTAATTTTACTTTATGCGGGGACCCAATAACAAAATAGGATTCGATGACCGACTGGTTATGCTGATAATGATACCAGTAGCGGCATTTCTTATTCCCGTTGTATTTTTTGGATTGCGATTTCAACGGCCGCCTTATTTTACTGAACGGATTTATGTTACAACGTTCATTATGACCGCTACGTTATGGATTGGCAGTCGTTATATAATGATATGGTCGCGCAACCGATACCCACAGTTCAATAGCGTAAAAAGAAGGCTTTTAGTTCAGTCCATTGTGATGCTGATTTATACACTGATAGTTACAAATACATTAGGTTATTTTTTACACGAATATTGTGGGCTCAACGATCCAGAAAAATATACAGGACGTACTATCGCTGATGTAATCATAAATTCCAACAATGCTGCACTCTTTTGCACGCTCACCGTAGTAGCTATTTATGAAGGCATTTTTTTCATGAACAATCTGAAAAATTCGATTGAAGAAAAAGAAATGTTCAAAAGGGAAAGCCTCAAAGCTCAGCTGCAAGCGTTAAAAACACAAGTGAATCCGCATTTCCTTTTTAATAACCTGAATACACTGAGCTCGGTAATTCCGGAGAATCCAAAACAAGCTGTTGATTTTGTTCAACAACTTTCAAAAGTATACAGGCATATATTGGATGTAAAAGATGATCAACGCATTTCATTGAATGATGAATTGGAAGTATTGAGGGCATATGCGTTTTTGCTTCAGACAAGATTTGGGGATAATCTTTCTATTAGCATCAATGTGCCACCAGAGAAGCTGAAGAAAATGATTGTACCTCTTTCGCTGCAGATACTAATGGAGAACGCGATCAAGCACAATATTGTGTCGGCAGATAAGCCATTGAGGATAGAAGTGTTTGCCGAAAATGGGAGATTGGTTGTGAGCAATAACCTGCAAAAAAAGAACCAGGTGATTGAGTCTACCGGGATAGGACTGGATAATCTTCGAAACCGATACAAACTGATGAGCGATAAAAAAGTAGAAGTAAGCGAGAGCGAAGAAAATTTTACGGTTTCTATTCCACTTATTGAAAATTGATATGGAAGTATTAATTATAGAGGATGAAATCCCCGCCGCCAACCGGCTTACCAAATTGCTTAAATCTATTCACGATGAAATTGAAATCGTTCAGCGATTCGATAGCGTGGAATCAAGCGTGCAGTATTTGCGATCGGCCCCTTCAATCGATCTTGTTTTCATGGACATTCAGTTAGCGGATGGATTGAGTTTTGATATTTTTTCGCAGGTAACTGTACCGGCCCCGGTAATTTTCACTACCGCATTTGATCAATACACATTGAAGGCGTTTAAAGTGAATAGTATTGATTATCTCCTCAAACCCATTGATGAAAAGGAATTGGAACAAGCAGTAGCAAAATACCGTAAACTATATTCAAAGAAAAAGTTAGATTTTTCTGAAAAGATGGTAAAAGTAATGGAAGAGCTTAATGCTACCCGATATAAGGAACGTTTGCTTGTAAAACGAGGGCAGCAGCTCAGTTATATTAAAACAACTGCTGCTGCTTATTGCTTTGCCGATGGGAAACTTTGTTATGCTGTCGATTTTAACCGGAACAAATATTTACTGGAGAACAATCTTTCGCAGTTGGAAGAGCAATTACAGCCAAACCTATTCTATCGGATCAACCGGCACTTGCTGGTTAATATTGAAGCAATAAAAAATGTGCATGTTTGGTTGGGAGGAAGACTGAAATTAGAGCTTTGCATTTCCATTGACGCTGATACGATTGTTAGTCGTGAACGGGTAAATGGGTTTAAAGAATGGCTGGGACAGTAGGAGAAGAGCGCTGTTCGCTGCTCGCTGTTCGTTGGGCTCTCGATTCGATAAAACTTCATGGTGACAACCTGACTCCCGACTACGAACTCCTGACTCCCGACTACTCCTAGTATGGAAACTTTATCTCCGTCCTGCATCCCTTACCCGGACTACTATCTATCTTAAATTCGCCGTTATATGATTTCACCCGGTTGATCATATTAGAGATTCCAATGCCTTTGCGGTTGTTGCGGGGATCAAATCCTATTCCATCATCGATAACTCTTACGTAAAGTTGCTTTTGATCACCTTCAATGGAAATAGTTGCATTGTGAGCAGAGGCGTGTTTCAGTATATTATTGATCTGTTCCTGGATGATCCGGTATACGTTGAGCTTGAGATCATCTTCAATTAGTAATTCCGATGGCACATTGTATAAAAATTTAGCTTCTATCCCCGAACTGTGATTGAGCTGATCTATCAGCGAATGAAGCAGTTCTTTCAAATCGATTTCTTTTAACGGAGTTACTTCCTGGCTGCTTAGGGACCGTATTTCCGAAATAGCTTCTTCTACAAATTCGATACATTGTTTTACCAATTCTTTATTATCGGGTTGATCGGTAAGCAGTAAACCCAGATATAGTTTTGTACTGGCTAATATTTGATTCACATTATCATGTAATTCCTGGCCTATTTTATTTCGTTCAGATTCCTGTGCCTGCAAAACGGCTCTCGTAATCTTTTTCTGATCCTGTACTTCCTGGTCAATGATTTCTTGTTCCAATAACTTTTTCTCAGTGATATCAGAAACTGCCAGCATTAATCCAAATACTTTTTTATCGGTACCACTGATTGGAAACATCCTGACATAATACCAATTAAGAGTGCCATCGGATTTTGGATAAGATTGTTCATACATCACGTGATCACCTGTTCCGGCAGTTTTAAGCCAATCCGATAATACCGGCTGTCTTTCGGGCGAGAAATAACTCATGAAATTATCCTTAATATCATCCATGCTCTTATGCAACTCTTTTGCAGTAAAATCAACGGCTCGCTGGTTGTACGAGATAACTTGCGAATTGTTATCAAGCAAAACATAGATCGTATCGGTAGTGTCAAAAATGGTATGAAGATTCGCTTCCGATTTCTTCAATTCTTCTGTCTCGTACTTTCTTGCCAGTGATACACGGATCATATCAGCGATCATATTCAGCAGATCTCTTTCTTCAGGATGAAAAGGATCTTCGCCTTCTGTGGCCCTTTCCTCCAGGTAAACAACTTCCACGGTCCCAAAACCTCCTTCAGGAGTAGAGAAGGTTGCATACTGGCGATGTGCTCCAGGGCCGAAATTGGATGTTTTGAATTCCATTTCTCCCAATGCGATACGGGCAGCCGTAATTTCGGTGTATTGCCAACCAGCGGGGATTATTTTGACAATCTCCGCGAGTAAGGAATGAATAGTTTTTTCTTCAGTCTGCAATACCTGGCTGGAACGATATAAGGTAGTTAGTTCTTTGATGCGCTCTTTTAACAGGTAGCGTACTCTTTCGTTTTCCGCTTCTATTTTTTTTCGTTCAATAATATTAATACCGGTTCCTATTACACAAGGCTCTCCTTCATAATGTATAAGTTGGCCAGTAAAGTAAAAAGGGATCTGTACTCCATGTTTAGTAGTGGCAACTGCTTCGATTTGAAATGAGCCTTCTGTAAATACTTTTTTTATGGCTTGCCTGGCGATTTCCTTATCATAACCTTCAAAGAAATCCAATGCGTTCATTTTTGAAATTTCTTCAGTGCTATAACCCGAGAGGATTTCCAACTCTCTGTTCCATCGGATATACTGTCCGTGCTGGTCTTGCAGGAAGAATACGCCCGGCAAACTATTAATAACGGAGTCGGCCAGGTTTTTTTCGCGCATCACCTGTTCGGCCGCGTTTTTGCGTTCAGTCACATCCCGCGCAATCGCCAGCATTCTTAAACCGGGAAGCATTTTAACATTGGCTTCTACTTCGATAATAGTACCGTCGCGGTGCATCATTCTCCGCTCATTGAACACGGTATCTCCCGGCTTCAGATCAAAACGCATAGGTTTTACTTCCAGCTGTTCCGGATCGATCAATTGCCGGATATTCATGGTGAGCAATTCTTCTTTTGAATATCCAAATTGTTTACACATGGCTGAATTGACGTCCTGGAAATATCCATCATGGTCCGTGATCATAATCGGATCAGTTGCCTGTTCAATAATGGATCGGTAGCGCTGTTCGCTTGCAATAGTCTGTGAAGTTTTCTCTAGCACTTGTTTTTCCAGCTCTTCGTTAAATTGTTTTAATCTATCTTCTTCTAGCTTTCGGTTTTTAATATCCTTATTCATGAAGATCACCGTCACGAGCAACAGAAACAACATTACAACCAATAATACCCGTACGAATGTGAACGTCCTTTTGGTAAAACCAAGGCTATTGCTATAAGAAGTGTTTAAGAGCTTTCGGTTCTGATCCTCTACGCTGGAAGCGATATTTTTAAATTGCTTTATAGTTTCGGAATGGAGGGTATTGGAAGAATTTAAACGGGGGGAAGTCGTTTTATTGTCTCGGAATTGTTGCATCTCCGTTCCAAATTCAATTATGATATTTTGGGTAAGCGCCGCCAGTTGCAGGAATTCCTTTTTATTTTCAGGAAGCAATTCAGACAACATGACCATCGTGATTGAATCATCACGCAATTTCAACACCACGTCATTATACTCATTTAATAATTGTTCATCAGGCTTATGAAGATAGTTCGAGGAAACAAGCTCTACTTCATGGACGTTGGTTAAGGCAGGCTGTAACTTCTGCAAGGCGATACGGGCTTTACTTATTTTGTTTTGTTCATTTTCCTGGGAGCTGAGGGTGGAATAGGTTATAAACAAGATTGATACCACCACGGCAAGTACGGCGATATAACCAATGATAATATTCCTGAGGGAATAGGACATTCGACCTTTATTAGAAAAACAATTGAACTTAAAGATAAGGAACAATAGAGAGTTATGGAGTTTCTGTTTTATAAACAGAAGACTACCTGGCGAGGTTTAAACCAGGTAGTACGTTATATAGAAATAAGGGGTTGTCGCGTAGGCCTGCTTAAGTTTAATAAGATCGATAACGGATACGATTATTTTATCATTTAAAGGTTATAATAATTCATTTTACGGTTAAAAATCGTACCTCATACCGGCAAAGATCCTGTAATTATTGGCAGTTTTATTTTCGCCAAACACGGGCGTATATTCGGCACCGGCACCCACATACAACTTATCCTTAAGCTTGAAATCGAGTCGTGGACCTACCGCTGCGGTAAAAGCCGTATTCTTCTGCTCATCGCTGAATCCCATGTACTCGTATTTACTTTTCAGGAACTGAACACCCGCCAATGCGTGAACAGAAAAGGTGAATTTTTTATCCAATCCCCATTTTTCATTAGGGGCCCAGGTAAGGCCACCCATCAGATTGAGTTTAGAATAATCAGTTTCTTGTATATTACCGAAGTTATATCCAAGGTCCAGCGTTGCTCCAAATTTACAGGAGAAGAAACGAGTAAGTTCGGCCTTAACTCCCCACATATTAAATTTTTCGTCATCACTATAATCTTCCATAATTAAAGACGGTCCGATGTATACCTGAAAACGCTTGAAATTGCAACAGGGATCATCCAGTTTGCCATTGTCGAAACTAAAATCATCAAAATCACTCCATGCCGGATCTCCGAGAGGATCTTCTTCAAAGCGGCTCTTGAATGGATTATAGTATTCTCTGAATTCGTAATAACCTTCTTCATCTTCATCAGCAATATCCCGGTAACCAGCAATTGGATTTCCATTAAGGTATTCCAGTTCCATATATTCCCACTCCTTTCCATATTCATCGTAAACGGAACTATCAAAATGGATTTTTTGGCCGTTGCAGTCATAATAGGTTGCTTCCTCGTACATCCAGCCATCCTTATAATATTCCCGGTAAATTTCTTTTCTCAATACTCCTTTAGCGTCTTTGAATTGAATACTCTCTGTTTCGACTTCAGTAAAACCTTCAAATGGTTTGAAAGTATGAATAGCGCTCCCTCCTTTGCCATAATCGTTGTTTCCGACCGTTTCTGAAAAAGTACCAAGGCTAATTTTTTTTACAATTTTGTCTATCCAGGTCTCATTCTTTATGGGCGTCATCCCTTCGAAATTAATAACGGGAGCCTGGTAATAAGGCAGGTAGGTTTGAGGAGCAGTCAGTGTTTCTTTATTTTTATTATTGTCGGTAAATTTAATAGCGCTGATTACTCCGTTGAGATTGTTCCATTCATATTTCTCAACAGCTTTTATTACTTCTATCCGTTCAATCGCATGAGTAACTTCTCCGTTACTATTGAAGGTTTGGGAATTGATATAGGATGGCGCGCCTGTATTGTTGAAAAAGATAAGATCTTTTCGTTGCCCCAACCCCGAAAGGCTGTAATTATAGTTCGATTCTTTTTTGATTAGGGCATGCGATTTTGAATCCCGGTATATCTTTTCAGTGAGGTTGCCAATGTTAACGGTTCGCATGTCGGCGATTTGGTCTGTCCCAACAATGGTTATCGGCGTTGATGCCTGTACTTCTA
>Ga0190274_10001548_pt1 | contig 13454 bp, 10 predicted proteins | sample Popmic531T_FD_133002 | JGI IMG/M metagenome (GOLD analysis project Ga0190274, IMG submission 133002) | Populus adjacent soil microbial communities from riparian zone of Yellowstone River, Montana, USA - 531 T | ecosystem: Environmental > Terrestrial > Soil > Riparian zone | place: USA: Montana...
CGCCGCGGGGCGCATGGGTCAGGCGGTCTGCGAGGCGGTCGAGGGGGCCGAGGACACCGTCCTCGCCGGCAAGGCCGATCCCAGCCTGGGGATCGAGCTGGCCGAGGTCCTGGACGGGACCGACGTCGTCGTCGACTTCACCGTTCCCGATACCGCCCTCGCCAACGTGCAGACCTGTCTCGAGGCGGGGGTTCATTCCGTGGTCGGCACCACCGGCTTCGATCTCGACGCCGCCAGGGCCGCGGCCGAGGAGTCCAGCGCCAACTGCTTCGTCGCCCCCAATTTCGCGATCGGCGCGGTACTGCTGATGGAGGTGGCGCAGACGATCGCCCCGCACATGCCCGAGTGCGAGATCGTCGAGCTGCACCACGATCGCAAGCTCGACGCTCCGTCCGGTACCGCCAAGCGCACCCAGGAGCTGATCGACGCCGCCGGCGGCAACGTCCACCAGCCGATCCACTCGGTGCGGCTGCCCGGTCTGGTCGCCCACCAGGAAGTGATCTTCGGCGGCGAGGGGCAAACGCTCTCCCTGCGCCACGACTCGATCGACCGCCACTCCTTCATGCCGGGCGTGCTGTTGGCCGTGCGCCGGGTGGCGGCGCTGCCCGAGCGCTTCACGGTCGGCCTCGAGAAGCTGCTTTTCGATGCTTAGTCCCACCGACTGGGTACCCTGCCAACGATGAAGGAGATCCGCGGGGTACTGACGGCGATGGCCACGCCCTTTGACGAGGACGGGGCGGTGGACCATGGCGCGGCGCGCAACCTGGCGGTCCATCTGCTCGAACACGGCTCGCACGGGCTCGTGGTGGGGGGGACGACGGGCGAGTGCCCGACCCTGACCGACGAGGAGACGGTCGAGCTGTTGGGCGAGGTGCGGACGGAGGTCGGCGACGAGGTGCTGCTGATCTGCGGCACCGGGACCAACGACACCCGTCACTCGCGCGAACTGACCAAGGCCGCCGCCGCGGCCGGCGCCGACGCCTCTCTGGTCGTCGCGCCGTACTACAACAAGCCCAACGCCGCCGGCCTGCGGGCCCACTTCGAGTCGGTTGCGGCCGCCGTTCCCGAGCTGCCGATGGTGATGTACAACATCCCCTCGCGGGTGGTCATCAACATGCCCCCGGAGCTGCTCGCCGAGCTCGGCGCGGTCGACAACATCGTCGCCGTCAAGCAGGCCAACGACGACGAGCTCGGGCCGATCGAGGGCCTCGAGATCCTCGCCGGCAACGACAACACCTTCTTCCGCGTGCTCGAGTTCGGCGGCGCCGGCGGCATCACCGTCGCCTCGCACGTCGCCGGCCAACATATGCGTGAGATGTGGGATGCGGCCCAGGCCGGGAACATCGCCCGGGCCCGCGAAATCGACGCCGAGCTGACCCCTCTCTACGAGGGGCTCTCGGTGACCACCAACCCGATTCCGATCAAGGCCGCGCTGGAAATGCTCGGCCTCGCTTCGGAGCGGATGCGGCTACCGCTCGTTCCCGCGGATGCCGAACAGAGGGCGGCGGTCAAAACCGCACTGGAAGGCATCGGCCTTCCAGTTGCCCAGTAACCAACTTCAGAAGAGAGTGAGTGACTAGTGCCAAGTAAGAAACTCCGAGTGCTGCCGCTGGGCGGACTCGGCGAGATAGGCAAGAACATGACCGTGATCGAGTTCGACGGCAAGATCGTCGTGGTCGACACGGGGCTGATGTTCCCGACCGCGGAGATGCACGGGATCGACCTCGTCCTCCCCGACTTCTCCTACCTGCGCGATCGCGCCGACGACATCGAAGCGATCGTGCTTACGCACGGCCACGAGGATCACGTCGGCGCGCTGCCGTACGTCCTGCGGGAGATCGGCATGCCGCCCGTGATCTACGGCGGCCTGTTGACGATCGGGATGGTGCGCTCCAAGCTCGACGAGCACAAGCTCGCCGACTCGACGCCGCTGCAGGAGCTGCCGGCGGGGGAGAAGGTCCAGCGCGGGCCCTTCGGCCTCGAGCTCGTCCACCTCGCCCACTCGATCCCCGACATGCGCGGCGTCCTGATCACCACCGAGGTCGGCTCGATGCTGATGACCGGCGACTACAAGTTCGACCAGACCCCGGTCGACGGGCGCCCGGCCGACATCCCGCGCCTGGCCGAGATCGGCCGCGAAGGGCTGCTGTTGCTCTGTGGCGACTCGACCAACGCCGACCGGCCCGGGGTGGCGCCGTCGGAGTCGAGCGTGGGCCCGGCTCTGTTGCGTCAGTTCTCGCAGTGCAAGGGCCGCATCGTCGTCACCTCCTTCGCCTCCAACATCCACCGCGTCCAGCAGGTGATCGACGCCGCCGTTCAGCTCGACCGCAAGGTCGCCCTGGTCGGTCGCTCGATGCGCAAGAACTTCAACATCGCCTCCAACCTGGGGATCGCCAAAGCCCCCTCGGGGATTTTCATCCAGCCGCGTGAGATCGAGAACTTCCCCGACGACAAAGTCGTCGTGATCTCCACCGGCAGCCAGGGCGAGCCGCTCTCGGCGCTGCGGCGGATGGCCAACAACGACCACCGCGACGTGCAGCTGCACTCCGGCGACACGGTCGTCTTCTCGGCGACCCCGGTGCCCGGCAACGAGCGCGCGGTCAACGAGACGATCGATCGCATCTACGAGATCGGCGCCACCGTGATCACCGCCAAGGACGCGCCGATCCACGCTTCCGGCCACGGCTGGCAGGAGGAGATCAAGCTGATGCTGAACCTGACCAAGCCGAAGTACGTGATGCCGGTTCACGGCGATCACAAGCGCCTGCGCCTGCACTCCGAGCTGGCCGAGGCGGTGGGGGTCGACCCGGCCAACATCTTCCGCGGCCGCAACGGCCTGCCGCTGGAGATCGACGCGAGCGGGGCGAGCTTCGGCGAGGACATCCACGCCGGCACGATGTACGTCGACGGCGTCAACATCGGCGACCCCGACGACGCCGCCCTGCGCGATCGCCGCGAGATCTCGGCCGACGGCATCTTCATCGTCGTCGTCACGATCTCCAACGACGACGGCAGCGTCGTCGCCGACCCCGAGGTGATCTTCCGCGGCGTCGCCTTCCTCGAGGAAGCGGACGCCCTGGTCGAAGAGCTGAGCGACCTGGTCGAAGACCAGCTGGAAGAGGCGGCCGAGGCCGGCAATCGCGAGTCGCACCTGATCGAGGAAGATCTGCATGACGCGGTTGGAAAGTTCGTCTTCCAGCGGCTGAAGCGGCGGCCGATGATCTTGCCGGTCGTTATTGAGGTCTAGCTCGTAGGGCTGTAGGGGGAGGGGTTGGTGACCCTCTCCCGGAGGCCGTCGCGCAGCTGGGTCGAGCCCCGAGGGCTCCAGCGCGGTTCCTTGAGCCTCCGGGAGAGGGTCACCAACCCCTCCACTCGACACCGCACAACGGGAACGGCTGGGAGCAGACGCCTAGGTAGGGCCGGGCGGTAGGCGTCTGGTGCATCGTCAGGTCCCGTGCGTCATAGCTTTTGAGCTGAGTGGGCGCTTGCTGGAGGGATGTCGGTACCCCTCCCCGGGAATGTCGCGAAGCGGCGGAAATGCAATCCGATTCCTGCGCGCCATAGGCGCGCACCAACATCCGGAGCCGCACGCGTCAGCGTGCGCGACTCAATTCACGGGGAGGGGTACCGACATCCCCCTACCTCGGGCCACGAAAAAGACCCGCCGGGGTGTGTCTGGGGAGAAGCCCCGGCGGGCCTGTGTGTCTCGTCCACGGGGGAATCTAGGGCGGTGCCCTAAAGCGCCTCTAAAGGCTTCGTAACAGCTTGGTGAGGCCTATCCGCGAGGGGGATGCGGGCGCGGAAGAGGGCGCCGCCGGACTCCGATTCGTCCACTTCGACGCTGCCGCCGTGGGAGCTGGCGACGGCGCTGACGATCGCCAGGCCGAGGCCGGTACCGGTTCCACCGGCGGTGTCGGCCGGGCCTTCGCCGCGAACGAAGCGGTCGAATACCTGCTCCCGCATTGCAGCGGGGATGCCGGGACCGTCGTCGGCCACTTCGACCACCGCGTCGCCGTTCTGTTCCCGCAGGCTGAGCTCGATCAGGGCGCCGGCGGGGGTGTGGCGGGCGGCGTTGTCGAGCAGGTTGAGGACCATCCGGTGCAGTTCGTCGGCGCTGCCTTCGACTCGCAGCGGCCGCTCGTTGTCGATGGTCAGAGTGCGCTCGCCCATCAGCGCCGCCGCCTCGGCCGCGGCATCGCCGGCGACCTCGGCGAGGTCGCAGCGACGATGCGCGTCGAGACGGCCGGCGTCGGCGCGCGCCAGCAGCAGGAGGTCGCCGACCAGGCGGCTCATCCGCCGCGAAGAGCGCAGGGCGGAATCGACGACCTCCCGGTCTTCGGCCTGGCCCGGGTCGCGGAGCGAGGCTTGCAACAGCTCGAGGTTGGCGAGGACGCTGGTCAGCGGCGTGCGCAGCTCGTGCGAGGCGTCGGCGACGAACTCACGTTGCTTCTGCATCGCCCCCTCGCGCTCGGCCCTGGCGGCGTCGAGCGAGCGCAGCATCTGCTCCAGGGTGAGGGCGAGCTCGCCGACCTCGTCCTCGACGGTCGGCTCCGGCATCTGTCGCGAGGGGTCGCGGGTGGTGGCGATCTCCTGTGCGGTCGCGGTCAGGGAGGCGATCGGCCGCATCGCTCGGCGGGCGATCGCGACCCCGGCCAGGCTCGCCAGCAGGGTGCCGAAGAAGACGCCGGCGACGATGAAGAGCCAGAGCCGGTCGACGGTCGAGTCGACGTGCTCGATACTGCGCCCGTACTGGACGTAGCCGGTGGTGGCGCCGTTTTCGTCGACGATCGGCTCGGTCGCGACCCTGATGCTGCCGTGATCGGAGATTCCAGCCTGGGGGGGGCCGAGTTGCGAGGAGCCTCTGGTCCCGGCCCGCACGTCGCCGTTTATGTCGAGGACGCGTGCAGAGGCGTCGTCCGGCAGGACGAAGTCGTTCAGCCGGGGCCCTTCCAACGCCCGAGGAGCTCCGAATGCCGGGTATTCGATTTTGAATTCGCCGGCGAGGATCTGTACCGCGCTGCTCACCTCGCCGTTGAAGTCGTCGCGGATCCGCTGCGTGGCGACACCGCCGATCACGGCGCCGAACAGCATCAGGATCACCAGGGTGAGGCTGGCCGAAACGGCTGCCAGGCGCCAGCGCAGCGGCCAACTGCCGGGGTGCAGGAGCCGCCGCCGGGAGACGGTGCCTTTGACCGCGGCCAGCACCCGGCTAGTCCTTCAAGACGTAGCCGGCGCCGCGTTTGGTGTGCAGCAGCCGGGGCTCGCCACCGGTCTCGAGCTTGCGCCGCAGGTTGGAGATGAAGACGTCGATCGTGTTCGTCGCCGCCATCGGGTCATAGCCCCAGACCTCGTCGAGCAGGCGCTCGCGGGAGATCACCAGGCGCTCGTTGCGCATCAGGAACTCGAGCAGCTCGAACTCGCGATTGGTCAGCTCGATCTCGCGCTCGCCGCGGCTGACCTCGCGCGTGTCGGGGTTGAGCTGGAGGTCGCCGACCTCGAGCGAGGCGGTGCCGCGCGGCGGTCGCCGCCGCAGCAGCGCCCGGATCCGCGCCAGCAGCTCCTGGCGCTCGAACGGCTTCACCAGGTAGTCGTCGGCGCCGCTGTCGAGCCCGGTGACGCGGTCGTCGGTCTCGGCGCGGGCGGTCAACATCAGGATCGGCACGTCGCCCTCTAGCCGCAGTTGCCGGCAGACCTCGATGCCGTCGAGCCGGGGCAGGCCGAGATCCAGCACGACCAGGTCGGGAAAGAAGCCGGCGGCCACGTCGAGGGCGTCGACGCCGTCGGCCGAAGTTCGGACCTCGTAGCCCTCGTTGCGCAGCGAGCGGCGCAGGACGTCGGCGATGTCGGCGTCGTCCTCGACCACGAGGACGCGGCCGCCGCTGGAGTCGGCGTCACTGAGCATGGAGCGATGTTAGCCCGAGATTTGGCTGCTCTCGCCTGGATTTAGCGCGAATTTAGGGCGAATCGCAAAACCCCGAGCGCAGGGGACCGCGGTTGCGCGTCGAAGCGGGAGCCCATGTTCGTGCGTAAGAAGCGCGCCGCGCCGGCGCGGCGGGGCAAAGCTGCCTCGAAGCGGAAAACCAAGCCCAAAGCGAAGGCCGGGCTGCATCTACCCGCTGGGCTGGAGCAGCGCCATCTCGATCTGATCGGGCTGTTCCTCGTTGCCTTCGGGGTCTATCTGGTCTTCGTCCTCTTCTTCGGCTGGGAGGGGGGCAAGGTCGGCTACGGGGCTGAAACCGGGCTGACCTACCTCCTCGGCAGCGTCGGGGCGCGGATATTTACGGTCTTCCTGCTGCTGGTGGGTGGGATGCTGTTGACCGGGACCTCGGTCTCGACTCTGGTTCAAGGGGTCGGTCGTGGGGTGAGAGCGACCTCGCGTGGGGTCTTCCACGGGGGGGATGCCGCTGCTCGCACGGTTGCGCGGACCCACGCCGACTGGCGAGAGCAGCGGGAGACGCGGGCCGCGGAGACCCAGGCGGGAGCAACCGACGTCATGAGCTCGTACCCGGACACCGACGAATTCGAGCCCACCGTGCAACTGGCCGAGGATCCGGAGGACGAGCCGGACCTGGCGATCGCCGCCGATGACTTCGACCGCGAACTGGAGGACATCGCGACCAGCGAGGAGGACGCGGTCGCGATCGATCCAGCTCCCGCCGGCGAGCAGGTGGCGCTGACGCCGATGGGCGAGAAGCGCGGCGTTACGACTTCAGAGGAGATCGATTACCGCCCGCCGCCGGCAAAATCGCTGGAACGGGGCAAGGGCGACAAAGGGCCGGATCCCCGCGACCAGGAAGCCGTCGGGCGCAAACTGGTCGAGACGCTCGGTCACTTCGGCGTCGAGGCGAAGATCGTCGGCGTCATCAGCGGCCCCCACGTCTCCCGCTACGAGCTGCGCCTGGCACCCGGCATCAAGGTGAAGAAAGTCACCGAGCTGGCCAACGACCTCGCCTATGCCCTCGCTTCGACCGATATCCGCATCCTCGCCCCGATTCCCGGCAAGCAGGCGGTCGGGGTCGAGGTTCCCAACGCGCGCCGGCGCATCGTCCGCCTCGGCGACATCTACGCCGGTCGCCCGGAGAAGACCTCGCCGCTGGTCGCCTGGCTCGGCAAAGGCATCGACGGCAACCCGGTCTGGACCGACCTGGCGAAGATGCCGCACGTACTCGTCGCCGGCACCACCGGCTCGGGCAAGTCCGCCTGCGTCAACGGGATCCTCTCCTCGATCCTGATGCACGCCTCACCGAACGAGGTTCGGCTTGTGCTCGTCGACCCGAAGCAGGTCGAGCTCAACCACTACGAGAACGTGCCCCACCTGTTGACGCCGGTGGTCACCTCGCCGCGCCTGGCCGCCAACGTCCTCTCCAACCTGATTGGCGAGATGGAGACCCGCTACGGGATCATGAGCGAGGCCCGCTGCCGCAATCTCGGCGAACTCAATCGCCATCGCGAAAAGGCCGGCGAGCCGCCGCTGCCGCACATCCTCTGCGTGATCGACGAGCTCGCGGACCTGATGATGGTCGCCCCGGCGGAAGTCGAGGACTCGATCATCCGCCTGGCGCAGAAGTCGCGCGCCACCGGCATCCACCTGGTGCTGGCGACGCAGCGTCCCTCGACCGACATCATCACCGGCACGATCAAGGTCAACATCCCGGCCCGGATCGCCTTCGCCGTCTCCTCGCAGACCGATTCGCGGGTGATCCTCGACCAGGGTGGGGCGGAGGCCCTGCTGGGCCAGGGCGACATGCTCTTCCGCGGCGCCGGCTCCTCGAAGCTGCAGCGTGTCCAGGGCGCCTTCATCACCGAGGACGAGATCGCCCGCATCACCAAGCACTGGGCGCGGCAGGGCGAACCCGAGTTCGAGGCCGAGCTCCTGGAGACCCCGGAGGAGGTGGTCGAGGAGGGCCACGAGGGCGACTTCGACCCCGACAGCGATGATTTGCTCGACGAGGCGATCCGCCTGGTCGTGCAGACCGAGACCGCATCCGTCTCGATGATCCAGCGCCGCCTGCGCGTCGGCTACACCCGCGCCGGCCGCCTGATCGACATGCTCGAGCGCCGCGGCGTCATCTCCGGCTACGAGGGCTCCAAACCCCGTCAGGTATTGATCACCCAGGCCGATCTGGCGCGGGTACTGGCTCCCGCCGGCCAGGAGGCGAGCCCGTCCCCGGTCGCAGTCGAGTCGGACCCCGACGAGTAGCGATTTCTCGCCCTGGCGGCCCGAAGCGGCCACAATGGGCAGGTGGAAGACGGCGTTGGAGCGACGCTCAGAAGGGCTCGTGATCGTCGCCAGCTCGATCTCTCCCAGGTCGAGGCGGCGATCAAGATCCGCACTCGCTACCTGCGGGCGATGGAGGACGAAGAGTGGGACGTCCTGCCCGGCGAGACCTATGCGCGCGGCTTCATCCGCACTTACGCCTCTTACCTCGGTCTCGACGGGGAGCGCCTGGCTGACGAGCACTGCCGCGACAGCGGCGTCGTCCGGCCGGGGGAACGCCTGCCCAGCCCCGAGCGGGGAACTGAACAGGGGGAGTCGCGCCGCCGCCGGCGACTGCCGCCGCGGCTCGTGGCGGCGATCGTCTCGGTCGCCATGGTGGCGGCGCTGATCGCCATCGGTCTTTCCAGCGGGGGAGGTAGCTCCCCGACCGCCCCCCCGGAGCGCCCCGCGGGGGGGCGGCAGCCAGAGGCGACCATTCGCCATTCCGGGTCGCCGCCACGACCACAGGGGCTCTCCCTGCGGCTGACGACGACGGCGGAAGTCTGGGTCTGCCTGCTCGATGGCGCCGGCAGGCCACTGGTCGACGGGCAGATCCTCGCCGCCGGCAGCGAAGCGGGGCCCTTCCGGTCCGGTAGTTTCACGGTCTCGTTCGGCAACGGCGAGGTCGCGATGACGGTTAACGGACAGCAGGCGGGCATTCCAGCTACCTCCAGCCCGATCGGGTACGCGATCGGCGCCGGCGGCACGCTGCGCGAGCTGTCCGAAGGCGAACGGCCGACCTGCACGTGATCCGCGCCGGCATCGTCGTCACCGGGACCGAGGTCCTGACCGGCCGCATCTCTGACTCCAACGGCCCCTGGGTCTCCGAACGGCTGGCGGAGCGGGGAGTCGAGGTGGCGCACATCCTCGTCGTCGCCGACCGCCCCGACGACCTCGAGGCGGCGCTGCGCTTCCTGGCCATGGAGGGCATGGACCTGATCGTCACCACCGGCGGTCTCGGGCCGACGGCAGACGACCTCACGGCCGAGGTGGTCGCCCGTTTCGCCGGCCGCGAGCTCGTCCTCGACGAGGAGGTGGAGGAGAAGATCGCCGAGATCCTGCGCGGCTTCGCACGCCGCTTCGACTTCGACGAGGAGGCGGTGATGGAGGCCAATCGCAAGCAGGCGATGATCCCCGCGGGCGCGACCGCGCTCGACCCGGTCGGCACCGCGCCTGGCCTCGTGGTCCCGGCCGGGGATCGCGTCGTCGTCGTCCTGCCCGGCCCGCCGCGGGAGCTGCGGCCGATGTGGCCCGTCGCCCTGGAGGCCGAGCCGGTGCGAGCGGTGCTGGCGCGAGCGACGCCGCTGCGTGGCTACACGCTGCGGATGTTCGGCGTGCCGGAGTCGGAGATCGCGATGAGCCTGCGGGAGATCGAGGCGGCGGGGGTCGACCTTGCCGCGGTCGAGATCACCACCTGCCTGCGCCGCGGCGAGATCGAGATCGACGTCCGCTACCGCGACGAGGCCGAGACGGTTGCCGACGCGGTCCGCGAGGGGCTCGGAGAGCGCCATCCGCGCCACCTCTTCAGCCTCGACGGCGAGACGATCGACGAACAGGTGGCCGAGCTGCTGAAAGGCCGGCGCCTGGGCCTGGCGGAGTCCTGCACCGGCGGCCTGCTGGCGGCGCGGATCACCAACCTCGAGGGCGCCTCCCAATACATGCGCGGCGGCATCGTCGCCTACACCTACGAGTCCAAAGAAGAGCTGCTCGGCGTCGACCCGCGACTGTTGAAGGAGAAGGGCGCGGTCTCCCCGGAGGTGGCCGAGGCGATGGCGATCGGGGCCCTGGAGCGCTTCGAGGCCGACGTCGCGGTCTCGATCACCGGCATCGCCGGCCCCACGGGGGGCACGGAGGAGAAGCCGGTCGGCTACGTCTGCTTCAACGCCCGCCTCGCCGATGGCACCAGCATCGCCCGCGAGCCGGTCATCCCCGGCGGCCGCGACGACATCCGCGAACGCTCGGCCCTGGTCGGGATGCACCTGCTGCGGATCCTGCTCAGCGGCGCCGAGCCGCCACTGTAGAGCGATATTTCAGAGCTGCGCGCAAGTCGGCGCAAAGTTCTTGCGAAGACGCCTTAACGCGTGCGCCCTGACGCCGTAGCGTGGGTCGGGTGAGCAAGCCAGTCGCCAAGAACGAGTCCGTGCGTATGTTCGTCGCCCTCGACCTGCCCGAGATCGTCCGCGAGGACATCGTGAAATGGGGCGAGGCCGAGCTGACCGATTCGGCGCTGCGGCGGGTGCCGGCGGAGTCGCTGCACGTGACCTTGGCTTTCCTTGGCAGCCGGCCGCTGAGCGACGTCGAGTCGATTGCCGAGGTGATCGACTGGGCTGCCGCGCATCCGGTGTCGATGGAGCTGGGAGACCCAGTTGGTCGCCCGGCGCGCGGCAGGCCTCGATTGATCGCGCTGCCGGTGATGGGAGGTCCGGTCGAGAAGCTGGGGGACGACCTCGGTCGGATCCTGGCCTTCGAGGGCCTCTATCAGCCGGAGAAGCGCCCTTTCTGGCCTCACGTGACGGTCGCCAGGGTCCGCAACGAGGGAGGTGGATCGAGGCGACCGGTGCAGGTAGATGTCCCGGCCGGCCCTGCGCCGACGAAGGGCATCGGCTGGTTCGATGGCGTCCGCATCTCCCTCTACCGTTCTGAACTCCAGCCTTCGGGTGCGCGATACGTCCCGCTGGCCCAAGTCGAGCTGCCCGGAGCAGGGTGGCAGTGAGGTGATCGAGATGGCAGACAGAAGGACCAACTTGAACGACGTTTCGGCCAAAGAGGCGAAAGCCAAAGACGCGGCCCTGGAGAGCGCGGTCAGCGGCATCAGGAAGGAGTTCGGCGAGGGCTCGCTGATGCGGCTGGGCGACAAAGGCACGGTCAAGGTCGAGGCGATCCCCACCGGCTCCCTGGCGCTCGACCTGGCGCTCGGCATCGGTGGCGTCCCGCGCGGCCGCATCGTCGAGATCTTCGGCCCCGAGTCCTCCGGAAAGACGACCCTGATCAACCACATCATCGCCCAGGCCCAGGCCCTCGGCGGCGTCTGCGCCTTCATCGACACCGAGCACGCGATCGACCCCGTCTACTCGCGGGCGATCGGCGTCGACACCGACGAGCTGCTCGTCTCCCAGCCGGACTACGGCGAGCAGGCGCTGCAGATCGCCGATCGCCTGATCGCCTCCGGCGCGGTCGACGTCGTCGCGATCGACTCGGTCGCGGCGCTGACCCCGAAAGCCGAGCTGGACGGCCAGATCGGCGACACCACGGTCGGCCTCCAGGCCCGCCTGATGTCGCAGGCGATGCGCAAACTGGCCGGCAACCTCAACCGGACCAAAACGGTCTGCCTCTTCACCAACCAGATCCGCGAAAAGATCGGCGTCCAGTTCGGCTCGCCGGAGACCCAGCCGGGCGGCCGGGCGCTGAAGTTCTACGCCTCGCAGCGACTCGACATCCGCCGCATCGAGACCCTCAAGGAAGGCACCGAGGCGGTCGGCAACCGGGTCCGCGTCAAAGTCGTCAAGAACAAGGTCGCCTCGCCGTTCCGCCAGGCGGAATTCGACATCGAGTACGGCGTCGGCATCTCCCGCGAGGGCGGCCTGCTCGACTTCGGCATCGAGCAGGATCTGGTGCAGAAATCGGGCTCCTTCTTCTCCTACGGGGAGACCCGCCTGGGCCAGGGCCGCAACAACGCCAAGCAGTTCCTGACCGACAATCCGGAGCTGGCCCTGGAGATCGAAACCAAGGTGCGGGCGGCGCTCGGCATCGACGGCGAGGCGCGGGTCGAGGCCGGGGCAACCGAGCCCGAGGCGTCGGCTCCCGTGGCCGAGGTCAAAGCCGCCTGAGGGCTGACGGCATCTGAGTGCCTTCCTGACTTAGGATTCCGGCGCTTCCATGAGCAACGAGACCCTCTTCTACGTCTGCGGGATCGCGCTTGCGGTTTCGGCGGTGCTGATCAGCATGGTCGGGCTGAAAGCGAAGAACTTCCCCGGCAAAGCCTTCCCGGTCGTGATCCTCTGGTTCGCGATCCTGATCGGCGGCGCGACCACCTTCGCGGTGCTGCACGCCAAGGACGAGGAGAAGGCGAAAGCGGCAGAGCTCGAGAAGGCAGGCGAGGAGTTCGAAGCGGAGGGCAACGACGACGCCGCCGGCGAGGCTGAAGCTCCGGCAGCAGGCGAGAAGAAGCCCGAAAGCTCGGCAGCGCAAGGTCCGGGCGGCACGATTCAGCTCGCCGCCGACCCGACCGAAATCGCCTATGACACGACCAGTCTGGCCAGCAAGCCGGGCAAGGTCACGATCGACTTCTCCAACCCGTCCTCGCTTGAACACGACGTCGCGATCGAAGAGGACGGTGAAGAGATCGCCGGCTCCGACCTGATCGCCAAAAGCGAGACCTCGGTCAGCACCGATCTCGCCCCCGGCACCTACACCTTCTACTGCACGGTTCCGGGGCATCGCGAAGCGGGCATGGAAGGGACGCTCACCGTCAAGTAGGGCTTGGTGGAGGGGAGGGGTGGGTGACCCTCCTGCGGAAGCCGTCGCGCAGCTGGGTCGCTTTCGAGGGCTCGTACGAGTCCCGCTTGAGCTTCCGCAGGAGGGTCACCCACCCCTCCAACTCAGAACTTGGCTTCGCTTCTCAGGAACTTGCGCACTACGGAAGGCTTTCGTGGGGAGGTGATGGGTACCCCTCCCGCGGAGGCTCGAGGACAGGCGTCCGAGCCCTGGCAGGCGACCCAGCTGCGCGACGGTCTCCGCGGGAGGGGTACTCATCACCTCCACGCCAAACCCCCTCCGCGTTACCCTGCCGCTGATGCCTAAGAGCTTCCACGTCACCACCTTCGGGTGCCAGATGAACGTGCACGATTCCGAGCGGATGCGGGGGATGCTCGCCTCGCTCGGCTATGAGGAGGCCGAGAGCCGCGACGGGGCCGACGTGATCCTCTTCAACACCTGCTCGATCCGCGAGTCCGCCGACAGCCGCTTTATCGCCCACCTGGGGGAGGCGAAGCGGCTCAAGTCCGAACAGCCGGAGCGCATAGTCGGCGTCGGCGGCTGCTGGGCGCAGTCGGTCAAGGACGAGGTCTTCCAGCGCTTTCCCTTCGTCGACGTCGCCTTCGGTCCCGGCCAGATCCACAAGCTGGCCGAGTTCCTCAACTCCGACTCGCTCAGCGCCCAGGGCTACTTCGAGTTCGAGGACTTCTCCGGCCACTTGCCG
>Ga0190274_10001549_pt1 | contig 13446 bp, 8 predicted proteins | sample Popmic531T_FD_133002 | JGI IMG/M metagenome (GOLD analysis project Ga0190274, IMG submission 133002) | Populus adjacent soil microbial communities from riparian zone of Yellowstone River, Montana, USA - 531 T | ecosystem: Environmental > Terrestrial > Soil > Riparian zone | place: USA: Montana...
CTACCAGGGCATCCGCCTGACCCCGGCCGAGATCGCCGAGTCGGCCCTGCAGGAGGACGTCGACGTGGTCGGCCTCTCGATCCTCTCCGGCTCCCACCTGGAGCTGATCCCGGAGGTGGTGCGACTGCTCAAGGACGAGGGCGTCGACGTGCCCGTCGTCGTCGGCGGCATCATCCCCGTCGCCGACGCCAAGCGCCTGCGCGGGGCCGGCGTCGCCGGCGTCTACACGCCCAAGGACTTCGACATCAACAAGATCATGGGCGAGATCGTCGAGCTGGTCGGCCAGCGCGCCGGCGCCGGCGCGGCTGCCTGATCGCCACCTCCTCTGGTGTCGCGCTGTGCCTTATGGGCGCTATAGCGCCCATAAGGCACAGCGCGGGCCGGATCCAGGCCATCCACCGGCCGGAAGCGCGACAATGGAGCGATGAGCGAGCTGAACGGGGAACGGCCAGCCTGGCTGCGCTGCTATCGCTGCTGGTCGGAGAGCCTCGAGATCCAGATCCACTACGACGCGATCCGTCGCGTCGATCCCAACTCCGGCGCTCTCACCGAAGGCGTCGACGAGGTGCAGGAATCGGTCGTGCAGTGCCTCGACTGCATGCACGACCAGCCGCACCTGACCTTCCAGGACGACCGCGTTGTCCCGATCGAAGACCGCTGGGAGCGAATGGTCGCAGGCACGCCGTGGGTCGCCTCCTGCACCGTCACCGTCGACCAGGACCGGGTCGAGACCTGCTCCGGCCCGGAGGCGATCGAGTTCCTCACCTACGGCGCCTTCGGCGACGCCGGCGTGCGCGAGTTCTTCACTCACGTCCGCTTCCACAAGCACGACAACGAGCAGATCGTCGTCCACCTCCTGGTCGAGCTCTACGCGCGTTCCGCCCAGGAGGCGACCGAGGTGCTCGAAGCGGCGGCGCACGGCCAGCTCGAGATCACCTCCCTCGCCGAGGAGTCGCGCCCGCCGGCGCACGCCTCCGACGAGGCGCACTAGAGGCGCACTAGAGATCCGGAGAGGACAACCCTGAAAGCGACGTACCGACACTGCGGCAGCCGGGCGATATTGGCGCTTGCGCTGCTGATGCTCGCGACGCTTGGAGCGTCGGCCACGCCGGCATCGGCTACGCCCCCACATCTGCAGCTGGTCGAGCAGGCGGGCGAAATCACCGAGGCGACCTCGCTGGTATCGGACCCAAGCGCGCCGAATCGCCTCTACGTCACGCAACGCGACGGCAACGTCTTCACGCTCGAAGACAACGAGGCAAATCTGCTCGTCGACCTCTCCTCTCTGGTTGCGGCACGGGTCCCACACGGCGAGGAGGCACTGAGCTCGATGGTGCTGGCGCCGGACTTCGCCCAGAGCCGGCATTTCTACGTCGACTACCCGAGCAAAGCCGAACCGGAGAACATCCGGATCGAAGAGCTGACCGCGAGCGGCGACCCCGCGACCGTCTTTGCGAGCCGTCGCCTGGTGATCGCCATTCCGCACGGAAGCACCGCGCACCACTTCGGCGGGCAGCTCCAGTTCGGCCCCGACGGCTACCTCTACATCTCCACCGGCGACGGCTTCCCGGCGCCTCCGTACCCGACCTCCAGCCCCGCGCAGGATCTCGGCAACCTGCTCGGCAAGCTGCTGCGGATCGACCCCGACGACCCCGACGGGGCCGGCGCCCTCACCTACTCGGTACCCCTCGACAACCCCTTCGTCGGCCAATTGGGCGCCCAGCCGGAGATCTGGAGCTCGGGGTTCCGCAACCCCTTCCGCTTCTCCTTCGACCGCGCCAGCGGCGACCTCCTGATCGGCGACGTCGGTCAGGACAAAGCAGAGGAGATCGACTTCGCCGCCAGCCCCGCATCGGGGGTCGTCGGCGGCCGCGGAGAGAACTACGGCTGGCCCTGCATGGAGGGATTCGATCCCTACGGCGGAACGGTCGACCCGCCCGGCTGTCCGGCCAGTCCGCCCACCTTCACGCCACCCCGGTTCGCCTATCTGCACGACGTCCCGGAAGGCGGCTGCGCGATCATCGGCGGCTACGTCGTCCACGATCCGACGCTCGGCGATCTCGACGGCCGCTACCTCTACGGCGATTTCTGCGGCAGCGAACTCAGATCGCTGCTCGACTCCTCCTCCCGCCTCGAGCCCAACCTCGCTCTCGAAGGGGCCTTCGAACTGGAGTCCTTCGGCGAAGACGCCTGCGGCAGGGTCTACGTCCTCGCCGCGAACGTCTACCGGATCGAAGGCGATGCGCCGGCCAGCTGCGGACTCCTGAAGGTCGCGGTCAGCGGCAGCGGCTCGGTCGCGGGACCCAAGATCGACTGCCCCGCGAGCTGCACGGGGTACTTCACCGTCAGCGACCCGCTGGTCGGCGCCGCCCTCACCCCGACCCCGGCCCCCGGCTGGAGCTTCGCCGGCTGGCAGGGCGACTGTACCGGGACGGGTCCGTGCGCTCCCGTGGTCGACCGCGAACGCGGCGTTACCGCGGTCTTCGCCCCACCGCCCCCAGACACCGGTGACAAATCGGAGCCAGAAAAGACCGCCACGCCCAGCGGCCCGACCCAAGGCATCGGTGAGCCAGGGAAGATCCCCACGGCAATCGGCCTGGGTGCGTTCGAGCTCGACAAGCACCGGGGCCGGGGATCGCTCACTGTCAGCGTTCCCGGGCCGGGCACGATCGTCCTCTCCGCCAGGGGCATCGCGAAGGTCAGGAGGCAGGTTGCGGCAGGCCGAGTGAAGCTGGCGGTCGTGCCGATCGGCAAGCGGCGACGGGCCCTGGCCAGGAAAGGCAAGCTCGAGGTCACGGTGAAGGTGGTCTTCACCCCGGTTGCAGGAGAGCCGAGCTCCCGGCTCCGGAAGTTGACGCTGCGCAAGATCGCTCGCTGAGCGAGGGGCTACCGGGATCGGAGCTGGCGTTCGAGGGCGACGAGCTCGGGGGCTTTCGGGTTGAGGGCTCGAGCCCGGGCAAGCTGCTTTCGGGCCGCTGCCGGATCGCTGCTCAGCAGCTCGCGGGCGAGGAAGTAATGGGGGGCGTAGCTATCCGGGACCCTTTCCTCCGCCTCCTCGAAAGCCGAGAGCGCCAGCGCCCGATCCTGTTCCCTTGCGGCTATCGCCCCCTTCACCAGCAACGGCTCCAGGTCGAACGGGTTCAGCGAGGCCGCCCGGTCGAGGTCGTCGTAGGCGGCGCCGGGACTGGACTGCCAGATCTCGAGGGCGCGGTCGGTGTAGCGCTCGGCAAGGAACAGCGGGGCCGTTCCGAGGGCGAGAACCGCAAGCAGTGCGATCGCGAGCCAGCGGACGCGTCCGAGCGGTCGCGCGGCAGCGGCCAACGCCGGCGTCGCCGCCGCGCCCAGGAGGAACATCACCGGGGCGGTCACCGCCGGGTAGTGCCAGAACCAGTCATAGGAGCTGTGCACGAGCCAGTAGCTGCCGCCGGCGAGCGCCCCCGCGCTCAGCACCGCCGCGGACCTGCCGACCCGCCGGGAACGGATCGCGGCGACGACGACCGCGACGAGAAAGCCGACGAACAGGAGGAAGCCCGGTAAACCGAGCTCGGAGAGCATCAGCAGCTCGACGCCGTGGGGGTCCTTTGGGGTGACCTCGGTGCGGCGGTGCTCCAGGTAGCTGAACTGGAAGGAGCCGGGGCCGCCGCCGAGCAGCGGGCGGTCGGCGAACTGGTCGGCGGCCACGCGCCAGAGATCCTCCCGCTCGGAGGAGACGTTGACGCCGAAGCGCGTGTCGGCGTGGTTGAAGCTCGGGCTGACGCCGCGCTTGAACTCGGCGATCCGCTGGTCGATGAAGTGCAACGGCCCCCCTCGCGCGGAGAAGAAGGCCACCGCCGCGACCACCGTGGCGGCGATCGCAAGCGCGGCGAGAGCGCGCGAGAGCCGCTTGGTCCAGACCGGGCCGACGCGCACCCTTGGCTCGATCAGATACAGGCACAGTGCCGAGAGCAGGAAGGAAAGCAGGGTCGTAATCGCCACGGCCTTGGCCGCCGAGCGCAGGAGGGGAAGCACGCCCGGTATTTCCCCGTGCTGGAAGACGTCCAACAGGGTCGGCAGGGCGACGACGACCGGGATCGCCGCCAGCACCAGATAGGCGACCTGTCGCAGCCGGTTCGGCGACAGCAGCAGGTAGACGACCAGCGCGACCGCCGCGGCCGGCAGCGATCCCCGGCTCTGCGAGAGGACGACCAGCTCGAGCAGCATCGTCGTCCCGGCCAGCATCGCCGCCCGCAGCGGCCAGCGCGGACGGCCGCCCACCGCCAGCGACAGCAGCGCCCAGACGGAGATCATGAAGAACGCCGCCTCGGCGTTGCGGTAGCCGATCGGGAAGCGCAGGGTCGCGTCGGAGTGGAGGTACTCGCCGAGATCGTGTCCGCTGGCGATCGTCACGGTGGCCACGACCCCGATCAGGACCCCGGCGCCCGCGACCGCGGCCAGGGCCCAGTCCACCTGCCGGCCCAGCATCGCGCAGACCCAGACGCCGACGCCGAAGATCGCCGCGTAGAGGAACGCCGTGTAGGCGTCGGACACCGCCACGGTGCGATCCGGCGACCAGGCGAAGGCGATCAGAGTCCAGACGCCGATCCCGACCAGGCAGAGCGCCGCGATCAGGGTCGGACCGGAGATCCGGACCCATAGGGGCACGGCGAACAACAGCAGCCCGACCAGGGCAAAGACGGCGACGATGCCGGGGTAGAGAACCGTGCCGAAGTACGCGCCGTCCTTCCACGCCCACCAGGCGAAGAGAGCTCCGAGCAAGGCGATGATCGCGGCCGCCACCCCGAACTGCCGGGAAAGCGCTGCGTCGGGGGCGTTGCGCACCAAGCAACTGTATGCGAAGGCCTAGATGCCCTCTGGGACGATCGCGCCGCTCCCCCGGGCCGGAGCAGGACTACCGGCGCCCGCCCTGTATAAAAGCCAGATCGCCTCTGTGCCGCCGCCCCGATCCGACATCGACTCCGACTGGCTACGACCCTCGCTGGCCCAGCACGGGTTGCGCCGCTTCGTACAGACGATCCGCGAGCGGATGCGCCTGGTGCTTCCCGTCCTGGTGCTCGTCCTGGTCGCCGCGATCGCCTATCTGTTGACGGCGGAAAAGGTCTACGAAGCCGAGGCCGACATTCTCGTCACCCCCGTCCCGACCCAGGAAGCGGTGCTCTCGACGATCGGCGTCATCACCCAGTCGGCCGACCCGACCCTGGACGTCGAGACCGCCAACCAGCTGATCGACTCCCCGGCGGTCGCGGTCCGCGCCGCCGACGCCCTGGGCGACGGCGAATCGGCCAACGACCTCCTCGGCGTCACCAGCGTGGCGCCGATCCCGGAAAGCAACATCGTCACGGTCACCGCCAGCGGCCCCAGTCCGGAAGCCGCAGCCAACCGGGCAAACGCCTTCGCCCAGGCCGCGATCGTCGAGCGTCGCCAGACGATCGCCGCCAACATCGACAGCGTCCTCCCCCAACTGCGCGGGGACCTCTCGACCGAGGTGAGCGAAGGCGCCGTCGAAGCGATCTCCGACACGATCGCGGCACTCGTCGCCTTCCGCGCCAGCGGTAACGCCACGATGCAGGTCGAGACCGTCGCCCTGCCGCCGACCTCGCCCAGCTCGCCGCGCACCGGGCTGGTGCTGGTGGCGGCGTTGATAGTCGGGCTCGGACTCGGGATCGCGTTCGCGTTCGCCGCCCAGATCCTCGATCCGCATCTGCGCCGGGAGGAGCAGCTGCGCTCTCTCTACAGCCTTCCGGTCCTGGCCCGGATTCCAAAGGAGCGCTCGCGCCAGGGCCCGTTGACGCCGGAGCGGCTTTCGCCGATGGCGCGCGAGGGGTACCGGACGCTGCGAGCCGCCGTCGCCGCCGCCAGCCGCGACGAGCGCGGGCCGCGATCGATCCTGATCGGCGGCTCCGGGCCGTCGGAGGGAAAGAGCACGACCGCGATCAACCTGGCGGCTTCGCTGGCCCTGGCCGGACACAGCGTGATCCTGATCGGCGCCGACCTGCGCCGGCCGGTGATCGGCAAGGCACTGGGCGTCGAGGACGACCGCCAGGGAGTCGTCAGCGTCCTGCTCGGGCGCGCCACGCTGAGCCAAGCGCTGGTGCCGATCCCCACCTACAACAACAAACTCCAGGTGCTGGTCGCCGACCAGGTCGGCGACGACTTCGCCGACCTCTTCTCGCTGCCGGCGGCCAAACGCCTGCTCGAAGAGGCGGACCAGATCGCCGACTACGTGATCGTCGACTCGCCACCGCTCGGCGACGTCGTCGACGCCCTGCAGCTCGCCCAGTACGTGGATGCCGTGGTTCTAGTCGTCCACCTGGGACGCAGCCGGATCAAAAAGCTCCGCGAGCTGGCGGAGCTACTGGCCAGCAGCGGCGTGCGACCGGTCGGCTTCGCCCTCTTGGGGGTCCCCCGATCCAGTCGCGATAACTACGGCTACTACGCTCCCGCCGACGCCCACCGCCAGCGCCTCGTCGGCGCCCCACTGAGCACCAAGTAGCCGTCGGGCCTCCGCCCTCGCTGCTCGAGCAGCTCCCGCAGCAGGCCGAGACCCTCGGGCCGGGTCGAGCCCATGCGGACGACGACGACCACATGGTCGGCGGCGTCGAGAGCGGCGAGCGCGTCGGTGGCGGCCTCGGCAATCGGCGGGGCGTCGACCACGACCCAGTCGCCGAGCCGGCGCGCCTCCTCGACGATCGCCGTCGAGCCGCCCACGATCGCCTCGCGAGCGGCGGAGTCGACGGCGGCGGGGGCGGCGACCAGCTGAGCGTGCCCCCTCTCGTCGAAGGGGACGGCGACCGACTGGGGCGGGGCCTCGGTCAGCAGCGAGGAAACGTCGCCGGGCGGATCGATGCCGAGCATCGCCGCCATCCTCGGGTTGCGCACATCCAGCTCGACCACGGTCGCGACCCGTCCGACGGAGGCAAAAGCCCAGGCCAGGTTGAGCGAGCAGATGGCGCGACCGTCGCCGCGTTCGAGGCTGATCACGAGGACCGTCCCCGCGTGCTTTCCCGCGGCATCGGCGGCGCGCAGATCGAGCTGGCCCCGGAGCGTTCTGAATCCCTCCCGAACCTCCGGCGGTGCGCCCCCGAACGGCTGCCGCATGTCGGTGCCGGATCGCCGCCCCAACCCGGACACGCGCGCGAGAACGGGCAGCGGGTACAGCTGGGTCAGCTCCGCCTCGCCGTAGATCGGTCGCACGGTCAGGAGCTCGATCATCACCACCGTCAGGCCGGCTAAGACGATGCCGACCATCAGGGACACGAACAGCACCTGTTTCGCCGGCGAGTTCTGGGAGACCCCCGGCCGTGCCCCCCGCGCCAGGACCAGCGTCGGATCGCCCCGCTGGACGATCGCCTGCAGGTTGGCGAGGCGGGCCTTCAGCACGTTCGCTTCGACCCCATCCGGGTCGGCCAGCAGGGCGAGCTGCCGGGTCGTGTCGGCAATCGCCTGTCGCGCCTGCGGGATCACGAAGTTGTCCCGTACCCGCAGCGCCGCCCTGGCGTAGGCGTCCGCGAGCGCAGCCGCGCCCTCGGCGGATTCCGCGACGGCGGTCACCTCGACCAGGCTCGAGTTGGGGACCGCGGCGATCGTCACGTCGGCGGTGACGGCGTCCGGGTCGTCAACGTCGAGTTCGGCGGCAGCGATACGGGCCGCTGCCGGCGAACCCAGCAGCGGCGCCGCGGTTGCCGCCGCTCGCTGCGGATCGAGCGCGGAGGCCCTGATCAGCGGCAGGCCGACGAACGATTCGTCCTCCGCCGGCACCGCCGAGACGAGGATCTCCGCCGTCGCCTCGTAGCTGGGGGCGCGGCGGCCCAGCAGAGCCGCGGTCGCCAACACGCAGAGCAGGATCACGGCAACGAAGACGAGCCGGTGCTGGCCGACCGTCCGCAGGATGGAGTTGATCGCGGCCGCGGGCGACTGCTCGGAGCCCGGCCGCTCCGTCGTCGTCCACTCTCCTCGATCCAGCACTGGATCAGACACCTTCGAGCCCCGTTCGTTCGTTCGATTTCGATGCCAGTGCCATCAATGCCGGTCCCAGCGCCAGCAGGATCCAGGTCCTTTTGTCGGTGGGGTTGGAGATGAAGGCTGAGGCGATCAGCGCCGCGATCTGCGCGATCAGAACCGACCAGGCGAGGGCGGCGAAACCGGGGTCGCGAGCGCGCTCGAAGGAGCGCGCGGCCATCCAGGTGGACCGGAAGGCGGCCAGGATGACTCCGATCAACAGTGAGAGGCCGACGATGCCGGTCTCCGCGAACATCTGCAGATAGGTGTTGTGGGCCTCGTGGGGCTTGTCCAGAACCAGCTTGGCGCCGAGCTGCCCGCTCTGCAGGCGCCCGGGACGACGCAGGTACTTGCCGGACGCCTCCGGGAACCCGCCCAGGCCGACGCCGTTGACCGGTTGCGCATCCCCCATGCGGATCGCGATCGTCCAGAGATCGACGCGACCGGTGCCGGTCCCGAAGTCGCGGATCCGGTCCAGGCTCGAGGAGGAGCTGGCGACGAACCAGAGCCCACCGATCAGCACCACGGTCGCGAACATGGCGAGAATCGAGAGCCGCTGGCCGCGGGCCACCAGAAGCGCGCCGACCCCCGCCACCGCCGCCGCGACCACGCCGCCTCGCGAGCCGGTGGCGAGGAGACCAACCGCGAGGACGACCGCAGAGGCCAGCAGGACCGCCCGCCAGCGCGGCTGGCGGATCACTGCGGCGAGGCCCGCCGTGAGCGCCATCGCCGGCACCAGCCCGGCGGCGAGGAAGTTCGGGTCCCCGTAGGAGCCCGCCAGCCGACTCGCTTCGGCGGTCCCGGCGACGTCGCTCGAGATCGGCGTGCCGGGGAGCACGCCGGCGACCACCGAGATCACCGCCCCGACGACGAACGCGGCGCAGACGATGACCAGATGCCGGCGCTCCGTCAGCGAGGTCGCCACGATCGTGAAGATCGCCGCGGCGAGCCACCAGAAGGCGGCGGTTTCGACGGTCGCGGAGGGATCGATCGACCAGATCGCCGAGACCGATACCCAGATGAGCAGCAGCACGAACAGGAAGGCGAGGCCGATGTGTTCGCGCACGGTGGCCGCGACCGCCTGGCGCCGGGAAGGAAGGGTCGCCAGCCAGGCGAGCGCGACCATGATGCCGACCGCGGCGGGCCCGCGGCCGGCGGCGGGAACGCGCTCGACGAAGACCAGGGGAACCCAGAGCGCCACCCCGAGCGCGAGGTCGCTCAGAACCACCGGCGCGTACAGAAGCGCGAGCGTCGCCGCCACACCCAGGCCGATGCTTTTCGACAGCAGGACCCCGATCAGGAGCGATGCCAGCAGGCCGGCGGCGATCACCGGCAGCGGCGAGGACAGAACCGGCGCTTGGAGGCGTTGTGGAGGCGTGGGTCGGTGGGCCATCGACGGCTGGGGCGATGCGACGAAAGGAACGGGGGAGTGTATGGGGCGCCCAGGAGGCTGCCCCGGAGCGCCATCGCACCTGCCTCAACTACGACATACGTCCAGGTGTAATTGACATCGTGCAGTCCGCGCACCCCGGGCCGATCACAGCCGGGCAATGCCAATCCGGCTCTCCACCCAGTTTCGCCTCCTCACGGTCGTCCTCGGCGCCGCGCTTGCGGCGATCCTGCTCCTGACCTGGGGGACCGGCGAGGCCGGCGCCTCCATCAAGACCTTTCGCGCGATTCACAAAGCACCCCGGGCGATCACCTTCAAGCCCCGGGGGATCGACCCGCAGCGAGTTCGCCACGCCTCGGTCCGGCTCAAGCGCCGCGGCCGGACCGTCCATCACCGGATCGGCATCGCCCGCGTTCGCCGAGCCCTGCGACACAAGCACCGGATCCGCCTGCGCAAGGGCCGGCATGCCCGTCGCGGGAAGCTCGTGATCAGCGTTGCCGCGCGACCCTCGCCCACCCCCACGCCCACCTGCGCCCCCGCCACCTTCAGCGCCCTCTCGCCGCCGGCCGCCTGCTGGCGCCCCTACTCGAGCGCCAGCCCCTTCAACACCCCCCTGAGCGCCGACCCGGCACTCGCCGCCGGCTCGGCTCAGATGGTCGACAACTGGCTCTCGACCTGGTCGGCGTCCAACAAGACCTCCGCCCCGCGCTTCGTGGCCGGCTATGCGGACACCGCCAACGACTACGACCACCCGCTCTACTTCTCAGGCAGCAGCGACCCTCTCTACACCGTCCACTGCGCCGAAGCTTGGGGCAGGTGCCCGGTGGAGGGAGCACAGGTACGGATTCCCGCCGCCGCCCAGCCAGCGGCAGGCGAGGACGGCCACCTCGCCGTGATCGACCAGGGCTCCGGCTGGGAGTACGACTTCTGGCAGGTCCGCCAAAAGCCCGCCGGCGGCGGCACCTTGACGGTCAGCTGGGGCGGCAAGACCAAGCTCGACGGCGCCGGCACCGGCTCGGGGGCCACGGCCGGGAACTTCGGCCTCGCCGCCGGGATCATCCGTCCCCAGGAGCTCGCGGCCGGCAAGATCGACCACGCCCTGTTCATGGTCGTCGAGTGCACCAACGGCACCTCGGTCGCCCCGGCCGGCGCCGACGTCGGGCGCACCTGTTCGAGCATGGGACTGTCCAACGCCGGTGCCCCGGCGATGGGCCAGCACTTCTTCCTGGACATGAGCGCCGCCGAGATCGAGGCGCTGTCGCTGCCGGCCTGGCAGAAGACGGTCCTGCGGGCGATGGCCGAATACGGGCTCTACGTCGGCGACACCGGCGGCGGCTTCCTCAAGCTCGAGTCCGGCTCCACCTACACCAGCTTCGGCCAGCCCGATCCCTGGATCGGGGTCGCCAAGAGCGCCGGGATCTCCCCCTCTCGCTACAACGGCAAGGACAGCTACACCTTCGACTTCTCCAGCGCAGTCGACTGGCGCTCGCGGTTGCGGGTGGCGGCAGGCTAGAGAGCCGGTCCCAAAAAGCCGCTCCGTGCGGCGATCCGAGCCTCTGCTGGTTTGGAAACGTCATGTTTTGGCTATGGTCGAGGTATGCCACTACGACATTCGTTGATCGCTCACTCCATCCGAGCCCTTCTGGTCGCAGGCATGCTGAGCCTGGTCTTGACCGCGCCCGCAAGCGCCCGCACCTCGCCGTCGAGCCTGGGCCGCGATGCGCTGACGCCCGTCGAGCAGAAGCTGGGCAAGCTGAGGAAGGGCAAGACGATGCGGGGAGTGCTGCGACGCCGCTACCGCGCCAACTGCCGCGGTCGGCACTGCCCCGGTCGCGCCCCTTCGAACGGGAATCCACAAACCGCCGAAGGCCGCCCGGCGATCGAGATCTCCACGCCCATCGTTCCGCTGCCGGCCACCACCCCGCCTCGACCTGAAAAGCCCCCGCACGGGCCGATCGCCGCCGGAGTAGTCACGCCCGAACCGGAGCCGACCCCCACGCCGCCGCCGGCGGAACCGACTCCGCCCCCGACCGAACCCGAACCGACGCCGCCGCCCGCAGAACCCGAACCGGAACCCGCACCCGAACCTGAACCGGAACCGGAACCGGAACCGACGCCGCCGCCCGCAGAACCCGAACCGGAACCGACGCCTCCTCCGGTGGAACCGGAACCCGAACCCGAACCGACGCCTCCACCGGCGGAACCGGAACCGGAACCCGAACCCGAACCCGAACCCGAACCGACGCCTCCTCCGGTGGAACCCGAACCGGAACCGACGCCGCCGCCATCCTCCGGCTCGCCATGCGAAGGGACCTTCGGCGCGACCAATCACCCCCCGGCCTGCTGGCGCCCCTACTCGAGCGCCAGCCCCTTCAACACGCTTCTGCCGGCTGCACCGCAGGTCAGCGACGACTCCGATGCCGTCGTCGCCCGCTGGATTTCGTTCTGGACCCAGTCGAGCTCCTTCGCACCGCGCTTCGTGGCCGGCTACGCCGACACGAGGAACGACTACGACCACCCCATCTACTTCGCCAAGGCCTCCGATCCCAAATACACCGTGCACTGCTCCTTCTCTGACAACTGGGGACCGTGCGAGATCGACGGTGCGACGGTTCGCGTTCCCAGCGACGCCCGTCCCGCGGCCGGCGACGACGGCCACCTCGCCGTGATCGACCAGGCCACCGGCTGGGAGTACGACTTCTGGCAGGTCCAGTCGATCTCGGGAACGGGGGGCATCCTCACCGCCTCCTATGCCGGCAAAACCTCGACCGGCCCCAATTCGACCGGCCTCGGCTCCGACGCCACCGCCGCCGGCTTCGGCCTCGCGGCCGGGATCATCCGCCCCCAGGAGCTTGCGGCCGGGGAGATCGACCATGCCCTGTTCATGGTCGTCAAGTGCACCAACGGCACCTCGGTGTGGCCGGCGAGCACTGGCGTCGGACGCACCTGCGCGAGCATGGGGCTGTCCAACGCCGACGCCCCGGCGATGGGCCAGCATTTCTTCCTGGACATGAGCGCCGCCGAGATCGAAGCCCTGGCGCTGCCGGCCTGGCAGGAGACGATCCTGTGGGCGATGGCCGAATACGGCCTCTACGTCGGCGACACCGGCGGCGGCTTCCTCAAGCTCGAGTCCGGCTCCAGCTACACCAGCTTCGGCCAGGCCGATCCCTGGCAGCAGATTGCCGAGGACGAAGGCGTCGAGGGCTGGCGCAATCCGTCCAGCGGCGCGAACGAGTACCAGTTCGACCTCTCGGAAGCGGTCGACTGGAGCCGGTACCTCAAGGTAGCGGCGCGCTGACCGCCGGCGAGACGGCCCTGCCGCTCGCGCAGCACCCTCGCCCATCCTCCTCTCCATAGACGATGCCCCGCCCCAGCGGGTGCTGGCAGGCGCCCCTGGGCGTTCGGCCCTGGCCATAGCTCCGATCGGTCGCTTCAAACGATCGTCCGCTCCCGCGGACGTCGATCGCGACCGATCGTCGGCGAGTCGATGCCCTTTGCGCAAGCAAACCGACCCATTCGCCGAAACGATCTATGACCGCCAAAGCCCCCAAGGCCCCCGCCCTCCGCCTCCTGGTCGCAGCCGCCGTCCTCACCCTGCTCGGCCTGGCCACGATCGCCTCCGGCGCCGCCGCCGCGACCAAGAAGTTCGCGCCCGTCGACCGGACCGCCCGCGTCCTCCTCTTCGAGCCCCACGGCGTCACGCCGGCCGACGTCAAGCGTGCCCATGTCGACCTGATCGCCGCCGACGGCGTGGTCCAGCAGCCGGTCGCGGCTCACCAGGTCCGCACCGCCCTCCGCCGCAACGGCAAGATCAGGGTCGCGCAGACCTCGGCCGGCATCGACGCCAGGCTCGTGATCCGGCTCAAGGACTGCCGCGGCCGCCACTGCGCTGCGCCGTCCGAGCCCCTACCGCCCGCCCCGACCCCGGAGCCCACGCCCGCTCCGACGAGCCCGACCCCCACTCCCACCCCTTCGCCAGCCCCCACCCCGGCTCCCACTCCCGAGCCTTCGCCTACCCCCACTCCCGTTCCGTCGCCCACCCCTGCGCCTGCGCCCACGCC
>Ga0190274_10001550_pt1 | contig 13440 bp, 15 predicted proteins | sample Popmic531T_FD_133002 | JGI IMG/M metagenome (GOLD analysis project Ga0190274, IMG submission 133002) | Populus adjacent soil microbial communities from riparian zone of Yellowstone River, Montana, USA - 531 T | ecosystem: Environmental > Terrestrial > Soil > Riparian zone | place: USA: Montana...
GTTCAACTTCTTTGCGCTGCGCACGTTGCAACTCGCCGACGCCATGTCGATCATGTTCTTCGGCCCGATGATGATCACCGCCCTTGCCGGGCCGATGCTGGGCGAATGGGCGGGCTGGAGGCGCTGGCTGGCTATTGCCGTCGCCTTCATCGGCGTCCTCGTCATTGCGCGGCCGGGTTTCGTGACGATCGACATTGGTCACATCTATGTCTTCTGCTCGATGATCAGCGGCAGTCTCTACGCGATCATGACGCGCTATCTGGCCCCGACGGAAACGCCGGAGAGCCTGATCTTCTATTCGGCCCTGGCGCCGGCCATCCTTTTGGCGCCGTTCGGGCTGGCCACCGCATCGATGCCGGCAGAACCTTTGCACTGGGTCGTCCTGTCCTGCCTCGGCCTGTTCGGCGGCGTGGGCCATTGGTGGGTCATCCAGGCCTATCGGCGGGCATCCGCCACGGCGCTTGCGCCCTATCCCTATGCGCAGATGGTGTGGATGATCATCTCCGGCTACCTGGTCTTCAACCAGTTGCCGGACCTGTGGACGCTTGTCGGCGCCGCCATCATCGTCGCCAGCGGCCTCTATATCGTCCATCGCGAGCATCGGCTTCGCCTGGCCAACCGCACGCTGCCAACGGTGGAAGACGCGACCTTGTCAGAAAAGCTTTGATTCCCCCTGCCGCCATGAGCTAAACGGGATTTAAATATTTTAAAAGCCGACGCGCGGAGGCTGACCTGGCGCAAAAGATCAAACTCTCGACCATCGCCGATGCGCTCGGCGTTTCGACGGCAACGGTCTCCCTGGCCCTGAGAGACAGCCCGCTGGTGGCGGAGGCCACGCGCGATCGCATCAAGGACCACGCGCGCGCAATCGGCTACATCTACAACCGGCGGGCGGCGAGCCTGCGCACGTCCCGATCCGGAATTGTCGGCGTTGTCGTCCACGACATCATGAACCCGTTCTTCGCCGAGATCCTGCGTTCGATCGAAAGCGAGCTGGACCGCAGCGGGCAGACCTTCATCCTGTCCAATCACTATGATCAGTTGGAGAAGCAACGCACTTTTGTCGATACGCTACTCCAACTCGGCGCCGACGGGGTCATCATGTCGCCGGCGATCGGCACACCGGCACAGGACGTCATCGTCGCCGAGGAAAACGGTCTGCCGGCCGTGCTGATCGCGCGAAGCGTCGAAGGCGCCAACGTGCCGGTATTTCGTGGCGATGACACCTACGGCACCGCGCTGGCCACCAATCACCTGATTTCGCTCGGCCATAAGCGCATTGCCATGATCGGCGGCACCGATCAAACCTCAACCGGGCGGGACCGCTACCAGGGTTATGTCAACGCCATGGAAGCAGCGGGGCTGGAGATCAGGCCATCGTGGCGCATCGCCGGACCGCGGACCAAGCAGGCCGGCTTCGAGGTGGCTGGACAGTTTCTCGCCCTGAAAGACAAGCCGACCGCCGCATGCTGCTGGAATGATTTGGTCGCCATCGGTCTCATGAACGGGATTTCGCGCGCCGGCCTGGCGCCGGGCGTCGATGTCTCCGTCACCGGCTATGACGATCTGGAGGAAGCGGCCATCGCCACACCCGCGCTGACGACGGTGTGGAATGGCCAGCGCGAAGTCGGGCGGCAGGCCGCGCGGGCATTGCTCGACAAGCTGAGCGGCAGGCCGGTACAACCCTCGCAGGAACTGATCCGGCCGGAACTGCATGTACGGCAGTCTACCGGCAGGCCAGTCGAGCGTCAGTAGCCGGTGTCGACTGTTATCCTCGCCAGATTCTCTTGATGATCTGCGTTCCTCTCTTGAGTTCGATGTTCACCCGCTCCGGCACATGATCCTGAGTGATAAAATCGCCTTCGTGATAGACCCGAAGGGGGTGACTGATGAGATCGTCTGTAGAGCCGGCTGCCGCGGACGCTATCAGATGCTGCCACGGCCACGGGACCGGATCGGGAGCGAGCGTTTTGCCGTCCAGCACTGCTTCGATGGAATTCAGACGCGCGTGGATGCGCACGCCCTTCAAAGGCTTGCCTTTTCCCCAGTAATTCGCGACGTCCATTTCGGCGATGAGAGTAGCTGCGATAGGCGACACGATCTCAAGCACCGGGCCGGCCGGCTCTTCAGCGCAGAACTCGAAGTCTTGAATGAGATCGGCAGGCGTGGTCACATACACCACTGGGCTTAAAGTCGGGTTGCTCCAGCCTGAGGTCGGAACCTTGCCTTCCGCATATAGTGCCAATTGAGGTGGACTAGACTTGTTGATCGAAAGCTTTACGTCAGTGACTTCCATCACGCGCTGCATGTTTCCCTCCATTTTCTTCGAATGCTTGCATGGCACGTTAAAATTGTCGAATCCAAACAATGCAACGCAGGCGGGATAAATGGCGGACCTTCGTGATATCAGTATTCTCGTTCCCGGACAGCTTCATCCGCGCTCGGTTAGGCGGATTGGCGAGGCCTTCAATCTTGTCCTGGCCGACAATATAGATGCCTCGGCGATTACCGATGAGATGAAGGCGATGGTTCGCGGCATAGCCGTTTCGCCGGCGCTCGGCGGGGCATCGGTGGGACCGGAATTCCTCCAGGCGCTGCCGGAGTTGGAGATCGTCGCCAATTTCGGTGTTGGTTATGACGGTGTGGATGCGGTGAACGCCGGCAAGCTCGGCATCATGGTCACCAATACGCCCGACGTCTTGACCGAGGAGGTGGCGGACACCGCGCTCGGCCTTCTGCTCAACACCGTGCGCGAGTTTTCCAGGGCCGAGGCCTATCTGCGCGAAGGCCGGTGGGCAAAGGAGGGCGGCTATCCGCTGACCAAGGCATCGCTGCGCGGGCGCAGGGTCGGCATATTCGGCATGGGCCGCATTGGCCAGGCCATCGCAAGGAGGCTCGAGGCCTTCGGCCTGCCGATCGCCTACCATAATCGCAGGCCGGTCGAAGGCGTGACCTATGCCTTCCATCCAACGCTGGAAGGGCTGGCGGCAGCCGTCGATACGCTGATCTCCGTCGCGCCGGGCACACCGGCAACCGAAAAGGCCGTCAACTCCAAGGTGCTGAAAGCGCTCGGGCCGAATGGCGTCTTCGTCAATATCGGCCGCGGCAGCACCGTGGATGAGGATGCGCTGGCAGCTGCGCTGAAGAACGGCACAATCCTGGCGGCGGGTCTGGACGTGTTTTCCAACGAACCGCACGTGCCGGAAGCGCTGCTCACCCTGCCCAACGCGACGCTGCTTCCGCATGTCGGCTCGGCCTCGATCGCGACGCGCGACGGCATGGCCGATCTCGTCGTCGACAATCTGATCGAGTGGTTCTCAAAGGGCAGGGCGCTGACGCCGGTGCCGGAAACGGCAAAGGTCGGGCGCCGCTGAGCTAGGGTCGAGCCTGCGCCAGCCATCGAGCGCGAGCGACTGTTGGGACCGACAAAGAATCGTTTTGGTCTGGAATAAGTCTCTGCCGTTAGCACACCGCTAACCAACACACTTCTATCTCGATCTGAGTACAGGAGTGTGTGATGCGAAGTGGCGTAGTTGTTTTGATGATTGTCGGTGCATTGACCGTCGCCGGCTTTGCCGCATCAGCCTTGCGCAACAGTCCCGATATCGATTCCAGCCTCACGACTTCAAGCGTGCCAAAGCACATGCCGCAGCGGGGCGAGTGACTCGCTTAATCATGGTTAACGGGACGTCAACCATCCAGGCCTATCTCTGGCTGGAACAGGAATGGGCAAATGGGTAGCAGGTTACTTTCACTGGCTGTTATGGCATGCGCGACGGCGGGCGCCTGGGTGGTAGCCTCGGCGGGGACGGGAAGTACGGCAGTCGACAGCGTCGTCACCGGCAGCATCGGAACGTCGCAGCAGGAATTCAGGCTGTCGTCGCGCGCCGGTGGCGACTGGTGCACCGTCTCGAAGGGGACGAAGACGAAGGCAGGCGTGGCGGAAGTGAAATTCGATCCGGCCTGCAATATGCTGATGCCCGGCCTCGACCTGGTGCGCTTCTGGCGCGACCGTTCCGACGGATCGGTCGAGTTCGTCGGCTCGGGCGGCGAGACCCTGGCAGCCTTCGGTCCAGCCGATGGCGAAGGGTATGAGTCCTTCCGGCCCCGCACGCCCTTGCTGTCGCTCTCTTCCGGCGGCTGACGTGCAGCTATTCCGCAGCCAGGCGGCCTGTCGTGCGCGCCACGGCATGCGCCCGCGCGGCGTCGCCAAATGCCTCGAAGACCTTGCGCGAGGCGCTGTCGGAATTGACCCAATATTCCGGGTGCCACTGAACGCCGACCGCGAAGGCGCGGGCGCCGCGCACCGAGACCGCCTCCACGGTTCCATCCTCGGCGACGGCTTCGACGTCGAGTTTCGGGCCTAGTCGGTCGATCGCCTGGCGATGCACCGAATTGACCCTGATGTCACCGGCGCCGAACACCCCCGCGAGGCAGCTTCCCGGCTTGATCGTCACCGACTGGCGGATGGCAAAGCGTTCGTCCTGGCTGTCGCTGGTGGGCGCCCGGTGGTCGAGCAAGCCCGGCCGCTCCTGAATCTCCGTGGCCAGTGTGCCGCCCAGAGCGACGTTGAGTTCCTGGATGCCGCGGCAGATCGCCAGCAGCGGAACGCCCAGTTCGATCGCCCTGCGAATCAGGGGCAGGGTCGTCGCGTCACGGTCGGGATCGTAGGGGCCGTTGGCCTCGGTCGCCTCCTGACCATAGTGCGACGGATGCACGTTCGACTTCGAGCCCGTGATCATGACGCCGTCTACGGAGCCCAGAAGGTAGTCCAGGTCGAGCCGGTCGGCGAAGGAGGGCACCAGCACCGGAAGCACGCCCGCGCCCGTGAGCGCCGCCTCAAGATACTGACGCGGAGTGCCGTGCCAGGTGTAATTCTCAAACTGGCGGACATCGGTTGAGACGGCAACAAGTGGCTGAAGCATGAAACGGCAATTCCCGATCGGTCTGGCTGCCCCATAAATAGGCGATTTTGGGACCCAGCGCCATCGCGTGGAGAAGGGCGTGTTTTCAGAACTGTCGCATCTCACGGCGACGTCGAGTGTCTCGCCACAGAATAAGAATAGTTGGCATCTATTGCTACCCATGCCACGCTTGCGAATGCGACAAGGAGACATGGCATGAACGTTTCACTCGGTAGAACCTGGGAGCAATATATGTTGACGAACAGGTCGAGTCCGGCATGTTCAACAACGCCAGCGAGGTCGTGCGGGATGCGCTGCGCCGCCAGCAGGAATACCTCATGAAGCTCGATGCGCTGCCCCGTAGCGTTCGATCGGGTGCCGACGCAGTGAAGGCGGGCGACATCAGCCGCGCAACTGCTGACGACATCGTGCGCAAGGCGAAGGCTCGGAAACACACTGCGTGAACGGCTTTCTCCTATCCCGTGACGCCGACATCGATCTGCAGGACATCTTTATCTACACGGATGAGTTTTGGGGCGAGCGGCAAGCCAAGCACTACGTTGCCGGTCTTTACGAAATATTTGGACAGCTCGGCAGCAATCCGGGCATGGGCCGGCTGCGTCACGAACTGGGCGAGGGAATTCGCAGCTTTCCCCACGGCTCTCACGTGATTTTCTTCATGCCGTGGCAGGGCGACGTTGCAATTGTGAGAGTGCTTCACGGCTCAAGGGATTTCGACAAGCTGTTTGAGCGCTACGACGGGTGCACGGCATCGAAGGCCACCGCGGCTGAACTTAGCGTCTGCATGCGGGTGGCAGCGCCGCACCAGTAATTTAGACGATAGTCTCATGCCGTTTTCGTGAAGGCGTGTTTCTCTGCGAATACGGTCGTTCTTGGCCTGTGTGTGCTGGACAGAGCACCTTGCGCATGTATTGTTCGCGCGGCGCCGCCATGAGGGTTCGGTTCATGGCGTCAAACCATAAGATCAAATGCAAATGGGAGGTCCAGTTGGATCGTCGTTCTTTTATTACCAAAGCCGGCCTGGCGGGCGCGGGGGCGGCAGCCGCCACCACGCTGGCGGCCCCGGCCATTGCCCAGTCCAATCCGAAGATCACCTGGCGTCTGACGTCTTCGTTCCCGAAGTCGCTCGACACGATCTACGGCGGTGCTGAAGTCTTCTCGAAGATGCTGTCCGACGCGACGGACGGCAATTTCCAGATCCAGGTCTTTGCTGCCGGTGAAATCGTTCCGGGTCTGCAGGCCGCGGACGCCACGACCGCCGGTACCGTCGAGGCCTGCCACACGGTGGCCTATTATTACTGGGGCAAGGATCCCACCTGGGCGCTGGGTGCGGCGGTGCCGTTCGCGCTCAACGCGCGCGGCATGAATGCCTGGCATTACCACGGCGGCGGTATCGCGCTGTTCAACGAGTTCCTGGGTAAGCAGGGCCTCTATGGCCTGCCGGGCGGCAATACCGGCGTGCAGATGGGCGGCTGGTTCCGTAAGGAAATCAATACCGTCGAAGACCTCAAGGGCCTGAAGATGCGCATCGGCGGCTTCGCGGGCAAGGTTGTCGAAAAACTCGGCGTCGTGCCGCAGCAGATCGCCGGCGGCGACATCTATCCGGCACTCGAAAAGGGGACGATCGACGCGGCCGAGTGGGTCGGGCCGTATGACGACGAGAAGCTCGGCTTCCAGAAAGTCGCACCCTTCTACTATTATCCCGGCTGGTGGGAAGGCGGTCCGACCGTGCACCTGCTGTTCAACAAGGCCAAGTTCGAGGAACTGCCGGCGAATTACAAGTCGCTGGTCCACACCGCCGCGCAGGCGGCTGACGCGAACATGCTGCAGAAATACGACTTCCTGAACCCGACTGCGGTGCGCAATCTTGTCGCCAACGGCGCACAGCTGCGTCCCTTCAGCCAGGAGATCCTCGAGGCCTGCTTCGGTTCGGCCAATGAGGTCTACGCGGAGATGGAGGCCAACAATGCCGAGTTCAAGAAGATCTGGGACTCGATCAAGGCATTCCGCGCGCAGCACTATCTCTGGGCGCAGATCGCGGAATACAATTACGATACGTTCATGATGATCCAGCAGCGCAACAAGAAGCTCTGACGCGTTTCGATTCTGCGACGTTTCAAGGCCCCGGACGGCACCGTCCGGGGCCTTTTTCGTGCCCATGGACTCTCGGCTGCTTGCGTGCATTCAATATCGCGCGCCGTTGGACGGGAGGAAAAAGTCGGCGGCGTTCAAGCTCAACAAAATGGGAGGAACTCTGAATGGATCGCAGATCATTCGTGAAAGGGGCTGGACTTGCCAGCGCCGGCGTAGCCGCGACGACGATGCTGGCCGCACCCGCCATTGCCCAGTCCGCGCCGAAGATCTCGTGGCGCTGCACCTCATCTTTCCCCAAAGCGCTCGACACGATCTACGGCGCAGCCGAGACGATGGCCAACTTCGTTCGCGAATCGAGTGACGGCAATTTCGATATCCAGGTTTTCGCCGCCGGCGAACTGGTGCCCGGCCTTCAGGCAGCGGACGCGACATCCGCCGGCACCGTCGAAATGTGCCACACGGCGTCGTATTATTTCTGGGGCAAGGATCCGTCCTACGCGCTGGCGACGGCAGTTCCCTTCATGTTCAACGACAGGCAGATGAATGCCTGGCTCTATTATCAGGGCGGTCAGGACCTGTTGAACGAGTTCTACGCCACGCAGGGGCTTTTTGGCCTACCATGCGGCAATACCGGCGCACAGATGGGCGGTTGGTACCGGAAGGAGATCAACACGCTGGATGATCTCAAAGGCCTGAAAATGCGCATCGGTGGCTTTGCCGGTAAGATCATGGAAAAGCTGGGTGTGGTGCCGCAGCAGATTGCCGGCGGCGATATCTATCCAGCGCTGGAAAAGGGCACCATCGACGCCGCCGAATGGGTCGGGCCTTATGACGACGAGAAGCTCGGCTTCTACAAGGTGGCGAAATATTACAACTACCCAGGTTTCTGGGAGGGCGGGCCGACGCTGCATGCGCTGGTCAATCTCGCCAAGTGGAACGAACTTCCGAAGAACTATCAGGCGCTGCTGCGCGCGGCCTGCGAGGCAGCCAATTGCGACATGATGGCGAGCTATGACGCCAAGAACCCGACGGCCCTGAGGAGCCTGATCGCCGGCGGAGCGGTGCTAAAACCCTTCAGCCAGGAGGTTCTCGCGGCGGCATTCGATGCATCGAACGCCACCTATGCCGAGATTTCCGCATCGAATCCAATGTTCAAGAAGATCTACGACAGCCAAGTGGCATTCCGCAAAGACGCCTATGTCTGGGCGCAGGTGTCTGAATACACGTTCGACACGTTCATGATGACCCAGCAGCGCGCCGGCAAACTTTAAATCTCCGAACATGCAAAGCCCCGGCTGACCTGCGTCACCCGGGGCTTTTCTCTTGCTGCGCTTAATTGAAGCTCGGCGGCTTGGTCAGATCGTTGGACGGTGGAGCCGGTTGCGCGGGTGTCTCGTTGCCGAAACTCGGCGGCTTCGACAGGTCGTTGCCTCCGGGGGCAGGCGCGCCCCCGGCCGGCGGTCCACCATCCAGCGACGGCACGCCCGGCAGACCGAGGCCGGGCATTTCCGGCACCGTGATCTTGATGGTGCCCGGATCGACCACCACGCCTTTGTAATGCATGACCATCTGAGGGAACATGATGACCAAGGCCACCATGATGACCTGGATGATGACGAAGGGGACCGCACCCCAATAGATCTGGCCGGTGGTCACTGGGGCGATATGCTTGCCCGTGATGCGGTCGAGATAGGGGACGCGGGTCGCGACCGAGCGCAGATAGAACAGCGCGAAGCCGAAGGGCGGATGCATGAAGCTGGTCTGCATGTTGACGCCCAGCAGCACACCAAACCAGATCAGGTCGATCCCGAGCGCCGTGGCGGCGGGCGCCAACAGCGGAACGATGATGAATGCCAGCTCGAAGAAATCGAGAAAGAAGGCGAGCAGGAAGACCAGGATGTTGACTGCGATGAGGAAGCCGACTTCGCCGCCTGGCAGCGATGTCAACAGATGCTCGACCCAGACATGGCCGTTCACGCCGTAGAATGTGAGCGAGAAGACGCGCGCACCGATCAGGATGAACATCACGAAGGACGACAGCCGCGTCGTGGAAGCCAGCGCCTGCCGGATCACATCGAGCGACAGCCTGCCCTTCACCGCAGCCATCAGCAAGGCGCCAACTGCGCCCATGGCGCCGCCTTCCGTCGGTGTGGCGATGCCAAGGAAAATGGTGCCGAGTACGAGGAAGATCAGCGCCAGCGGCGGTATGAGAACGATGATCACCTGCTGCGCGAGGCGGGACATCATGTTGACGTTCAGTGCCCGGTCGGCGATGGCGATGATGTAGATCACAATCGTGCCGACCGTTGCGCCGAGAATGTCGGCGTTGTCTCCATGGGTCGGCGACAGCCAGACATGCGCGCCGTACGCAATTGCGCCGGCAGCGATCAGGGCGATAATAAGCGACGTGACGCCCGAACCCAGCGTGCGCGCCTCAAGCGGCAGTGCGGGCATCGACTTCGGCCGGATAATCGACATCAACAGGATGTAGAGCATGTAGAGGCCGGTCAGGATGAGACCGGGAATGAGAGCGCCCTTGTACATGTCGCCCACAGACCGGCCCAATTGGTCGGCCAAAACGATTAACACCAGCGAGGGGGGTATGATCTGGGCGAGCGTGCCTGACGCGGCGATGACACCGGAGGCCAGCCGGCGATCGTAGCCGTAGCGCAGCATGATCGGCAGCGAGATCAGACCCATGGCGATCACCGAAGCTGCAACGACGCCCGTCGTGGCGGCGAGCAAGGCGCCAACAAAGATCACCGCATAGGCGAGGCCGCCCCGGATCGGTCCGAAAAGCTGGCCAATCGTGTCCAGCAGATCTTCGGCCATGCCGGAGCGTTCCAGCACGATGCCCATGAATGTGAAGAAGGGAATAGCCAGCAGCGTTTCATTCGCCATCACGCCGCCGTAGAACCGATCCGGCAACGCATAGAGCAATGGCCAGGACAGGTTGATCGAACCGTTCGACAACGGCGCCAATTCAACGCCGATGACGAAAAACAGCAAGCCGTTTGCCGCCAGCGAAAAGGCGACGGGATAGCCGACGAGCAGGAAGATGATCAGCGAAAAGAACATGATCGGAGCCATGTTCTGGGCGATGAACTCAATCATTGCTTGAGCTCCTCAACCAGCGCTTTGGCTTCGAGTTCGGCCGCCTCATGCGCCGATATGAATGGGGTGGGGTCGTCCATATCCCCGCGCATGATCGCTATCTTCTTGATGATCTCTGAAATGCCTTGGATACCGAGCAGGATGAAGCCCGCCAGCAGCAGCGCTTTAGCCGGCCAGATGATCAAGCCGCCGGCATTCGTCGACACTTCTCCGGATCGGTAGGACAGCAGGAAGTAGGGGGTGAAGTAAGAAATCATCAGGATGACGAAGGGCATCAGGAAGAATACGTGCCCGAGAAGATCGATCCAGTGCTGCGTGCGCCGAGAAAACATGCCGTAGATGATGTCGATGCGGATGTGCTCATTTTGCTTGAGCGTATAAGCGGCGGCCAATAGGAACGCTGCACCAAACAGATACCATTGCGCCTCGAGCCAAGCGTTGGATGACGTGTTCAGCACTTTGCGGATGATCGCGTTGCCGGCACTGATCAGGATCGACAGCAAGATCAGCCAGCCAACCGCCTTGCCGATGATTTCATTGAAGCGGTCAATGGCTCTGGATAGAGCGAGCAGCCCTGCCATCCAATCCTCCCAGTTGTTCGCCGCTTCCCCAGTGTTCTTGTAACGCGCGGCAAGCACCTCTGGTATGCCGGGATGAGACAGGCACGTCAACAAGTTGAACCGTGCTTCGACGAATGTCGCACACGAATGGAATCAGTCGCGGGCCGGCGCGCGCAGAACCAGAACGGCGGCCAGGAAAGCCAACATCCAGGCATCACGCCATTCGACAGCGAAATAGCCTGCCCAGAGTGCTTCGCCGATGCCATAGGCCGCGGCGCCCAACGCTGCGCGCGATGGGGAGGAGTAGCTGCCGGCGGCGGTGACGAAGAGGATCTTCAACCCATAGATCATGCCCGTGCCGAAACTGATGTTGCCATAGTGGAGGGCCGCAAGGACGCCAGCCAGGGCGGCAATGAGCGAGCCTGCAATCACCGAGCCGCGAAAGACGCCTCCCCCGTCGACGCCGCACATCGCCGCCGCAACGGGGTCGTCGGAAACGGCGCGCCAACTTCGCCCGAACATCGAGCGGTTCATCGTCCACGCGCCAAGGAATAGGATGACGATGGCGACGGCGCAGCCGGAGAGCTGGTTGACGGTGAGCGTGACCTGAAAACCCGGCCGGCTGGCGAAGACGATCGGCTGCGACAAGAACGGCGGCAGCCAATAGTCCTTGGTGTCGGCAGCGATCCGGCTCATTTCCATCAGGACGATCGCCACGGCCAGCGTCGCGGCCACGACGCTGTTGGGCGAGCGGCCAGCCAAAGGTTCGAGAACATGCCGCGACAGGATGAAGCCGGCAACCCAGGCGTAGAAGAATGCGGCGGCAACGCCGAGCCCAATCGCGGCCGGCCAGGTCAGCCACAGCACGTCGTAGCCAAACAGCGTGGCGAGTATCATCGCGTGGCCGCAAAACGCGAACACTCCGCCATAGGCCAGATTGGTGCGATGCAGGACGCCGTTGATGACAACATAGCCGAAGGCCAGCAGCGCATAGAGCGCGCCCGCGTGCAGGCCGTTGAGAAGTTGCTGCAGGAAGTAAAGCATCGATCCGGATAGACCGCCTCCGTTCCCGACAAGCTGTGATGCGGAATCTAACTTGTCAAACGGCATTTAAAGGTTAGTCTGTCCGTATGGCAGCGACCTGGGTACAGCATCGGTTCTCGGGCGGCGTGCTTGCCCTCGATCTGGCCAATACGGTGGTGCTCAGGGGCGATCCCGCGCATTCCTTCGATCGCCTGGATGACCCCACCGAACTGCCATGCTTCGCCGAGGCCGCCGGTCGCTTTCGTCAGGACGAATTGCGCGGGGCGATGCTGAGCGCTCGCGGTGATGCGAACGAGAAAGCCCGGATCATCGAAATCCGGGAGAGGACCGACCTTCTCTTCCGCAACGCGGTGGTTGAAGGCGATGTCCTGGCGCGCGATCTGCCCGACTTCTTGAAGAGTTGCGGCAATGCCCTCCAGGATATCCCCGGACATGTCCGTCTTGGGTCTCCTTTCACAACCGCGCGGACCGACCTGTCGCTGGCTTCTGCGGCGGCGCTGTCGGCGTTGTCGCTGCTGCCCGACGCTCGACGGGTGCGCATCTGCCAGAACTGTCGCTGGCTGTTTCTGGACCGAAGCCGCAACGGCAGCCGTCGGTGGTGCGACATGGCCGTCTGCGGCAACCGGCAGAAAGCGCGCCGGCACTATCAGCGCAGGGCTGGCCGAAAGGAGGGTGCAGGCGATGAAAGGTAACGGTCGTTGGATTCGCGCCGCTCTGGCCGCCGCTTTGCTCGGCGGGGCTGCAACGCTTGCCTCGTGCCGGGAGAGCGGCAGGGAGGGCGAGTATTTCGTGCTCGACGGAAAGCTTTTCGTGTTCAACTACCGCGTCGCCACGGCGACCTATCTCGTGAATATCAAGCCGGTAAAGCCCGTTGGGGAAGGCGAGGTTGCTGTCGTGTCCTTCGAGGATCCCGCCGGCGGCGAAGCGCTCGTCGTGCGCGAGAAGATTTGGCCTCGAACATCGAAGACGACAATCAACAGTCCACCGGTCTTCTGCATCGTGAAGGATCGGCCCTACAAGGTCTCAATCCGCTTGGAAGACTCCACGGGAAAGCTGATCCAGCAGATCGAGACGACGATGACCTCGTCGCAGGATCAGACCGACTTGCCCGACAAACCGCTGGTGACGGGACCGTTCTACGATCCCAATCCGGAATTGACCGGCAATCCCGCCGGTGACGTGCCGGACCTGCGAAAAGCCCTGTGCCAGAAGAGCGGCTGAGGAAAGCCGCCTGGACAGTCGAATTTGTTTGACCTGGCTTACCGGGGTTGGAAGACTGTCCTGACGACTCCACGCAGGCCGCACGACTCGCGGCTCCGCAGAGGACCCGCAATGACACTTCACGACGTTTCGCTGGACGACAAGTTCGACCTGTCGAAGGAGCGTGTTTTCCTGTCTGGCGCGCAGGCGGTGGTGCGCCTGTTGATGATGCAGCGCGAGCGCGACCAGCGTGCCGGGCTCGACACTGCCGGATTTATCTCCGGCTATCGCGGCTCGCCGCTGGGCGGCCTCGACCTGCAATTGTGGAAGGCGCGCCAACAGCTCAGCGCGAGCAGCATTGTCTTCCAGCCGGGCCTTAATGAGGAGCTGGCGGCGACTGCCTGCTGGGGTTCGCAGCAGACGGAATTGCTTGGCGAGGGCAAGCATGACGGCGTCTTCTCGCTCTGGTACGGCAAAGGTCCAGGCATCGACCGCAGCGGCGA
>Ga0190274_10001551_pt1 | contig 13437 bp, 12 predicted proteins | sample Popmic531T_FD_133002 | JGI IMG/M metagenome (GOLD analysis project Ga0190274, IMG submission 133002) | Populus adjacent soil microbial communities from riparian zone of Yellowstone River, Montana, USA - 531 T | ecosystem: Environmental > Terrestrial > Soil > Riparian zone | place: USA: Montana...
GAGGCGCGCAGCCTGAAGAAATCGCTGGCACGGGTCTGCGCAGGCGAGGCTTTCCTGCTGCAGGGCGGCGATTGCGCCGAAAGCTTCGCCGAACATGGCGCGAACAATATCCGCGACTTCTTCCGCGTGTTTCTTCAGATGGCGGTGGTGCTGACCTTTGCCGGCGTCTCGCCGGTGGTCAAGGTCGGGCGCATTGCCGGCCAGTTCGCAAAGCCCCGCTCCTCGCCGACCGAGAAGAAGGATGGCGTCGAGCTTCCGAGCTATCGCGGCGACATCGTCAACGGCAATGAATTCACGCCGGAAGCTCGCATCCCAGATCCGCGCCGTCAGATCGAAGCCTATCGGCAGTCGGCGGCGACGCTGAACCTGCTTCGCGCCTTCGCGCATGGCGGCTACGCCAATCTGGCGACCGTGCATCAATGGATGCTCGGATTCGTGAAGGATTCGCCGCAGGCACGGCGCTATCAGGAACTGGCGGAACGGATTTCGGAAGCGCTCGGCTTCATGCGCGCCTGCGGGCTCGATCTCGAAAGCCATCCGGAATTGCGCACGACCGACCTCTATACGAGTCACGAGGCGCTTCTGCTCGGCTTCGAAGAAGCGATGACACGCGTCGATTCGACCAGCGGCGACTGGTATTGCACATCCGGCCACATGGTCTGGATCGGCGACCGGACACGCCAACCCGATCACGCTCATGTCGAGTATTGCCGTGGCATCAAGAACCCGATCGGACTTAAATGCGGACCGTCGTTGAAGCCCGACGAATTGATCCGCCTGATCGACCTTCTCAATGCCGACAATGAGCCCGGAAGACTCACGCTGATCGGCCGCTTCGGCAATGACAAGGTGGGCGAGCACCTGCCTGCGCTCGTTCGCGCGGTGAAACGCGAAGGCAAGAACGTCGTATGGTCCTGCGACCCGATGCACGGCAACACCATCTCGTCCGTCTCCGGCTACAAGACCCGGCCATTCGACCGCATCCTGAATGAGGTGAAGGAGTTTTTTGCCGTGCACGCGGCCGAAGGCACCTATGCCGGCGGCGTGCATCTGGAAATGACGGGACAGAACGTCACCGAATGCACCGGGGGGGCGCGTTCGATCAGCGATTCCGATCTGAACGACCGCTATCACACCTTCTGCGACCCGCGCCTCAATGCCGAGCAGTCGATCGACATGGCATTCCTGGTCGCGGAGCTTCTGAAGAAGGAGCGTGCATCGAAAGTTGAGCCGATGCCGCAGGTGGCGGGGCTCTAAGCCATGCGAATGCAGGGTCCGCGCGTGCACAGCGTCGCGCTGGCCCTGCTCTTCTCGGCCGTCGCAGGCGCAGTTCTGGCCGACGACGTGTCCGATTGCAATCAGCAGCAGGACCTCGACTTGCGCATCAAGGGCTGCACCGCGCTGACTCAGCAGCCGAAGCTGCCCGCGCGCGACAAGGCGATCGCGCTTCAATTGCGTGGCAACGCTTTTCGACTGAAGAAAGAGTTCGAGCGAGCGCTTACTGACTACAACGAAGCGATGGCGCTCGCGGCCGACGACGAAATCAGGGTCCCGACCACAACGGGCATAATGCTCGTACTGACTGAAGCCCCGCCGGAGCTGCGCAAAACCGCCGCCGGCCGCAAAGCCATCGACCTGATGGAAAAGAATTTCCAAAAATCCAAGGCCGCCAGACCTGCCGCGAAGTAAACGCTGGCTTAAGCCGATCCCGGATAGTGAACAAAGGGTAGCGGCCGCGCGCTGTAAAACCCGCTGTTACGAGCGTTTAGGTGCCGGAACCGTGCCGCGATTTCGCTCCTGTTAACATTGTCAATCGACAGCGCCGCAATCGCTTCCAACGTGGCAACGAATTGAAAGCAATTTGATTCAAATTTTGCATGCACACGGGGGGTGATCGTGGCGTGCAAGAAAACAATGGCCACGGCGGCAATTGCGATCGCGGGGATGCTCTGCCTCTCCGCGATCGCGAAAGCCGGCGATGATCGGGGACCGCAATGGCCGAATCTGTATCAGCCGGAATGGCCGAACATTGCGGGTACCGCTGGCTACAATCCTGCGAAGATAACGCCCGTGCCTGCGCCGGCACCGGCGCCGGAATTGATCACCGGATCGGCGCCAGTGCGCTCGCCAGTCGCCGAGCGCTGGGGCGAATTCAAGCAGCCGCCTGCGATCTTTGGCGAGTTCGGATTGCGATATGTCTATTCGTCGAACCGGACCTCGAAAAACCTTTATGACATTCCGGGCAGCCCAATGGTGTCGCGGCTGACCTATAGCGGCATGAGCGGAAACGCGGGCGAAGGCTTCGGCCGCATCGATCACACCAGCGGTTTCTATCTTAAGGGCTATCTCGGCGCGGGCGTGCTCGCGGGCGGCAAATTGCAGGATGAGGATTTCCCGCCCCTCACTGCGCCGTATTCTTCGACCATCAGCCAGCAGAGTGACGGCTATCTCGCCTATGGCGCGATCGATTTCGGCTTCAACGTGATCCGCCAAAAGGGGCTGCGCGTCGGCGCCTTTGCGGGCTATCACTATCTCTCGGAGTCGGTGACTGCCTATGGTTGTACGCAAAATGGCAGCAACAGCGGCATCTGCGGCAATCCGATCCCCGACACCATCAAGGTGATCACACAGAGCAACCACTGGAATTCGCTGCGCGTCGGTCTCGACGCCCGGATCGCGCTCGGAGATCGCTTCAGCCTCAATCTCGACGCCGCCTGGCTGCCCTATGTGAAACTGAACGGCACCGACAATCACTGGCTGCGCATCGGCACCTATCCCGGCGCGTTCACGAGCGGGATTCCCGAAGACGGACACGGCACCGGCTATCAGCTCGAGGCCGCGATATCCTATGCGCTCAATCCCAACGTCAGCTTCGCGGTCGGCGGCCGATACTGGCGCATGGATTCGAAGGGCCTGACCCATTTCGAGGATCACGTGGTCGGCTACACCGCCTACCCGCAGCCGGTCGACTGGAAAGTCGAAAATATCGGCGTCTTCGTGCAGGGCTCGTTCAAATTCGGCCCCTATCCGACCGGCCGCATTTTCTGATTTAGTCCGCCTGCCCAAGACCGGATTCCATAACCCCTTGCAACGCCTCCTGCGTGCCACCCTGAACACCCTGAACGGCCTTCGCGCCGCCGCCTCGAGCGAGGCGGCGTTCCGCCAGGAGCTGTTTACGCTCGCATTGTCGGTGCCGCTTGCGATCCTGATCGCGACCGACAATTGGACGCGGCTGGCCATGATCGTGGTGGTGGTGGCCGTCATGGTGGTGGAATTGCTCAATACCGCCATCGAAAAACTCGCGGACCGGGTCACGCTCGACCACGACCCCTTGATTGGGCGGGTCAAGGACATGGGATCGGCTGCGGTCGGACTTACGATGTTGGTGGGGCTCGCGGTGTGGCTGCTCGCGATCTGGGAGCGCATTGCGGCACTGCTCGGCTAGCATTGCGGCGGGCGGTGTGGCCGCGCTAGACCATCGCCATGAACCCTCCGCCCGCAGGCAAACTCGCCATTGCCCTGGCCCAGCTCAATCCGGTGGTCGGCGATGTCGCCGGCAACGCCGCCAAGGTGCGCGCCGCGCGCGCGACGGCGATGGACGCCGACCTGATCCTATTCCCGGAACTGTTCGTCGCCGGCTATCCGCCGGAGGACCTCGTTCTCAAGCCGGCCTTCCAGGCCGCGTGCCGGGGGGCGGTGGAAGCGCTTGCGCGTGAGACCGCCGATGGCGGGCCTGCCATGGTGGTCGGCACGCCCTGGGTCGAGCGAGGGTTGCTCTACAATGCAGTGGCCGTGCTCGACGGTGGACGGATTGCGGCGCTGCGCTTCAAGGTGGACCTGCCGAATTACGGTGTGTTCGATGAGAAGCGCGTCTTTGCTCCGGGGCCAATGCCGGGGCCGGTCAATTTCCGTGGCGTACGCATCGGCATTCCGATCTGCGAGGATATCTGGGGCCCGGAACCGGCGGAGTGCATCGCCGAGACCGGAGGCGAAATCCTTCTGGTTCCGAATGGCTCGCCATATCGGCGGGGAGTTGTCGATCAAAGGTTGTCGGTAGCTGTCGGGCGCGTGAAGGATACCGGTTTGCCGCTGATCTATCTGAACCAAATCGGCGGACAGGATGAACTTGTGTTCGAAGGAGCCTCCTTCATCCTGAACGGCGATGGCTCGCTCGCAGCCCAGCTGCCGGCCTTCGCCGAGGCAATTGTAACCACGCGCTGGACGCGCAAGCCCGACGGCTGGCATTGCGCACCGTCCGAGATCGTCGCACTCGATCCGCAGGACAAATCGGATTACAGCGCGTGTATGCTGGGCTTGCGCGACTATGTCGGCAAGAACGGCTTTCCGGGGGTCGTGCTCGGATTGTCGGGCGGCATCGATTCTGCGCTCGTGGCCGCGATCGGTGTCGATGCGCTCGGACCCGAACGGGTGCGCGCGGTGATGCTGCCCTACAAATTCACCTCGCAGGAATCGCTCTCCGATGCCGCCGCGGTCGCGGCCGCGCTCGGCATCCGTTATGACATCTTGCCGATCGAAAGCGCCGTGCTCGGCCTCGAACGGGCGCTTTCGCCGGTGTTCGAAGGACTCAAGCGTGACGTTACGGAGGAAAATCTGCAGGCGCGCGCGCGCGGCACCATCCTCATGGCTTTGTCCAACAAGTTCGGTTCGATGGTAATGACCACCGGCAACAAGTCGGAAATGTCGACCGGCTACGCGACGCTTTATGGCGACATGAATGGCGGCTTCAATCCAATCAAGGATCTCTACAAGACCGAGGTGTTCCGGTTGAGCGAACTTCGCAACAGCTGGAAGCCCAAAGGCGCGCTCGGTCCCGACGGGATCGTCATCCCGCGCAACATCATCACCAAGCTGCCGACCGCGGAGTTGCGCGAGAACCAGAAGGATCAGGATTCGCTGCCGCCCTATGACGTGCTGGACGGAATCCTCGAACGTCTGGTGGAACTCGAACAGCCGATCGCCGATATCGTCGCGGCCGGATTCGATCCCTCCATCGTCACGCGCGTCGATCGCATGCTGAACCTTGCCGAATACAAGCGGCGGCAGGCAGCGCCCGGCGTAAAGGTGACATTGCGCGGCTTCGGACGCGATCGCCGCTATCCGATCACCAACAAATTTCGCGATCCCGGCACGCCGTTGCCGCAGCCGGACGCGACGCTCGTCTCAAGCGTTGCGACCAAAACCGAAGCCTACGATCTTTAAGGCGGCCGCAATGAGCGAGACACATGCCGCCGCAAGCCCGGCCGCCAACCGGCGCGGCATGATCGTGCTGACGCTCGGCATGGCGTCCTATACCGTCAACGACACCTTCGTGAAGCTGATCGCGCGCGAATTGCCGTTCGGCGAGGTGATCTTCCTGCGCGGCGTGTTGTCCGTGCTGGTGCTGACCGTGGCGCTGATGATCGTCGTCGATCTGCGCAGCCTGGTCACAGCCTTCAATCCCAAAGTGCTGTGGCGCGCCCTGTTCGACGCGCTTTCTACGGCATTTTTTGTCGCAGCTTTGGTGCACATGAAGATTGCCGAATTGTCGGCCGTGGTCTTGACCTCCCCGCTGATATTGACGGCGCTCGCGGCCTTCGCCTTTCGCACCCGTGTGGGCTGGCGAAGCTGGTCCGCGATCGGCGTTGGCCTTCTCGGCACCTTGTTCATCGTCAAGCCGAGCGCAGGCACCTTCGACATCTGGGCAATCGTCGGGCTGGCCGCCGCAGTCTTCTCGGCGTTTCGCGACCTCGCAACCCGCAGCATCAGCCATACGATCCCGACACTCGCAGTGAGTGTTTATGGCGCGTTCGCGGTCATGCTGACAGGGGCGGCGCTCGGCGTTGCCGAAAGCTGGGTAATGCCCGATCTATGGCAATGGGCGGGGGTCGCAATCGCTGCACTGTTTCTCGGTCTTGGGACCTTTATGATCGTGCTCGGCTTCCGGAACGTGGACATCCCGGTGGTGGCGCCGTTCCGCTACACGCTTCTGCTGTGGATGGGCATCAGCGGCTATTTCGCCTTCGGCGAGGTCCCCGACCGCTGGTCATGGGTCGGCGCCGCTCTGATCGCTTTGTCCGGTCTTTACGCGCTATACCGGGAGAGCGTCCGCAAGCGCGAACTGGCCGCAACGGCCCTGCCGCCCGCCTAACGGACAATTGCGAACTTTCCATTGACGCCCGCCTTGCGCTTCGGATTAGCTGCGATAAAGGCGCGGTGCCGGGCAGAAGCACTCCGCTTGGCGAACAGCAAGCAAGAAGCGGCAATCCATGCCACGGCTTGAGGGGACGAATGCTCGACGGTCTGCTTGGGGTGAGCCGCGCGATCGACTGGCTGAATGACAGATTCGGCCAGGTCGCGACCTGGCTTGTGCTGCTTGCGACCCTGATCAGCGCCGCCAACGCCACCAGCCGCTATCTGTTCAGTGCCAGCTCCAACGCCTGGCTGGAGATCCAGTGGTACTTGTTCGCCGGAATGGTGCTGCTCGGCGCCCCCTATGTGCTCAAGATCAACGAGCATGTCCGTGTCGATCTTGTCTATTCGTCGATGTCGGAGCGGGTGCGCATCTGGATCGATTTGCTCGGCACCATATTCTTCCTGCTGCCGATCTGCATCATCATGATCTATTTCACCTGGCCTTGGTTCGTCGATTCATGGCGGATCAATGAGGGGTCGATGAATGCGGGCGGTCTTATCCGCTGGCCGGTGAAATTGATCCTTCCGGTCGGATTTGCGCTGATGGCGCTGCAAGGCGTCTCCGAAATCATCAAGCGGATCGACGCGCTCCTCGAACACAAGAATTTGCAGTACGAGTACGAGAAGCCGCTGCAATGATCGCCTTCATCGCGCAGAATATGGCACCGCTGATGTTCGCGGGCCTCGTGGTGTTTCTTTTGATCGGCTACCCGGCTGCGTTTTCGCTCGCAGCGGTTGGACTTTTCTTCGGCCTGATCGGGATCGAACTCGGCCTCATCCGCGCGGATTTTCTGGGCAACCTGACCTATCAGCTTTTCGGCATCGTCTCGAACGATCTGCTGCTGTCGATTCCCTTCTTCACGCTGATGGGGGCTATTCTCGAGCGATGCGGGCTGGCGGAAGACCTGCTCGATTCGATTGGCCAGCTGTTCGGACCGGTCCGCGGTGGATTGTCCTATGCGGTGATTTTCGTCGGCGCCATCCTCGGCGCCATCACCGGCACGGTCGCAGCCTCGGTGATTGCGATGGCGGTGATCGCGTTGCCGATCATGACGCGTTACGGCTATTCGATACGTCACACCACCGGCGTGATCGCGGCATCCGGAACCATCACCCAGTTGATCCCGCCTTCTCTGGTGCTGATCGTGCTCGCCGACCAGCTCGGCAGGTCCGTCGGCGACATGTACAAGGGAGCGATCGGGCCAAGCCTCATCCAGCTTGCGCTGTTCTGCGCGTGGGTTTTCATCCTGAGCATCATTCGTCCGCAGGATGTGCCGGCACTTCCAAAGGAAGCCCGCACGCTGCAGGGATGGGCATTATGGTCCAAATGCCTGCGAGGCATCATTCCTTCGGTCGGCCTGATCTTTCTCGTCCTTGGCACCATTTTTCTCGGCCTCGCCACTCCGACCGAAGCTGGCGCACTCGGCGTCGTCGGCGCCTTCGCGCTCGCCGCCTTCAACCGTACGCTGACCTGGCCGCTGGTCTGGCAAGGCATGTCGACCACCATGCGGATCACCGCTTTCGTGGTCTTCATCCTGATCGGCGCGCGGGTATTCAGCCTGGTCTTTCAGGGCGTGGGCGGCAAGGAATGGATCGAGCACCTGCTATCGTCGCTGCCCGGCGGACAGGTCGGCTTCCTCATCTTCGTCAACATCTTCATTTTCGTGATCGCGTTCTTTCTCGATTTTTTCGAGATCGTATTCATCGTCATTCCGCTGCTGGCTCCGGTGGCCGACAAGCTCGGCATCGACCTGATCTGGTTCGGCGTGCTGATCTGCGCCAATGTGCAGACGAGTTTCATGCATCCGCCCTTCGGCTTTGCGCTGTTCTATTTGCGCGGTATCGCGCCGCCCAGCGTCAAGTCTTCCGATATCTATTGGGGTGCCATTCCCTGGGTGATCCTTCAGCTTCTTCTGGTCGTCATCCTGATCTTCTGGCCGGGCTCGGTCACCTACTGGCTCGACAAGGGCACCGGTGTCGATCCCAGCACCATCAAGATCGACATCCCGCAGATCGAGATACCCGAGCTCGATTTCAGAGATCCGGGCAAGAAGTGAGAGCCGCCTGAAAAAACGAATCCGGAAACGGTGGTGCGCGGTCAGGACCGCGTCCGCGTACGGACCATATAGCTGTCGAAGCCATATTCGGCGACCTGCCACCAAAAATACTGATCGTTCCGGAACGCCACGAGACTGTCATAGACTTTCTTGAAGCCCTCGTTCTTCGCTGAGATCTCTGCATAAAGCTCGTTCGCAGCATTGTAGGACGCATCGAGCACCGGCACCGGAAAAGAGCGGATTTTTGCGCCCGCCGCGATCAGCCGCCGGAGCGCCGGCGGATTTTCGGCGTCGTAGCGCGCCATCATGATGGTGTTGGCGACGTGCGACGCCGAATGCACGATCGACTGGTATTTCTTCGGAAGCTCATTCCATTTCCCGATATTGATGAAATTGTGCAGCATCGCGCCGCCTTCCCACCACCCGGGATAATAATAATAGGGCGCAACCTTGTATAAGCGCAGTTTCTCGTCGTCATAGGGCCCGACCCATTCCGCCGCGTCCAGTGTGCCCTTTTCCAGTGCCGCATAGACGTCACTGCCGGCAAGCTGCTGGGTGACCAGACCGAGCTTGGCAAGGACTCGACCGGCAAGCCCGCCGATCCGCATTTTCAAACCCTTGAAGTCTTGCGTCGATTTGATCTCCTTGCGGTACCAGCCACCCATCTGCGCGCCGGTATTGCCGCACGGAATCGCATAGATGTTGTACTTCTTGTAGAAGTCGTTCATCAGCTCCATGCCGCCGCCGACAAACATCCAGGCGTCGATCATGCGCTGGTTGAGACCGAACGGCAGCGCAGTGCCGAATGTGAAGGTGGGGTCTTTGCCCACATAATAATAGGAAGCGGTCTGACACATCTCGACGCTTCCGCTTGTGACGGCATCCGCCGCCTGCAGGCCCGGAACGATTTCACCGGAAGCAAAAACCTGAATCTGAAATTTGTTGTCCGTCGCTTCCGCCACCGCCTTGGCGAATACTTCGGCTCCGCCAAAGAGTGTATCGAGCGACTTCGGGTAACTCGACGTCAGCCGCCAGCGAATTTCCGGATCGGATTGCGCAATCGCCGGCTTTGCTATCGTTGTTGCGGCAAGCCCCGCGGTCGCGGCTTGAATGAATTTGCGGCGCTTCATCGAATCCCCCACCGGCGTGCAAAGACACAAGAAAAAGGGCCGACGTATTTGCCGGCCCTCAACATTTCGTCACACCATCCGCAATCTCACAAGCGGCTACGGATGCGAATCATAAAGGTGTCATAGGAATATTCGGCCACCTGCCACCATAAATACTGGTCGGCACGGAAGGCTGCGATGTTTTCGTAGATTTTCTTGAAGTCTGCATTGGTCGCGGAAATCTCCGTATAGACTTCGGTCGCTGCCTTGAAGCAGGCCTCCATGATCGGCTGCGAATACGGCCGCAATTGCGCGCCGGTGGCGAGCAGCCGCTTGATCGCGGCGGGATTTTCCGCATCGTATTTCGCCGTCATCGAAACATTGGCGGTGTCCGATGCCGATTTCACGATCGCCTGATAGTTTTTCGGCAGCGAATTCCACTTGTCGATATTGATGAAGTTGTGAATCGCGGTGCCGCCTTCCCACCAGCCTGGATAATAGTAATACGGCGCGACCTTCTGGAAGCCGAGTTTCTCGTCGTCATAGGGCCCAACCCATTCCGCGGCGTCAATCGTGCCCTTCTCCAACGCAGGATAGATGTCGCCACCGGCAAGTTGTTGCGGCACCGCGCCGAGCTTTTGCAGCACGAGACCGGCGATGCCGGCGATGCGGAATTTCAAACCGTTCAGATCTGCGACATCCTTGATCTCCTTGCGATACCATCCGCCCATTTGACAGGTGGTGTTCCCGGCCGGAAACGCGACGAACTTGAATTTCTGATAGAATTCGTCGAGCAGCTTCGAGCCGCCATGCTGATACATCCACGCATTCTGCATGCGGGTGTTGAGCCCGAACGGAAAGGCGCATGCGAGCGCGAAAGTCGGGTCCTTGCCGAAATAATAATAGGAAGCGGTCTGGCACATCTCGACGCTGCCGCTGCTCACGGCATCGGCGGCCTGCAAGCCTGGAACGATTTCTCCCGCCGCGAACGGCTGGATGATGAATTTGTTGTCGGTCGATTCAGCGACCGCCCTGCAGAAGGTCTCCGCGCCACCCCACAGAGTGTCGAGCGATTTCGGGAAGCTCGATGTCAGCCGCCATTTCAGTTCCGGAGCCGTTTGCGCGATGGCGGGTGCAGCAATCGTAGTTGCCGCGGCACCGGCGCCAAGCGTTGCGATAAATTGACGGCGTTTCATGCGCTTCTCTCCCGTGTTTCTTTCCCTGGGCCGTTGGCGGCCCAATGGTTAGCCCAACCATGATCTGCAAGCGGGGCGGTGGCAAGTTACCCGCCTTTCACAAATCAAAGGGCCAGCGTCAATGCAAAAAAATCCAATGGCGGCTCGCCATCGGCTGAAATAGAGCGACAGGCAGGTTCAACTAATGGAGCCCGGAAACCGCGAGTTTGGCTGCGGATGCGGCCGCCAGCAAGTCCGCCTCCGTGACCTTCGCCTTTTCGGGCCGCGCAAGGCCCGGATAGGCCTTGCCGAGTTTGGCGATGGCATCCTGGACGGACCTGGCCTTTTTCGCATCCTGCTTGTTCAGCCAGGGCATGATCGGACGCGCCTGTTCCTGTGCCGCCATCGAAAAGCCGAGACCGTCGAGATACGGCTCGATATTGGCAGTATCCTTCTGCGCCACACCATACTGGGCAGCCGCGCGATCGATCAGCTCGGCTGCCACCTGCGCCCGGACCGCCTGAGCCGAAGCGTCCGATTTCGGTGCCTTCTTCGCCGCGGCAGCGAGGGAAGCAAGCACATCATTGACCTTCCGCTTCACCTCCGCGGCTGACTTCTTCTCGTTGGCAACGGCGATCGTCGCCTCCAGCTTCTTGCCGAGATCGTTGATGCCGAGCTTTTTGAACAACTCTTCCATTTCCGCATAAACTTCCGACATGCCGTGCGCAAACATTTGCGCGCCCGCTTCCTGCTGCTTGCCGGCATAAGCGGCGAGGCCCGCATGATAATGCGCGGCGATCACCTGCAACGCGACCCCATAGGCGACCGGATCTTTGGCCGCTGCATCGACATCGATGCCGGCTTCGCCCCCCTCACCGCCTTCACCACCCTCACCCCCGGCGCCAAGGGTCACGGCTTGCGCGAGATGCTGCAAGGTGCGGCCCTGTTCAAGTCCGCGCGCCTGCACCTGCGATCCGGATGTCACCGATGCTTCGTCTCGCGCCGCAGCAGGCAGCGAGTTTGCGCTGCCACCGGCAAGAATGAAGGCGCCGACCCCGATCCAGATTTTACGAATTTTTTTCATGAACGAACTCATGTGCTGACGCGCCTGCCGCGTGCCAACACCCATAATGCGCTTGCATGACAAGGCCAATAGCCACTGGATTTGAATTGTTCCAATCGGGCTGCGGAATTGCGAAACCGGTTGAATTCAGGCACCAGACAGCCATGCAAATCGTGATCGGCGACGTTCTGAAATTCGATGAGCTTGCGGCAATCCGCGAGGCGCTCGAACACGCGCGCTTTGTAGATGGAAAAGGTACCGCGGGCTTCGCGGCACGGCGGGTGAAGGATAATCGTCAGGCCGATGCAGGGGATCGCAGTCTCGAAGCGATCCGCGCGATGGTCGCCAAGCGGATCATGGCGAACGATCTGTTCCGGATCGCGGTGCGTCCAAAACAGCTGTCCCAGCTCCTGTTCTCGCGCTACGAGCCCGGAATGGAATACGGCAGCCATGTCGACGACGCACTGATGGCGGGCATGCGTACCGATGTCGCGTTCACGCTGTTTCTTGAAGAGCCCGCAGACTATGACGGCGGCGAACTCGTGATCGAAAGCTCAGGGAGCGACGATGCGGTCAAACTGCCCGCAGGAACGATGATCGCCTATCCTGCGACCACCCTGCATCGGGTCGCGCAGGTGACGCGCGGGCGACGCCATGTCGCTGCCGGCTGGGCGCGCAGCTTCATTCGCGACGCAGCGCAGCGCGAGCTCTTATTCGATCTCGATACCGCGCGGCGCACGATATTCGCGCGCGACGGCAAGAGCTCAGAGTTCGATCTGCTCTCGAAATCGCTCGCCAATCTGATGCGGATGTGGGCGGATGATTGATGCGCGGATATACGCTAAAGCCCGGCGCCGAACCGCGCCATGATCACAATCATGGCGACCTGCATCGCGCCCTGGATCGCTACCACCCGCACATAGGTTTTCATCCAACGCGTAACCTTCTCGCTATCGGGTTCGGGCTTCAGCATTTCCAGATAGACCAGAATGTTGATCGGCGTCAGGATTCCGAGACCCTGGACAGTGAGCACGACCAGGATCGCAAGCGCCGCTGCGACCCACCAGAATTCCGGATAGCCGAGTTGCAGATAGCCGGTGCGCTCGGCGAGAAACCATCCTGCCGTACCGGTAACGATCGATAGCGTCGGCATCAGCACCATCGTTTTCGGAATGAGCTGGCCGATCACCGCGCGGCGCGTCTCGAATGGAAGACGCCGCAGAATCGGACCGATCACAAAGCCCAGGAAAAGATCGATGCCGGTCCACAGCACGCCCGACATGATGTGCACCCAGGTCAGGAACCAGAGACTGGGACCGACGATCGCGGCAATCATCACGACCAGCGCTGCGGCCGCCGCAATGAAATAGGAGGGCCGCAACGCGAGCTTCTGGCCGGCGGCCGGATTGACTGCAACACTGCTCACGGGCGTCAAGCCTCGATCACGATCTTCGGCGCGGTGCGTCCACTGCCGGGACCCGAGAGTGCCTCCCGTACCTTTTCGGCAATCGCGCGATAGACTTTGGCATGCGAACCGTCGGGCTGTGTCGCCACCACCGGTTGGCCCGAATCCGACGACTCGCGAATGGCCATGTCGAGCGGCACCTCGCCGAGGAACGGCACCTTCAGCCGTTCGGCCTCGTGGCGGGCGCCGCCGTGACCGAAAATGTCAGAACGCGTGCCGCATTGCGGACAGAGGAAATAGCTCATGTTCTCGATTACACCGAGGATCGGCACATTGACGCGCTTGAACATGGCGACGCCGCGGCGCGCGTCGATCAGCGCCAGATCCTGTGGCGTCGAGACGATAACGGCGCCCGCAAGCGGCACCTGCTGCGCCA
>Ga0190274_10001552_pt1 | contig 13429 bp, 11 predicted proteins | sample Popmic531T_FD_133002 | JGI IMG/M metagenome (GOLD analysis project Ga0190274, IMG submission 133002) | Populus adjacent soil microbial communities from riparian zone of Yellowstone River, Montana, USA - 531 T | ecosystem: Environmental > Terrestrial > Soil > Riparian zone | place: USA: Montana...
CAGGGTGTCGTTGAGCATGCTCCAACTTAGTGCATCGGGGTCGAACCAGCCACCTTTGCGGCCAATCATGGCATCCGGGCTGATACCTTGACCCGAAGCTGTGCAAGTCAATAATGCCGCCCGCAATGAGCGGCGAGGCCACCGACACCATCCGCTGGGATCATACGGCCGATGTGGTCGTGATCGGCGCCGGAGCCGCCGGACTGCCGGCGGCCATCAGTGCGCGTGACCACGGTGCGACGGTCATCCTTATCGACGAGAACTTCGATATCGGTGGCCGCGCCATGCTCAGTGGAGGGCGCGTGCAGGTTGGCGGCGGCCATGCCTTGCAAAACAAGCTCGGCATCAAGGATACGCCGGAGCAGATTTACCAGGATTGGGTGCGTCCCGATCATGCCGAAAGCCGGTTCAACGACCGTGATCTGGTGCGGGTTTTCGCCGATGAAAATGTCTCGATGTACGAGTTTCTGATCGAGAACGGCGTCGAGTTCATCGAAAATCCAATCCGGTCACCCGACGCATCGACGGTCGACCGCATCTTCGTCACGGAGGAATGGCACATCCCAAGCGGTGTCATCGCTCCGCATCGCAATCGCAATGGCTCCGGCCTGGTCCGGCGCCTGGAAGAAAGCGCGCGCAACAAGGGCGCGCAGATCCTGCTCAAGCACAAGATGACCTCGATCGTGCGAGAGACACGCAACTCCGGCCGCGTGATCGGGATCACCGTCGCGAACGGCGGCCGCGCCGTGAACATCCAGGCGTGCAAAGGCGTCGTGGTCTGCACCGGCGGGCACATCGGCAACGCCAATTTCCGCCGCACGTTCGACCCTCGTCTTACCGAGGAGTATCAGCAGGCGGGGGAGCCTTACGTACATCAGAACGCCGACGGCGAACTCGCGGCGATGGACATCGGCGCCTCGCTTTGGGCAACCGCGATCCAGACCATTCCCGCCGGCGTGTGGATCACCAGGACAGCGCACATCGGCTGCCGTTGGGGCTACAACTCGCTGGTCTGGGAGCCGGACAGCGTGATGTTTGCGCAGGCGCGCGCCACCGGTCTCACGGTCGAAGACTGGCAGAACGTTATCCTGGTGAACCAGTTCGGCAGACGGTTCTGGGACGAAACGGACACCTCGCACAGATTTTTCGACGCTGCGCTCGCAAACCAAGGCGACGAAACCAAGCTCAACGGCGGCGGCCCGATCTGGGCGATCTTCGATGCCGATGCGGCCAGGCGCGAGAACTGGAACCCGCAGCCGCCGCACGTCGACCCGGACGGCTGGTTCTTCAGCGCGGACACGCTTCCGGAGCTCGCAGAAAAGATCAAAAATCCGTATCAGAAGCGCGTCATGTCCGGCGCCGCGCTGCAAGAGACCGTGAATCGTTACAACTCGTTCGTTGCGGATGGTGTGGACACCGACTTCAACAGGCCGATGCCCCGCTACAAAATCGACAGGCCGCCGTTCTATGCTGCGTGGTCGACGCCGATGGTGCACGACGCGCTGACGGGGCTCCGCACCAACACCAGCGCGGAAGTGATCGACACGCGCGGCGCGGTGATACCCGGTCTTTACTGCGCCGGTGAATCGCAGGGTGGCTTCGCCCAGCATGGCTTGTGCCGCAGCATGGTGTTCGGCCGGATCGCCGGCCGGCACGCGGCTCAGCGCAACGACTGACGGCTATTTCGGCGGACACGCACCCATGTACGGCGCGACCGGCGCCGCGCCCTTGCAGATCGTGATGCGCTCGGTCTTGGTTTCCGGCGACAGCGAATAGGATCGCAGGCTGTAGTTGCCGGATGCGGTGATGTAGTTGCAGAGCGGCAGCATCGTGGTGGCGCGATCGACGAACCAATTGCCGCCGGTTTGGTAGGGCGTGCTGTCTTTCACGTCGACCGTCTCGTGGCTCGCGATCATCTTCCAGCCCGGCTCCCCGATCGAGGTGTCGCAAGCGTGATCGGCGTGCGCCATTCGCGGCATCGCGACGAACATCAGCATAAAAATCCAAGCCCAGGCGCTCGACATGCAGAGTCCATTTGCGGCCGCCCGCGGGCCCGTTTGGTGCCTTGACCCCCCTGCGCGCAAGGTCAAGACTAATGCCAATAAAACCAAATTGCACATCGGGAGGGTCAGGCCATGGGCAAGCCGACAGGCGACCGTGCATCCGGCAATCGCACGGAGGAAAGCGTCAGCAGACGCAAATTTCTCTCACAAAGCGCTGCCGCGGGCGTCGGCGCCGTCGCAATCGGCTCACAGCAAGCCGGTGCGCAAGCGAACGGCAGCATCCGGTGGGACTACACCGTCGATGTGGTCGTGATCGGCGCGGGTGTCGCCGGACTGCCCGCCGCCATCACGGCGCGGGACAACGGCGCATCGGTCATCATCGTCGATGAAAACTATGACATCGGCGGGCGCGGCATGCTGAGCGGCGGCCGCGTGCAGGTCGGCGGCGGTCATGCCCTGCAGCAGAAGCTGAATATCCAGGACACGCCTGACCAGATTTTCGCTGACTGGGTGCGCCACGACCACGAGGAGAGCATCTTCAGCGACCGCGACCTGATCCGCGTGTTCGCCGACGAGAATGTCGCGACGTATGACTGGCTGATCGAGAACGGCGTCGAGTTCATCGAGAAACCGAGCCGTTCACCGGACGCTGCGACGGTCGATCGCATCTTCGTTACCAAGGAATGGCACATCCCGAGCCAAGTGATCGCGCCGCGGCGCAACCGCAACGGCTCCGGCTTGGTGCGCCGGATGGAGGAAAGCGCCCGCAAGAAGGGCGTGCAGATTTTCCTCAAGCACAAGATGACCTCGATCGTGCGCGAGAAGCACAATTCCGGCCGCGTGCTGGGCATCACCACCGTCAACGGCAGCAATCCGGTGAACATCGCGGCGCGCAAGGGCGTGATCGTCTGCACCGGCGGCCACACCGGCAACGTCAACTTCCGCCGCATCTTCGATCCGCGGCTTACCGAGGAATACCAGCAGGCCTGCGAGCCGTACGTGCATCAGGGCGCCGACGGGGAGCTTGCCGCCATGGATATAGGTGCGTCGCTGTGGTCGACCGCCAACCAGACCATCGGCGAAGGCGCGGCGATTACCAAGACGCGGCACGTCGGCTGCCGCTGGGGTTATTCGTCGCTGGTCTATGAGCCGGACAGCCCGATGTTCCCGCAGGCGCGCGCCACCGGCCTCACGGTGCGTGACTGGCAGAACATGATTTTCGTCAACCAGAACGGTCAGCGGTTCTGGGACGAGGGCGACGGCTCGCACAAGTTCTTCGCCGCGGCGATGGGCTACAACGGCGACAAGACCAAGCTCAATGGTGGCGGCCCGATCTGGGCGATTTTCGACGCCGACGCTGTCATCCGCGAGAAGTGGAAGCCGGCGCCGCCACACGTCGATCCGGATGGCTATTTCTACAGCGCCGATACGCTCTCGGAACTGGCCGGCAAGATCAAGAATCCCTACCAGAAGAAGCCGATCTCCGGCGAGGCGTTGCAGCAGGCGGTGAACCGCTACAACGGGTTCGTCACGGCGGGCGCCGACACGGATTTCAAGAAGAAGACGCCGCAGTTCAAGATCGAGAAGCCGCCGTTCTACGCGGCCTGGGCGACACCGATCTTGCACGACACGCTAACCGGGCTTCGCACCGACGTGGATTCACGGGTGGTCGACACGCGCGGCGAGGTGATCCAGGGCCTCTACTGCGCGGGCGAGTCGCAGGGCGGCTTTGCGCAGCATGGCCTGACGCGCTGCATCGTGTTCGGCCGGCTTGCCGGGCGTCACGCGGCGAGGGTCAAGGTCGCCGATATTTCGGGCCAGCGCTGATGACGGTTCGCCCGGCCGCTGCCCTCGTTCATCTCGAGGTGAACGAGCCGACGCCCATCGAGGCGGCGGTTGGAAGCAGTGTCGTGGTGCGGTTGCGCGCGTCGTGTCCGGCCGGACGCGCGCGAAGCGGCATGGCGGCAAAGCTGTTGTCGCCCGACGGATCGGAGGCCTCCCCCGCGTTCGCAAAGCACGACGCTGCGATCAGCGAGACCGGCGACATTTTGCTTAAGGTGCCGCCGCGAATCGGCGAACACATCTGGCGCTTCGTGCTGCCGGCGCACCAATTGGCCCGCACGCAATATGAGGAAGCCGTGCTTGACGTTCGGGTGCGGGGCAGGCCGCAAGCCAGCAGCTTGGCGGTTTGGGACGTCCCTTCGCCGGTGATCGCCGGCGCGCCGTTCAAGGTGAAGATCGGCGCGAAATCCTCGGCCGACTGCGGGCTCAAGGGCCGTGACGTGGAAGTATTGCGCGGTGGCGAAGTGGTGGCGCGCGGCGCGCTGGGCGACGCGCCGTTTGCAGGAACCGCTGCGCTTTATTGGACCGAGCTGCAGCTTGGCGCGCCGCGCGAGCCGGGCATGGCGTCATGGACAGTGCGGTTCCAGGCAGAAGGGCTGGAACTGCCGCACGACGGAGCATCGTCCACCTTCAGCGCCGCCATCGTGCCGCCGCCCGATCACACGCTGACCGTCAAGGTTATCGAAAAGGCCACCGCGATGCCGGTGGAGGTGGCGCTGGTGCGGCTCGGCGCCTATCGCGCGGAAACCGGCCGCGCGGGCTTGGCCGAGATCCGGCTGCCGAAGGGCCGCTACGAGCTCAACGTGTGGAAGGCGGGCTACGAAATCCAGCCCACGACGCTCGACCTTGATAAGGACGCCAGCGTCGAAATCGTGGCCCTGCTGGTTCCCGAGGAAGACCCGGACGCCCGCTGGAAGATGTGACGGCCCAGGGGCTTGCGCCTGGTGGCGCCGCGGCTCACATGTGCGGGATAAACCCTCATGACGTCCATCCCCGCCATCGCCGTCGATCGCCTCGTCAAGGTCTACAAGACCGTGACCGCCATCGATGGCATTTCGTTTTCGCTTGAGCCCGGCTCGTGCACCGCGCTGCTTGGCGGCAACGGCGCCGGCAAGACTACCACCATCGCCTCCATCATGGGGCTGCTGCAGCCGACCTCCGGCCGCGTCAGCGTGCTTGGCGCCGAGATGCCGCGGCATCGCCATCGCGTGCTGCACCGGATGAATTTCGAGAGTCCCTATGTGGACATTCCGATGCGGCTGACGGTGCGGCAGAACCTCAAGGTATTCGGCATGCTTTACGGCGTGGCCGACGTCAACGCGCGCACGCAGGCGCTGGCTGAGGAGCTCGATCTGGTCGATCTGCTCGACCGGCCGACCGGCAAATTGTCGTCGGGCCAGAAGACCCGCGTCGCACTGGCCAAGTCGCTGATCAATTCGCCCGAAGTGCTCCTCCTCGACGAGCCGACCGCGTCGCTTGATCCCGACACGGCCGACTGGGTGCGCTCCTGGCTGGAGCGCTATCGCGCGACGCGCAATGCCACCGTGCTGCTCGCTTCGCACAACATGAGCGAGGTCGAGCGGCTGTGCGAGCGCGTCATCATGCTGAAGCAAGGCAAGATCGTTGACGACGACACGCCGGCCAATCTCATCTCGCGGTATGGCCGCACCAATCTCGAGGAAGTGTTCCTCGACATTGCGCGCGGGCGCAACGAAGCTTCGGAGGCGGCGCAGTGAGCGTGCAATCTCCCGAATACATTGCATTCTCGCCGCGACGCGTCGGCGCGATCGTGCTGCGGCACTGGTACGTGATCAAATCGTCCTGGCCGCGCATCTTCGATCTGATGTACTGGCCGATGGTGCAGATGCTGATGTGGGGCTTCCTTCAGCTCTACGTCGCGCAGCATTCCAATTTCTTCGCGCAGGCCGCGGGCACCTTCGTTGCCGCCGTGATCCTGTGGGACATCCTGTTCCGGGGGCAGCTTGGCTTTTCCATATCGTTTCTCGAAGAGCTGTACTCCCGCAACATGGGCAACCTGATGATGAGCCCGCTGCGGCCGGGTGAATACGTTGTCGCGTTAATGACCATGAGCATCATCCGGCTGGCGATCGGTACGATCCCGGTCACGTTGGTCGCTATCGCGTTCTTTGGATTCAATCTCTGGGCGATGGGGCTCGCGCTCGCCGTGTTCGTCTTCAATCTGTTCCTGACCGGATGGTCGGTCGCGCTCGTCGTCGCCGGCCTGCTGCTGCGTAACGGTCTTGGCGCGGAGAACCTGGCTTGGGGCATCATGTTCCTGTTCTTGCCGCTGACCTGCGTTTACTACCCGGTCTCGGTGCTGCCAGACTGGCTGCAGATCTTCGCCTGGATGATGCCGCCGACCTACGTGTTCGAGGGCATGCGGGTACTGCTGATCGACAAGGTGTTCCGCGCCGACCTGATGATCCAGGCGTTGGCGTTGAATGCGGTGGTGTTTGCCGGCAGCACGATTGCGTTCCTGGTGTTACTCAAAAGCGCCCGCACCCATGGCACTCTGCTGCAGGGCGGCGACTAATCCCCGGCAAATCGCCGATGGAATCCGCTGCTGAGAAAATCTCTTTAGATTTCTAAGCCGTAGCAGCTGCCGAAAAATCCCCCACATGTTGACGGTATGTCAACGAACCTTCACTATGCTGCAGCGCAACAAACGGGCCGGGGTCCCGACATGGCGATTGGGGAATTTGGCGGAGCGCCGGCTGCTGGCGGTCCGATCTTCTCGAACGGCCTCTATTGGGCCTACGAGATGGGCCACGCTGCGTTGAACCCGGCACGGGCTTTTGCAGGCGTAACGCAACTCTATTTCAAGAACCCGCTCAATCCGCTCGCGCATACCACCTACGGCAAGTCTGTTGCTGCGGCGATGGAATTGTTCGAGCGCTCGACGCGGCGCTACGCCAAGCCTGTTTGGGACATCGATTCCACCCTGGTCGGCGGCGAACGCGCGCCGATCCACATCTCCACCGTCTGGCAGCGCCCGTTCTGCAATCTGCTCCACTTCGAGCGCATGTTCTGCCACATGCCGCGCCGGCCGCAGCCCAAGGTGCTGATCGTCGCGCCGATGTCGGGCCACTACGCCACGCTGCTGCGCGGCACGGTCGAAGCCTTCCTGCCCAACCACGATGTCTACATCACCGATTGGGTGGATGCGCGCATGGTGCCGCTGTCGGAGGGCCGCTTCGATCTCGACGACTACATCGATTATATCATCAGCATCCTGCATCGCCTTGGCGGCGACACCCATGTCATCGCTGTGTGCCAGCCATCGGTGCCGGTGTTGGCTGCGACCGCGCTGATGGAGGCCGACAAGGACACTTACGCGCCGCGCTCGATCACGCTGATGGGTGGCCCGATCGACACGCGCAGCAATCCTACGGCAGTGAACAAGCTCGCCGAGGAACGCGGCAGCGGCTGGTTCCGCCGCAACGTCATCAGCAAGGTGCCGTTCCCGCACCCCGGTATGATGCGCGACGTTTATCCGGGCTTCCTGCAGCTCAACGGCTTCGTCAGCATGAACCTCGACCGGCACGTCGATGCGCATCGCGATCTGTTCGTCCATCTCGTCAGGGGCGACGGCGACTCGGCGCAGAAGCACCGCGAGTTCTACGACGAGTATCTCGCGGTGATGGATCTCGCCGCGGAGTATTACCTGCAGACGGTCGACACCGTGTTCGTGCGTCACGCGCTGCCGAAGGGGGAAATGACGCATCGCGGCCGGCCGGTCGATCCATCTGCGATCCGCAATGCGGCGCTGCTTACCATCGAGGGCGAGAACGACGATATTTCCGGCGTCGGGCAGACCGAGGCGGCGCACAAGCTCTGCGTCAACATTCCGGCCGAGCGGAAAGCCCACTATTTGCAGCTCGGCGTCGGCCACTATGGCGTGTTCAACGGCTCGCGGTTCCGCGCCGAGGTGGCGCCGCGGATCTCCGATTTCATGCTGACCCACGACCGGATGCCGAAGGCGCAGGCCGTGAAGCCCGTATTGCGCGCTGTCAGCTAGCCGCCGCCTGCCGATCTGCTAGATTTCGTAAATTCGAGCCGACAAGGCCACGCTCCCGCATGCCCAGCCGAAGCCGCACGCCGTCCTGGCTCCGCAAGCTCGCGGCGCAGCCGTTGCGCGCGCTGCTCGACCGGCGTCAAAGCGAGCCGCAAACCATCCAGGTCATGTTCGATCGGGACATCTACCTGATCAGCGTGCGCCGGCACCGCCGCGCCCGCCGTTATACCCTGCGCATTCATTCCGCAACGCGTGAGGTGATCCTCACTATGCCGCTGCGGGGCAGCGTGCGCGAGGCCAAGGCGTTCGCGCAGAAGCACGGCGGCTGGATCGCGGCGCGGCTGCGGCGGCTGCCGGAGGCGGCGCCATTCATCGACGGTGCCGTGGTGCCGTTGCGCGGCGTGGACCATCGCATCGCGCATCGTCCCGGCAAGCGCGGGACGGTGTGGACCGAGCAGGGCGAGGGCGGCGAGAATTTCATTTGCGTCGCCGGCGATGCGCCGCATGTCGAGCGCCGCGTCGGAGATTTCCTGCGCCGAGAAGCGCAGCGCGATCTGAGCGTCGCCAGCCGGCGTGCTGCGGACGCCATCGGGGTCAGCCTGAAGCGCGTCTCGGTGAGGGATCAGTCGAGCCGGTGGGGCTCGTGCTCGACAACTGGCGTTCTGTCATACTCCTGGCGGCTGATCCTGGCGCCGCCGTTCGTGCTGGACTATCTCGCGATCCACGAGGTCGCGCACCTGGTCGAGATGAACCATTCGCCGCGGTTCTGGCGGCTGGTCAACCGCATGTGCCCGGATGCCGAGCGCGCCAAGGTCTGGCTCGACGTGCATGGCGCCGACCTGCACCGCTACGGCCTGCCGGCCGAGGGCGCCGGCGAGCGGGTCCCCTAGGTCGGCGGACGGCGCATTCCTGTCCGAAATCGGGTGCCTCCCTTCTTCTTCGAACGCTGGCTAAGGTCGACTTGATGCTGCGTCCCGGCACCTTCCCGCTCACGCTGCTGCTCGCCCTGCTGACCAGCATGGGGCCCCTATCGGTCGACATGTATCTGGCGTCGCTGCCGGACATGGGGCGGCTGCTTGGCGCGCCGATGGCGCAGGTGCAGCTCACCATCTCGTTCTACCTGCTCGGTTTCGCCGTTGCGCAGGTGTTCTACGGGCCGTTGTCCGACCGGCATGGCCGCAAGCCGGTGCTGCTCACCGCGCTTGGCATCTACCTGCTGGCAACGTTCGCCTGCGCGGTCACGACCTCGATCGAGGCGCTGATCGCCGCGCGTTTCGTGCAGGCGGTGGGAGCGTCGGGCGCGATCGTGCTGGCGCGCGCCGTCGTGCGCGACATGTACGACGGCTCCCGGATCGGACGCGAGCTGTCGCGCATGGCGGCGATCATGGCGCTCGCGCCGTTGCTGGCGCCGCTGATCGGCGGCGTGCTGCAAACGCTGTACGGCTGGCGGTCGAGCTTCGTCGCATTGTTCTGCTACGGCGCGATGGCGGTGGGCATGGCCTGGCTGCTGCTGCCGGAGACGCTACGGCAGCGCGCGCCGGAGCCGGTATCGCCGATGTCGATCGTGCGGTCCTATCGCCGCTTCCTGGGCGACCGCATTTTCGTCATTCACCTCGGTATCGCGATCTGCTGCATGTCCGGCTTGTTTTCGTGGATCTCCACCGGCGCGTTCATCCTGCAGGACATCTACGGTCTCTCGGCGCTAGCTTTCGGCTTTACCTTTGCGGTTGCGTCGGGAGGCTATTTGCTCGGCACGCTCATCAGCGCGCGATTTGTGACGCGATGGGGCGCCGGGCGCACCATGGGCACCGGCGCGGTGGGCATGGCCGCGGGCGGTCTCGGCGCGCTGCTTGTCATGACGTTCGGCGTGCATGAGGCGATCGGACTGGTCACGTCCGTCACGGTCTACATGTTCGGAATGGGGATGGTGTGGCCGCAGGCGCAGGCCGGCGCGCTCATTCCTTTTCCGGATCGCGCCGGCGCCGCGTCGTCGTTGCTTGGGTTTATCACGCAGACCAACTCGGCGGCCGTAGGCGCGGTGCTTGGTCACAGTTTCGGCGGCTCGGCATGGCCCTTTTCAATTGCGTTTGCGCTGGCCGGTTGTGGTGCGTTGTTGTTGTGGGCGCTGACGCGCAAGGTGCGGACGCAATCCGCGCCTCACTGATCAGCGCCGTCCAAACAGCCGGTCGAGCAGCCAGGAATCCATCGTGCCGGATTCAGGCTTCACATTTCCGGCGCGGGCCGGCTGCGGCGCAGTCGCCGGGGCGCCCCAGCCGAGCGAGGGCAGCAGTCCCGCCGTCTTCGGCCCGATCTGAAGTCCGGGCAAGCCTGCGATGGCGACACCCTGATGCGCCGGCTTCATGATCCGGGTCCACACGTCGACCGGCATGCCGCCGCCCGTCGTTTTCCGCGTCGGTGAGTTGTCGTCGTTGCCGAGCCAGACGCCGGTGACGAGATGACCGGTGTAGCCGACGAACCAAGCGTCTCGGAAGTCCTGCGAGGTGCCGGTCTTGCCCGCGGCGGGCCAGCCGGGCACGTCCGCCTTGCGCGCCGTGCCGGTGGCGATCGTCTCGTGCATCATGGCGTTCATCATCGCCACGTAGCGGGGCTCGACGATGCGGCCGAGGCTCTGCTGCTTGCGGGTGTAAAGCGTCTTGCCGCTGGTCGTTCGCACGCTCTCCACGACGTGTGGCGTGGTTTCCAGCCCACCGTTGGCGAGCGGCGCCAATGCCGAGACCAGCTCGAGCAGTGACACCTCCGAGGTGCCGAGCGCGATCGAGGCGTTCGGCTCGAGCTTGGAGGCGATGCCGAGCCGGTGCGCGGTGCGGATCACCGCGGGTGGCCCGAACTCCTGGGTCAGCCGCACCGACACGGTGTTGAGCGACATCGCCAACGCCTGCTTGAGCGTGACCGGCCCGTGATACTCGCGGCTGTAGTTCTCCGGCTTCCAGCCCTTGATCGAGACCGCCTTGTCCTCGCGCACCGTGTCCGGCGTGAGGCCGCGCTCGATCGCGGTGAGGTAGACGAACGGCTTGAACGCCGAGCCCGGCTGACGCTTGGCGGTGACCGCGCGGTTGAACTGGCTCTCCGCGTAGTTCCGGCCGCCGACCATGGCGCGCACCGCGCCTTCCGGCGTCATCGATACGATCGCACCCTGGGCGACGCCGGCCTTGTCGCCGTTCTTGGCGAGTTCGTCCAGCAAGGCCTTCTCGGCGGAAGCCTGCAGCACGGGATCGATCGTGGTTTCGACGAGGATGTCCTGGTCGACGCGGCCGATCAGGTCGTTGAGCGCGTCCATCACCCAGTCGGCGACGTATTGCACCGAGCCCGCGCCGGCGGCCTTCACCGCCTGCGCCGGCCGTATCATCGCGCTCTTGGCGGTTTCGTCGCTGACGAACTTCATCTCCACCATGGCGGCGAGCACGGTCTGCGCGCGGCGCTGCGCCCCGTCCGGGTTGTGGCTCGGCGCGAGCCGCGACGGCGATCGCACCAAGCCGGCGAGCATGGCGGCTTCCGCGACACTCAGCTTCTGAGCCGGCTTGCTGAAATAGCGCTGCGCCGCCGCCTCAATGCCGTAGGCGCCCGCGCCAAAATAGACGCGATTGAGATAAAGCTCGATGATCTCGGTCTTGCTGAACTTGCCTTCCAGCCACAACGCGAGCGAGACCTCCTGCACCTTGCGGGTGAGGGTGCGCTCCTGGGTCAGGAACAGGTTCTTGGCAAGCTGCTGCGTGATGGTCGAGCCGCCTTGCGCCACACCGCGCCGCATCGCATTGGCGTAGAGCGCGCGCGACACGCCGACCGGGTCCACGCCCCAATGCGAATAGAAGCGGCGGTCCTCGATGGCGATGAACGCCTGCGGCACGTGGCGCGGCAATTCCTTGAGCGAAACCGGATCTCCGTAGTACTCGCCCCGCGTGGCAAGCAACCGGTTGTTGATGTCGACGATCTGGATCGACGGCGGACGTTTGGGAATTTCGAGCGACTGGATCGGCGGCAGGTACACGCCGATCATGACAACGGCGCCGATCGCGGCGATCACCAGCCACAAGGAGCCGACCGCGCTCCAATAGGCGACGCGGCCGAAGCCGGTTCGTCGCGTTCCGGATTTCCGTCCGCGGGCTTTTTTTCGCTTTCGCGGTGCGGGCTTCGGCGGCGCCGGCTCAGCGTCGGCGGAAGCCGCCTGTGGGCCGGGTCCCGGCGTAACGTCGAAGACCGGCTCGCGGCGTTCGCTGGCCTTTCGCCGTCCCATGTCCCGCCCGCAACAATGCCTCGGCAGCCCCGGCAGCCGAGTGCGGACCGACGCTAGGCTTGGCGATTTAAGGGTCCGTTAAGCTGTTGCCGGCGGGCGGTGTTGCAGCGCAAAACCGAGGCTTTTCCGGTGCTGCGAGAGTGGAATATTCCCAATGCGCATTTCAAGCCATGGCAATTTGTGCAGGATGCCGCTTACCGGAGTATCCGGTGGCAACGTTTTGGGGACCGACAATGCGCAAGGGTCCGATTCTACTCGGGGCGATTTTCGCCGTTGGCATGACGACCGCCGCGGACGCCGCCAAGAAGTAAGGCTGCGCCGGCCAAGGCGGATCCCGCCGTCTCGGCGCAGCAGAACACCGCGAATCTGAATCTGGTGAGTGATGCCTTCCAGCCGTGGAAGCCGCGCTCGGCGGCCAAGAAGAAATAGGCCTCGTCGTCTTAAGCCGAATCGGTAGCGGCGCCCGGCGTTCCTCGGCGCCGTTTGCTTTTGGAACTGTGGCAGCGATCTCCCTCGTGACAATTGGGGGGATGGCCAGTACGAACGTCCATGCTAGGCTTGCGGCGCTGAGGGCCGCCTGGACGCGGTGCACGAGTTGAGGGGAACCCCACATGAAGAAGATCGCTTTGTTTGTTGCGCTCGCCATGATCGCGGCATCGCCCGCACTAGCCGCTCCGAAGAAGAAGGTGGCGGCCAAGCAGCCGGAAATGGCGGACTGGCAGAAGCAGAACGACAACAGCTACCGCTTTGCGCGCGACAGTTTGCCGATCTTCCTGCCGAGCTGGGCGCAGGCTGTCTATCAGGTCGGCATTAAGCCCAAGATGGAAGCCGATGCGAAGCCGGTGGCAAAGAAGAAGAAGTCCAAGACGGCCGCGAAGACCAACTGACATTTGCGACAATCACGGTCCTGGAACCGTTCAGCCCGCCGCAGCGCCCTTGGCCTGCGGCGGGTTTGTTTCGGGCGACAGCAGCTGCAGCAGCGCGCGCTTGATCGCGACTTCGCGGGTCGGCGACGCGATCTTCGCGCCCAGCAGATCGGTCACATAGAACACGTCGACCACGCGTTCGCCGAACGTCGCGACGTGTGCAGAGGTGATGTTGAGGCTCAGCTTCGACAGCGTCGCGGTCAGCTCATAGAGCAGACCGGGTCGGTCGAGGCCGGTGATCTCGATCACGGTGTAGCGGTTTGACCACTGATTGTTGATGGTGACCTCGGGCTCGACCGAGAATGCCTTGAGCCGCCCCTTCGGCACGGAGCGCCGCGTCACCACGTCCGGGAGCTTGAGCGTTCCGCTC
>Ga0190274_10001553_pt1 | contig 13429 bp, 13 predicted proteins | sample Popmic531T_FD_133002 | JGI IMG/M metagenome (GOLD analysis project Ga0190274, IMG submission 133002) | Populus adjacent soil microbial communities from riparian zone of Yellowstone River, Montana, USA - 531 T | ecosystem: Environmental > Terrestrial > Soil > Riparian zone | place: USA: Montana...
AAGGCAAAAATGCCGGTGACGGAGCGCAGCCCCTCGGAGGCAATCAAATTCGAGGACGTAACGGTCCGTTACTCGACGAAAGCAGGCATCCATACGGTTCTGGATCATTTCGGCCTGGCGGTGCGCGACCAGGAATTTCTGTCCCTGGTCGGGCCCTCCGGATGCGGAAAGTCGACGGTTCTGAGACTTGCGGCCGGTCTGATACGGCCGGCGGCCGGAAGGGTGATCCTGCCGGAATTACGCAACCGCCATGGTTTCGAGAAGGTCGCGATCGTTTTCCAGCGACCAAACCTTCTGCCCTGGCTGAATGTGCTGTCAAACATCCTCTACCCGGTGCGGGTTCTGCGCCGGGTGCGGCCGGAAGACGCAGATCGCGCCATGTCGCTGCTTGAACTGGTCGGCATGGCCAAGTGGTTTCGAAGCGCTCCGGACGAGTTGTCCGGCGGCATGCAGCAGCGCGTTGCGATCTGCCGCGCACTCATTCTGGATCCGGCCATTCTGCTGATGGACGAGCCTTTCAGCGCACTTGATGCCTTGACCAGAGAAGAGATGCAATTCGAACTGCGCAAAATCCACCAATCGACCCGGAAAACGACCTTGTTCGTCACCCACTCGGTGAACGAAGCGGTTTTTCTTTCCGACCGGATCGCCGTTATGTCGACCGACCGGGGCCGGTTGCGAGACCTGTGCAATATCGCATTGAGTGATCGCAATGAGGAAGTGACGGCGCTCCCGGCCTTTCACTCTTATTCCAAACGTATTCGCGACGGCATCTACGGGCGCGATACACAAACAGGCATGGGACGCATTTCATCGGTGGAGGCGCGCCCATGAGAGCCGCCTCTCCCGTTCTTGCTTTCGTTGTACTTCTGACCGTCTGGGAATTGGCTGCGCGTCTTTTCAATATTCCAGTCTATATCTTGCCGGCGCCTTCGATCATTTTTCACGAATTCATGTCGTTCGGGTTTAATTTCGTCGGGCATGCGGGCGCGACGCTGAAAACGATTCTCCTTGGTTTCCTCGTTTCCGTGCTGATTGCGATACCTTTCGGAGCGGTGATTGCAAGCTGGCGCCCGTTTTCTGACGCCGTATTTCCGCTCATCGTCTTCGCGCACGCCATTCCCGTGATTGCGCTTGCGCCGATCATCGTCCTGTCGCTCGGACCCGGTATGGCCGCCCGGGTCGTCGTTGTGGTGCTGATATCCTTTTTTCCAATTCTGGTCTCGACGGTCACAGGCCTGCGAGCAACGCCGACGGAAATGCTCGAACTGGCAAAAGTTGCGGGATCATCGCGTTTGCAGAGCCTGCTGACCGTGGAGTTGCCCGGCGCGGTTCCCTATATCTTCAACGGCCTTCGAATTGGCATTTCGACCGCAGTCATCGGCGGCGTAGTCGGGGAATTCGTTTCGTCGGATAACGGCCTCGGCTATCTTGTGGTGCACTCAACGACCAACTTCGACGTCCCGCGTGCGATGGCCTCGGTCGCTATATTGGCTTTGATGAGTGTTATTCTTTATCAATCCGTCGAGTGGATTCAGAAGCTTCTGTTCCCCTGGTCGACAAATGGCGGGCGCTGATTTGCAATGAAAAATGCGGCGCGCATCGCGTTTGCCCATATCGGACGAGACGCTTTGTGCAATCAGCAATCGCCTCCATCACTCAGGCTGCCGACTTGAGGGCACTGCTCATCCACGTGCCGGATTCGATCGCTTGCGCTCCGTAGAACTGCTTCATGTAGGCCAGCGCGCGCGTATGCTCATCCTCGTCCGGACAGGAGCAGCAATCCTTGAGAATGACGACATCGTAGCCGCGGCAAAAAGCCCCCATCGCGGTGTGCTGCACGCAGGCATGCGTCCAGGTGCCTGTGACGATGCAGGTCTTGATGTCCAGTTCGCGAAGGATTGAATCGAGGCGCGTATTGTAGAAGCCGTCGTACAATTTTTTGCCTACGACAAAGTCCCGCGCCTCGTCATGCTCGAGCTCCCTGAGTATCTTTGCGCCTTCGGTCCCCTCGACGCAGTGAGGCGTTGAAAGCTTGAAGTGCCGATCGATCGGGACTTCCGTTTTCTGGAAGCTGTCATTGACGAAGATCAGCGGAATGTTGTTGGCGCGCGCAAACCGGCAAACTTGCTGGTTCTTTTCCACCAGCGACGAGATGTGCAGGGGCGCCGGAAGGTTGTCTTTGGCGACAAAAAAATCAACCAGCATATCGACTACGAGAACGGCGGTTCGATGCATGAGTGTCTCCGTCTTGTCGGCCGATGTTTCGGTTTGCGACATACGGCGATGCTAAAATGGCGGCACCATGTTGTCGCGAGCTGGCGACCGACCGCAGTTACCTTACAGACTGAAAATTTCGCCGATGATGAAGCGCGATCCGGCGCCAGGGCCGATGGCAGTAGACAGATATCAAATGCTGTTTGGTTATGAAGCCGGATGCGCGCGATGCACGACATTGGTGCGGCCGCCGCCACGCGAGCTGGCCGATTTGTCGCGGAGATCGCGACTATCTGGCAAGGGGAAGGATATTATGATACGGTTACTACCATAGCGGGATAAAGAAAGCTGCCCCGTGTCACGCGCATCCATGACACCGTCCGTTTTTGCTTGTTCGCTCGGTCGGGTCGCTCTGCTTGATCTGGGATGCTCCATCATCGAGCACGCTCACCCGCACGCGCAGATTCTGGTGAAAATTTCCGGCCCGGATCGCAGGATCCCGATCGCAGGCACCGTTCATGTCTTGAGCGACACGAACGCGATTTTCCTGGAGCCCTGGGCTCCTCACGCTGGCGTTCCGGATAACGGCGGCACGCCTACACGCATTCTCGCGTTTGACATCGACACCGCTCCTTCGAATGTCGCCACCCAGCGCACATTTCATCGGGATGGGATGCAAGGCAGACGTATTATCTTGCCTCGCGCATTGCGCGACGCAGTGATCGAATTTCACTTCAGGATGGAGGCCGGGCTCGCGACGCAAGAACAGGCGGATGCCCTTATCGATCTTTTGTCGGGGCTCTGCCGCATGAACGCGGTCGAACGCAGCCGTGCCGCTGCCTTGGATTACCGCATCCGCCGGGTGATCAATTCTGTTCAATCCAACCCGGCGCTGGGAAACAATTTGAGCGATTGCGCGCAGCTTGCGGGTCTATCCAGGCAACATTTTTTCTTCCTGTTCCGCAGCAGCACTGGAATGAGTCCGCGGTTGTTCTGCAACAGCGTCAGGCTCGAAACAGCGGTCAGGACTTTGCTCGATGAGACGACCCTAATCGGCTCGATCTCGTCGCGTTTGGGTTTCAGCGCACCGAGCCATTTTACCCGATTTTTCCTTCAGCATCTGGGCGCTACGCCGCGCAGATTTCGCGAGGGCGCACGCTTGCTAACGCAGCGATAGCGCTTGTTCACAGCGCTTCCTGAGATCGTAGTCGCCTCACAGCAGCCCGCCGAAGCACCGGCCGTGAATCCAGCAGTCAGCGGCTGGCAACCGACGGTCTGCTCGGTGAAGAGCTGAAACGACCAGGTTTCGAGAGTTCCGGCGCTGAAAAGCGGCCTCGGCGGGCTGCGCCTCAAAATCAGAAAAAACGGCGATTCCAAGGCACGAGAGTATTCCCCAACCGTTGTCGCGCGCAAACATGTTGAAGCCGGGCTGCGCTTCCACGATTGAGCACCGAAGCAGTATGCGAATCGCATACCCTCTCGAAGATCAGAATGCCCGACCGGAGAGAGGACGTCTGGAGTGTCGAGCGTAGCAGGTGCGCGTCAGTCAATGCGCTTCAAGGCCCGCTCATTTATGGCTTTTGCGCTGTCGCCTGATCGGCCAATGCACGATTGGCTGGCGGAACTCGATAATTGGATTCGAACGTCCGCTGGATTTTTTGTCGGTCGTCCTGTCGTTCTGGATTTGACCGCGTCTGCGCTTGATCGTGAGTCTATTGGGCAGCTGATAGGCGAACTTGGAGCGCGCGGCGTTCGCATCATGGGAATTGAAAACGCCGACGGAGGAGATCTCGGGCCCAAATTTCCGCCCGTCCTGAGGGGTGGTCGGCCCGCGGACGATAATGCGCTCGATCGAAGTGAATCGGCAAAAGCTGCATCGTTCGCGTTGCTTCCGGATTCGGGCCCAACTTCACTCTTGATTGAGGAACCGGTCAGGTCAGGGCAATCAATCGTTTTCGGAAATGGCGACGTAACCGTGCTCGGCTCCATTGGCTCGGGCGCAGAGGTAATCGCCGGTGGCTCCATTCATGTTTATGGAACCCTTCGAGGCAGGGCCATGGCCGGATCGAACGGAAATCCGCGAGCCCGGATTTTTTGCAGCAAGGCCGAACCCGAATTGCTGGCTGTCGATGGCTATTACCTTACGGCAGAGCACCTGGATCCATCGATCCTCGGCCGCCCGATTCAAGCGCGACTGGAAGGCACCACAATACAGATCACGGCTCTCGCCTGAGCCTGTTGGGAGGACTCAAATATGGGTAAAGTACTGGTTGTTACCTCCGGCAAGGGCGGAGTGGGAAAAACAACGTCAACAGCCGCGATCGGCGCCGCTTTGGCGCAAACCGGGCAAAGCGTCGTTGTCGTGGATTTCGATGTCGGTTTGCGCAACCTCGACCTGATCATGGGCGCCGAGCGCCGTGTGGTCTATGACCTGATCACGGTAATTCAGGGGGTCGCCAAGCTTTCGCAGGCTCTAATCCGCGACAAACGCGTCGAAACGCTCTGGCTGCTTCCTGCCTCGCAAACCCGCGACAAGGATGCCTTGACCGAAGAGGGCGTTGAACTCGTCATTTCGCAACTGCGCGAGATGTTTGACTGGGTCATTTGTGACAGCCCGGCCGGCATCGAACGTGGCGCCATCCTTGCCATGCGTCATGCGGACGCCGCCATTATTGTGACAAACCCTGAAGTATCCTCGGTAAGAGATTCGGACCGAATCATCGGCATGCTTGATTCCAAGACCATCAGAGCGGAAAACGGCGAGCGCGTTGAAAAGGAAGTTCTGATTACTCGTTATGATCCGGCTCGCGCTGCCCGGGGGGACATGTTGAGCGCCGACGACATTCTCGAAATTCTATCCATTCCTCTCCTCGGGATTATCCCGGAGAGCGATCAGGTGTTGCGCGCATCAAATCTTGGCTCACCGGTTACCATTTCTGCCCCGTCCAGCGCTCCGGGTCGCGCCTATTGGGACGCCGCCAGGAGGTTGAATGGCGAGTCGATCGACATGAATATACCAAGCGAGAAGAGAAGTCTTTTTGACAAGCTCTTCGGAACGAGGGCGGCATGAGAAAGCTGTTCGACCTTTTCACGCAGCGCCGATCGGCGCCGATCGCGCGTGAGCGATTGCAAATATTATTGGAGTATGAGCGATCGCTCGTTGATCAAACGGATCTGATTGTGGTCTTGCGCGAGGAAATTCTACGGCTCGTGGCTCGGTACGTTAAAATTGATAGCGACACAGTCAATATTCGGGTGGATCGCGGAAATAATGCTTCGCTGCTTGCGGTTGGAATTCGAATTCGTAATGCCGGCTAGAATTGTGCGCTGAACCGCGGCAAATTGCGGTGTCTTTTGCTGACAGGCTGTAGTTCCCTTCCCTTCGATCACACGACGTAAGCGGTTCTGGCTCTGACGGCAGCAGTCCATTCTCGAAGGACGCTCGCCACGAACTCGAGTCACGCCAAAAATGAGAAGCGCCACGCGGCGGACCGCGCAGCGCTTCTCCCGTCATGACGGTCCGCTATCAGTAATAGCGATAATAACGGGGCGCGTAGTAACGCGGCGCATAATAGCGGGGCGCGTAATAACGCGGGGCGTAATACCGCGGCGCGTAATAGCCCCGGCGATACCCGTAATAGTAGACGGGCTGCGCCAATGAGCCTGTTTCTGCCGTAATTCCTGCACCGAAGCGCGCCTCAGCGCTGCTGGGCAAAGCGATTGCCGCAACAGCAAGACTTGCCGCGACCGCGCTGATCGCCACGATCTTTCGCATCAGATTCTCCTACCCTGGGGGAGCGTGTGGGGTCGATTGCTCCGTCGCGAATCTTATCAGCTTTTCACGGTTACGGAGCGAGCTTTTCTTCACGGTTTGATGAACTCTTCGAATATGAAAATGTTCCGCACTGCGTCAATCCTTCAATATCGGCCGTAGCGGCCGTTCGAAAGACCAGATCACCGCACCGGCAAAGGCGGCGATGGCCGCGATCAAGGTAAAAAACGTGCCCTTGTCCATGCTGCTCCAGAAGCTGCCGAGATACCCCGCAAGAAAATTTCCGACGAAACTCGTGCCGAGCCACAGCCCCATCAGCGTAGAGATGAGCCGGGCCGGTGCGATCTTGGTGACGAGCGACAGCCCGATCGGGGAAAGATAGAGTTCGCCCAGCGTAAGCACGACGAAAAAGGCGAGCAGCCAGAGCCAGCTTGCTTGGCCGGAACCGGCCTGCCAGGCGGCAGCGACCAGAATCAGATTGGCGAGCGCAACCCCGAAGCAGCCGAGCGCCATCTTGAAGACCGTCGAAGGCTCGCGTCCGCGCCGCGACTGCCACGCCCAAAGCGCGATAATGATCGGCGTGAAGGCGAAGATCATGAACGGATTGAAAGCCTGGAACCACGTGACCGGAATTTCGAAGCGCCAGAACAGAAGATGGATCGAGCGGTCGGTTTGCGCATCGGCCCATAGGGCGATCGTGTTGCCCTGCTGCTCGTAGGCAGCCCAAAACAAGGTCACAGGCAGGAACAGCACGCAAATTGCGAGGATCGCGCGCCATTCGTCACGATCGAGCGGCCGTTTCGGCTGCCCTGCATTCCGGATTCTTTCATCAGGAGGCAGCGTGCGTTGACCCGCAACATAGATCGCAAGTCCGATCAGCATGCCGACGCCGGCGGCGGTGAAGCCGTAATGCCAGCCCAGCGTTTCACCGAGCGTGCCACAGACCAGTGGTGAGAAGAACGCGCCAATATTGATCCCGACATAGAAGATCGAAAAGGCGCGGTCGCGCCGCTTGTCCCCGGGCGCATAAAGGCCGCCGACCTGCGTCGAAATGTTCGGCTTGAAAGCACCATTGCCGAGGATGAGCGTGGCGAGCGCGAAGAAAAACAGCGACTCGAAGGCCATCATGAAATGGCCGATCGCCATCAGTGCCGCGCCGAGTATCACAGTCCGGCGTTGGCCAAGAAGTCGGTCGGCGAGCAGTCCGCCAAAGACCGGCGTAAGATACACGAAGGCGCTATAAAAGCCGTAGATATGCGACGAGAGCGGCTGCACGCCGAGCGGCCCGAACAGGAATTCGAGACTGCTCTTGAATGCCGTGTAGCCGATGACGGTTTCGGCGCGCGCCGGCTCCAGTAGATACTTGACCATGTAGAGCACGAGCAGCGAGCGCATGCCGTAATAGGAAAAGCGCTCCCACATCTCGGTCGCAAACAGGAAGGACAGTCCGCGCGGGTGACCAAGAATGTCGCCTCGTCCGTCCGCCGGGCGCGCCATCGCCATTACGGGAATGTCTCCACCAATTGCCGGTCCAAGTCCGGTGCCGGATTCAGGACCACCGTTCCGGTCGGCGCGACGCGCGCGACTTAAGCCGAAGTCACGATTTGCACCGAAGACGATGTCGCGCGAGTTGCACAATCACAAGCCAAAAACAGCATCGGTTTCGCGCGCTAAGGCTTGATTCCGCGCCAACCGTCGCCGCCTCCGATGTCTGTCGCTTGCGGGGTGTCGTGCGCGCGCGGCTTATCCCCCCGCCCCTGTCGCGCCGCCTCGCGCCCCGCATGCGCGCCGGAGCGGTTCATTCGCTTAGGGGCATTTTTCTGCGGTTTGCTCAGCAGCCGCTATTGAATTGTGTTTGAGTTTTATGCAACCTATGAGGGTATTCAGATCGGAGCACGGAACACCATGCCAAACGCTTTGTCGCTTCACATCGGCCTAAACGAAGTTGATCCGGCTCATTATGAGAACTGGAACGGCCCGCTCCTGGCTTGCGAATATGACGCCAACGACATGAAGCAACTCGCGAAATTGCAGGGCTTCACGCCGTCACAATTGCTCACCAAGGCAGCGACACGAAAGGCCGTCACCAACAAGATCCTCGATGCCGCGAAGACGCTGAAGTCCGGCGATATTTTCTTTCTCACTTATTCCGGTCACGGCGGACAGCTGCCGGACCAAAACTCAGACGAACCCGACGGCGTCGACGAGACCTGGTGCCTTTATGACGGCCAGCTCATCGACGACGAGCTTTTCTATGCCTTCGGCCGGTTCGCGGCCGGGGTTCGCATTCTGATCCTGTCCGACTCGTGCCACAGCGGAAGCGTCATCAAAGCCAACAATATGGCGAGGCGTACGTTCGACCCCGAGCGCCGGCCGCGCGTGATGCCGCTTGAGATCGTTCAGCGGACCTATCTTGCGCATCGGAAATTCTACGACGACCTCGCGTCCGACCCGAAGTTGAAGGACGCGGAGGACAAGGTGAACGCCACCGCCCTCCTCGTCTCAGGGTGTCAGGACAGTCAATATTCGATGGATGGCCCGTTCAACGGCGCCTTCACTGCCATGCTTAAGAACGTCTGGAATGGCGGGAAATTCAAGGGCGACTACCGCAAGTTTCACAAGGTGATCGTCTCAGGCATGCCGTCCGAACAGGTGCCGAATTACTACCTCATCGGCACCGCCAACAAGGCCTTCGAGAGCCAGAAGCCTTTCACAGTGTGATATTGCGGGGTGGTCTGTCGGCACTTTGCGCCGGCGGACGCAATATTGTCACGTTGCCGAACGCTTCCGAGCGCGGTCGCAACAAAAAAACGCACCAAGACTAAAAAAAATATTCAACAGCCTTAAGCCGCCGTGAGGCTACGTCGCTACCACGACAGCCATACGTCGCTACCACGCGTCGCTACGTCGCTACCTTGAACTTGCATATTCATCACATTCTCGTTGCAAACCGGCAACGAAAGCGACTCGCTCCCGTTCACGCGCCGATCACGCGAAATCACTTCTGCCTCATTCATGACACTAATCCACAGAAAGTTTTACCCTGTGGAATATCTGCATCAGCGATCGCGCTGAAGCGGGCGAATGAAATCGGCAACGAACATTCGAAACTAGAGGTCCGTCCGGGTCGCGCGCAGTGACGTCGATCCGGCGAGGTTGTGGGGGTCAGATGCGAGTCGTGTCGCAGGCGATGGCGACGAAAGGCTCCAGGCTACGCAGCGTTCAGGCGCATTGCGAAGCGATTCCGGGAATTTCGACCAAGCGGAAGGACATGCGCGCGGGCTTCGCGCGGCAACGGCCGCTTTTTCTTTCAACCATCCAGAGGTGATGTCTTTTGCGGCCCAGGCCGCTGTTCAGGGGGAGGTTTGTAATGCGTATCCCAACCGCGGCGGCAGCCGCATTCGTCATGACGGCGCTGGCACAGATCGCGGTACCACCCGCCATCGGCCAGACGATACCGGACTCGCTTAAGCAGTCCGGCAGCAACGAGACTGCGATCAAGGAGAAACGAAACGCATGGACCGTCGGCGTCGCCGGCGGCCTAATGTCCGGCAGCTATATGACCTTCGCCGACGAACTGGCAAAGGCGCTGGACGACGGCGACAATCTGCGCGTCCTGCCGATGGTCACTTACGGCGCCGCCTCCAATGTCGACGACCTGCTGTATCTGCGCGGCGTCGACGTCGCGGTGACGCAATCGGACGTGTTCGAGTATTTCAAGACCGAACGCAAAATCTGGAATCTGCAGAACCGCATCCACTACATCATCCGGCTTCCGGTCTCCGAGGTGCACATCCTCGCGCGGCGCGACATCCGCACCATTGAGGATCTGCGCGGCAAGAAGGTGAGCTTCGGCCCCGCGGGCGCCGGCTCGAGCCTCACCGGCACGCTGGTGTTTCAGCGGCTCGGCATCCAAGTCGAACAGGCCAATATCGACACAGCAAGCGGACTCGAAAAGCTGAGGTCCGGCGAGATCTCAGCGCTCGTTCGTCTGGTCGGCAAGCCGATCGACTTCTTTTCGAAAATCCCGGCCGATGCGGGATTTCATCTGTTGTCGATTCCGTTCTCCAAGAAATTTTCCGATTACTACACCGTCGGTGAATTCTCCCGCGAGCAATACCCGAACCTGATGCCCGAGGGACAGAACAAGGTCGAAACCATCGCGGTGCCGGCGGTGCTCGCCGCCTTCAATTGGCCGAAGGGCTCCGAGCGCCAGAAGCGCATCGAACGCATGGTCGAGCGTATGTTTGCGAACTGGAGCAAGTTCCAAAAGCCGCCGTTCCATCCGAAATGGCGCGACGTGAATCTGGCGGCCACCGTGCCGGGCTGGACCAGGCTCGATGTCGCCGAGCGCGAGTTGCAGAAGCTCGACACGCCCGCTCCCGCAGGCCAGTCGGCCGAACTCAACCGCGAATTCCAGAGCTATCTGGCACGCGCCGATTCCAAGCGCGACGTCCAGCGCACACCGCAAAGCCGCGATGCGATGTTCGCTGAATTCCTGCAATGGCGCGAGCAGCAGGAAGCCCGAGCCGCCAGAAACGAAAGCACCAAGGAAGTGGCACCCCAGCAACCCGTGCGCACCAAGCGCAAAAAGCAATAACGAGACGGCATAAAAGCCGCTGGGAAGTTGTGGCATCTGAAGGAGTAGCGTCATGAGTACCCCAAGTCCGCAGCCACTCGATTACGATCTGATTTCGCCCTACGCGCCCAAGCACGTACGCGAACAGCCCACCCCCGCGCTCGTCGCCGACAGCGAACCGGCCTCGCCGCAAAAGCCGAGGCCGGTCGCGATTGAAACCGATCACGACGCGCAGATCCTCGACGACATTGAGGACAGTCTGCGCGCGATGATCGCCGCCCACCACACGAATGAGGCACCCGAGTCGGAGGCGGCGGAAGAACAGACATCGGCGGATCACGCCGATCGCGAATCGTCGGCAGAAGCGGCACCGCGCCTTGCGACCGATGCGCCGCAAGGCGCAAAGGAAGAAGCGGAAAGGTCTTCCGCACGCGGCCTTCCACCCGCGCGGACCATCGATGCGCTGGAAACGCCGAGCGTGGCTCAGGAGCCCTACTCGCCCGAGCATCGCTTTTACGAGACGATGCGAGTGCAGGAGGTACTGAAGCAGGTTGCGCAGCAGGTAGCTCTGCATACGGCCCGCGAGGCGGCGCATGAACCGCCGCGTGTCGATCCCGAGCCGCCTCGAGCGGAACCCGAGCAGCGTATCGAAACCGAGCATCGTATCGAAGGCTATCGGGTGCCCCCGGCTTTCCTGGCGCCATCGATGGAACCGATCCAGTTCGACGAACCTTGGCCGAAGGCGCGGCCGCGCCGACGAAACGGCTCGGCCAGCCTGTTGCTGCGTTTCGGACTTGCAGCAAGCGGCGCAGCCGCTGTCGCCTTGTTCGCGCTGCCGGATATGCGTTCGCGGCTGTACAATGCGTTTAGCGGGCCGCTGGCCGGATTGTCGAGCAATGCCGTAGCCGTGTTCGGTGAGGGCAAGCCCGTCCTGGCACGCGACGAGCCGATGACGACAATCGCGGTTCGCACCGAGCCGATCGTTGTCGCTAAAGAGCAGAGCAGTCCCGGCGCACCGATGCAGAAACTCGCCGCGGCCAGCCCTGCGCTGCCACTGCCGGATCAACGCAGCACGGCAAGGAACGACAACAATCCGCCTCCGGCGCGGATACCGGAAGCACAGCTGCAACGAGAAACCGTGATGGCGCCGGTCGCGGTGATCGCGCCACCAGCGGTGGAGGCGCCGAACCGCTCCCAGCCGGTGATCTGGCAGGGGCCGCCTGCACGAGCGGCAGCGAATGAAAACTCGACCAGCGGCGTTGCCGCTCGTCCGATCGCGGCCGAAGAGTTGGAACTGTTGCGCAAACAGGGCAACGATTTCATCAACGCCGGCGATTTCGCGGGCGCGCGTGGCGTGCTCGAGCGCGCCGCCGATGCCGGCGATGCCGCATCGGCGCTCGCGCTGGCTGCGACCTACGATCCAGCGGTACTGGCGCGTTTCAAAGTCAGGGGTCTCATGCCGGATAACGCCAAGGCAGCCCATTGGTACGAGCGCGCACGCGACCTCGGATCGCAGGAGGCGCCGCTGCGCCTCAACGCACTCGCGCGCGGAAACTGACTATCGTCTCCCGTCAGCGGGAGACGAAAAACGACAATTGTCGATGCGTCGGAGGAACTCTTCCGGCGCCGTCACGCTGCTGCGGTATCTTGCTACGTCCGGTGTTAGAACCTAGACTTTGAGCCTAGACTCGGCACCGGAATTAGCGAGGATCACGCTCCGTCATGGTTGTGCGTTCGGTCACGTTGCTCGCAGCTGCGATTGCGGCTTCAAGCGCGGTATTCGCGCAAGGCGACAACACCGTGCGCATCAACGGCGCGCTCGAAGGCGACAAACTCCCCTTCCTTTGCCGGGATCGCGCAAGCGTTGGCCTCATCGTGCCGATCGTGGCGCGAGCGCAGGAAGCGCGCATCGGCGGCGAAAGCGACCAGGCGCAACGTCTGATGGAAGTTGCCGCGCGGCTGCAGGGAGAAATTTGCCTGCGCCCGGCCGCCGACGATGTGGTGATCCTGCGCTGCAGGCTCGACCAGACCGATAGCCCGGCCGGATCGGTATCGACGGTGAAGGTCGGCGCGATCCTGCGATCCGACCCGAACAAGATCGAACAGCCTTTCTATGCCTGGACTAACGCCGTGGTCGACGAGGGCAGTGCAGGCGGTAGCACGTGCGCAGGCGAGACCGGCGAGAGCTTTCAGGCATCGCCGGATATTCTCTTGCGCGTGCAGCAGCGGCTATACGATTTCGGCCTCCGTTTGGCCGAGATGAATGGCAAGCTGACGGCGGAGACGACCAACGCGCTCGGTGAATTCCAGAAATGGGCGAAGCTGCCTCAGAGCGGAAACCTCGACAAGCCGACACTCGACAAACTCATCACGACTCCGGCGCCGTCCCCCTGGGTCACTTTTGTCTTCGACGGATACGGCAATTATGCCGCCGCCACCGGCGGGACGAGACGCAATGCCGAACTCGGCGCCATCGAGCAATTGCAGCGGCGTTCGCGCGCTGAATTCAAGGTGTCGTCGGTGGCTGCTCCAAATTGCCTCGGCTTTGTGGTGACACGCTACAGTGAGCGCTATCGCCGCTCGCGTACCAGCTTCACCCAGGCCTTTACCAGCGTCGGTGATACGGTCGACGCCGCGTCGAAGAACGCCTGGAATTATTGCGAGCGCGAAAAGGGCGGCGGCGAATGCGACATCAAATATGCGTTGTGCGCTACCGGCGAAGACCTTCGCGACAGCCAGCAAAGCCGCAACGACCCGGAGAGCCGGGAGGATCGCGGGCCATCGCGTGACGGCCGCGATGGCCGAAATCGCGACCGCAGGGAAGGCCGAGACGGAAGAGGACGACGAGACGGCGGTGATGG
>Ga0190274_10001554_pt1 | contig 13422 bp, 5 predicted proteins | sample Popmic531T_FD_133002 | JGI IMG/M metagenome (GOLD analysis project Ga0190274, IMG submission 133002) | Populus adjacent soil microbial communities from riparian zone of Yellowstone River, Montana, USA - 531 T | ecosystem: Environmental > Terrestrial > Soil > Riparian zone | place: USA: Montana...
CCTGGAATTGGACAAGCTGCAACAGAATATGTAGCATTTGTGTTTGGACATGCCAGAACTGGTCCGTTAAGACAAGTAGGAGCAGGAACTGTTCCGCGGATGTGTGCCGAAGCGTTGTTCGAACGACCGCAAGCATTACCTGCAACCACACGAATCTGATAGTTCGACTGTGCTAAGTTGAAGTACACGCCCACAGTGTTGGATTGTGTTTCAACTGGTCCTGGTGCACCATTAAACCAAACCGCATTGATATGGCCAAGGGTTGAAGTCCAGCGATAGAATGTAGCTCCAGCAACAGGAGTGCAAGTAATAGTACCACTTACACCGGCTGCAGCAATAGCAGGTACGTTAGTAATCACCACTCCGTTCGGAGCATTGGTGCTTACAACAACCTGGATTGAAACGCAACCAGTAGTGTTACACTGACCTTCTGCTCTCGCAAAATAAGTAGTAGTAACTGATGGTGCCACAACTATAGAAGTCATGCCATTGAATGCAGGAAGAGGTGTAACTCCACAAGCACCGGTATACCATTTCCAAACACCTGCTTCTCCAAGAGAACCACCATTGATTGTCAGGGTAATGTTATCACCAGAACAGATGTTGTTGAAATCACGGTTAGAAGTGATGCTTGTTGCAGCAACCGATTCCTCAAGACGGGTTACATTGAATGTACAGGTAGATGTTTTATTGTTTGCATCAGTAGCTGTATATGTAACAGGCGTCGTTCCGAATCCAAACATTGCACCTGGAGTTGCTGTACTTGAAATCTGTAATCCTAAACAGTTATCAGTAATGATAGGAGGTGTCCAGGTAACAGGGTTACATGAAGAGAAGTCTGCAGGACAATTTGTAATCGTCGGGAATTCTTCGTCAGTTACTGTTACACTGAATGAACATGTTGCAGTAAGTCCAAATACATCGGTTACTTCAAAAGTATTGACAGTTGTTCCTATTGGGAAGGAAGTTCCGTTTGCCAATCCATTAGTTTGAAGTGTACCAACTACCGGACAAACATCAGATCCAACAGGAGTGGTGTAATTCACAATTGAACCACATGATCCCAGGTCGTTTGCCTTTACAACATTCGGAGGACAACTAATTACCGGAGCAATGTTAGGTGCAGTTGTAATTGTTACTTCAACTGGAGTAACACTGACACACTGATTAAGATCCGTTACCTCTACATAGTACGTTCCTTCAGGTAAACCTGAGAAGTTACCTGAGAAGTTATTCAATCCTGAAATTGCTTCGTTGTACTGGAAGAATGGTGTTCCTCCATTCACTCCAATCTGGAATGAACCTGTGCTGAATCCATCACATGTAACTTCGGATGTTGAAGCTACAAATGGTTCTGGATTGTCGTTCACAATCACGTTTTGAGTGAATGTAGATGTACAAGCGTGACCATCAGTAATTAAAACCGTGTAATCTCCAGAACTAATTGATTGAGCATTTCCGAGAATTGGATCTTCCGAACTCGCTGAAAATCCGTTAGGACCAGTCCAGCTGTATTGAAGACCACCGCCTCCACCACCACATGATAACAAAGAACTAGTGTAGGTAAGGCCACCTAAAATACTACCTGAAAGAATGGTGTTTGCATTCAAACTACAATCAATTTGATACATACAAGCATCGTCGTTGAAGAATCCCTGAGTTTCGATTGAGAATGTTACAGGATAGTCAGACGCAAGAGGGTAAATAGTAGCATAGTTAAATGATTGACCTGCAAAGTTGCCACCAGAAGCAATTACAACGTTTGCATAGTTTCTCACTTCCCAGGAAATTTCATTCCCGAAAGTTGAACTAACATAAATTTCAAGATTCAGAGCACCAGCCCCGCCAACACCGCCAAATCCTGTTCCATCAGTATAGAATATCACATCACTGTTTTCACAATACGGTGATCCTGTATATGATGTAACGGTAGGTAGAGTATGTACTAAGGCAGTCGCTGATGATGCAGAGGAACATAAGTTGTCTGCAATTGTAAGTGTATATGTTGTGGCAACATCCGGCGCATCAACAGCATTTGCTGTATTAGCTGTAAAACCATTTGATCCAACCCATGAATACGTTACTGGTCCTGAATAAGTGAAAGTTTGACCCAGGTTTGGAGTAAATTCATAACCGCTGTTCGATAATGACCAGCTGGCCGCATTTAATCCCGGAGGAGTATAACCAATAGTTCCTGTTTCATTTTCAATTCCCTGAGTGTGTGTGCCACCATCAGTTACCATTGAACCTGTGTACAGGCAAATTTTATTGGTAGATTCTTTCAGGATGATTTGTCCTGTAAGAGGACCACCACCACCACTATAATGTGGTACACCGTTATAAGATACAACAAACATCCTGTTCGGTGCAACTCCAAGTGTATTGTATGTGATGGCATTGCCTGTGTTGAGTAAGTCTACCCATCCAAGTGCAACTACAGCATTTGGTTGTCCGGAATTCGGGAGAAATTGTCCTGAACAGCATCCAGCACCTGCGCCCGGATCAAAGGATATGAATCCGTTTGATGAAACATACGCCTGGGTATAAGTAACACCGAAATATTCGAAGTTAAATCCGATCGGAACTGCTCCGCTCAAGATATCATCACCAGCTGATACCGAAGTACCAGTGTTTGCATATGTTGTATAAGGAACAGAACTTCCTGTGTAACTGTTTCCCGGCATACCTAAAATCTGGTTAGCATTTAAAGCAACCGGAATTCCAGGGCATTGGGCATCTGAAGGGCTAACCGAAGCTGCTGCAACAGGTCCTCCGATGATAATTACATCTATTGAACCTGCACCTGTACATAAGCCGCTACCGGTTGCCACACTGTAAGTTGTGTTTACCAGCGGTGTAACATCAATTGATTGAGTGTTTCCACCATTGCTCCATGCATATGGTCCATTTGCCGCAGTGGAGAGTGTAACCTGTGTACCACGACAAACGCTCGCTGAAGGAGTATTTGTTGTGATGGTCACAACAGGAGATGAAATTACAGTCTGAATTTCATTGGAGAACACATCAGTTACACAACCGGAACCAATAAACCTCGCTCTTAAGAAGAAGGTAGCTGGTCCGCTTGCGAATAATGTTTGATTCGCATTCGTTGCATTTGCAATATCAGTATACGGTCCACCGGAAACTGTAGCAAATTGCCATTGCAGTGTACTGTAATAACCTGGAGCCACTGAATAAGCAAGAGATGAGTTACAAGTACCTGTAGATGGTCCGCTGACGTTTGTAGCAACAGGAGGAATTACAGGAGCAGCTACGATATTAACTGTGTAGTCTTCTGTTTCTCCCCAGTTATATGTTCCGCAAGCCAATGGAGCCGTGCTGAATTCAGTCATTACTACTCTCATGCGGGTTGGACCTGTCATGGCACAACCGGGAATAACAACTGTACCTGAAACAACTGAACCACCTACAGCATATGATTGATATGGTGAATTGTATACTCTTTCAGCAACATCAAAAGAACCATTTTGGTTAAAGTCGATGAATACTGCTGCTGATGTATTGTATACAGACCCACTGCAATATCCTAAAGTAAGACTTACAGGATAACTGACTCCTTGAGTAAGGTTTGGTGCTGGAAGTGAAGTATACGAATTGTACTGAGGATTAGCAACAGATCCAACGCCACCTACACTGCCACAACTGCTGGAGTTATTCAATGTACCTAATGTTACATTAAATATATCATCGTCAGCCGCTGAGGTAGCACCGGATACACAATAACATAGAGTTGTATTAACAAGAACAGGTGTAGAAACTGCAGATCCACCAAAGGAACAATTTACTACACACTGGAACCATGTCGGTGTTGAAATGTTGCCGCTATAGTTACCTTGTACAGCACCTAAGATATTAGTCCATGTACTTCCATTAGGCGATGATTGCCATTGGAAAGTAATACCATTTGGACTAACTCCTCCAGGAGTAAATGTCTGGAAAGTGTAATCGTATGCTGGGAACCCACCATAATTGTTGGCGTAAACCTGGCCGTTCGCATAGGTATTTGATAAACTACCTGCAACACACTGGTTAGGATTTGTGCTTGTAAACACCAGGTAATAAGTAGTGCCAATTGTAACTGAAACCGGCGCCCAGGAAACTGATGCATTTGATCCACCGGATACTCCTGTAGCTGTTCCTGAAGCAATTTGAACTCCTCCAAGGGTAGGCAGGTTGGTGTATAAGGCAATAGTAACATCACCAGGAGTACCAAAGCTGATTGCAACTGAAGCTCCACTGATTGAGTTTACTGCAGGCACAAACGATTGTGCTAAACCGGTCTGGCTGAAATTGGCCATACAAGTATTGTTGACATTTTGTTGCTGATCAATATTCGTAAGCACACCTCCGCCTATAGGATTCTGAAAACTAAGGTTGAAGTTTGTGTTCGCACATACCGGGTTGGAAGAAGCGATTGTGTTACCTGGTGCCGGTGTTCCTGAACATAACTGAAGTTGCGCGATGTTGATGCTGTAATCTTCAGTTTCTCCATAACCATAAGCAAGGCATGGAGTAAGTGAAGCTCCGGAATAACCTTCCGCAACAGTTACCCTCATTGTCGTAATACCTACAACAGCATTCAAAGGCACAGAAATAAGGCCGGCAATAGTTCTTGGACCGGCAAGTGTAGAACCTTCAACCAAAATTTGTTCTCCTGCATCTGTAAATGACCCGTTTTGATTAAAGTCAATCCAGATTCCAGTTCCGAATGGGTAGAAAGTAGCTCCGTCACACTCGTTTTCTGCAATAGAATAAGGATAACTTGAACCTTGTTGCAGAGTAGTAAGTGCACCAATGTTCCTGAAATTGGAATACTTGTTGAGTATAGAACCTGCTCCAGGCGCAACTGTAACACAACCGTTAGTATTGGCATAAGCAGCAGGAGTAGATGAACCATTCACAGTTACATTGTAAATTTCTTCATCCGCAGTGCTGGATGCCATCGAAGTGCAATAACAAAGCTGATTAGCAACTAACAATTCTGTAGATGTATTGGAAGCACCACCGTTTGCACAAGTCATAAATGCACGGTAATATGTACTTGCAGTCTGTATTCCAGTATAATTTGATCCGGTTGCTCCGGCTATCGGTGACCAGTTGATGTTATCTGGAGATGATTGCCATTGAAAGGTCATACCTGTTCCTAAACTGTTGTTAGCAAAACCAAGTGTGAAAGGCTGGCCTGAACAAGCAGGGTTGACAGTTGAAGTGGTTGCTCCAGGTGCAGGTACTCCGGCACATGCTGGTGGAAGTGTAATTTGAATGCTGTAATCTTCAGTTTCTCCATAACCATAAGCAAGGCATGGAGTCAGACCAGATCCTGAATAACCTTCTGCAACTGTTACCCTCATTGTTGTAATACCTACAACAGCATTTAAAGGCACAGCGATAAGTCCGGAAATATTCCTTGGACCGGAGAGTGTAGAACCTTCTACCAAAATTTGCTCTCCTGGATCTGTAAATGACCCGTTTTGATTAAAGTCAATCCAGATTCCAGTTCCAAATGCATAGTAAGAACCTGCGTCACACTCATTTTCTGCAATTGTATAGGGATAACTTGATCCTTGTTGCATAGAAGTAAGTGGAGCAAGGTTCCTGAAATTGGAATACCTGTTCAGTATAGACCCTGCACCAGGTGCAACAGTAGAACAACCGTTAGTATTGGCATAGGCAGCAGGAGTAGATGAACCATTCACAGTTACATTGTAAATTTCTTCATCAGCAGTGCTGGATGCCATCGAATTGCAATAACAAATCTGAGTAGAAACTAACAATGCTGTTGAGGAATTGGAAGCACCACCGTTTACGCAAGTCATAAATGCACGGTAATATGTATTTGCAGTCTGCGTAGCAGCATAGGTTGATCCAGTTGCTCCGGCTATCGGTGTCCAGTTGATGTTATCTGGAGATGATTCCCATTGAATGGATACACCGCTTCCTAAACCGTTGTTAGCAAAGCCAAGTGTGAAAGCCTGACCTGAACAAACAGGATTGAGAGAAGCAGTAGTTGCTCCCGGTGCAGGTGTTCCGGCACAGGGTGGTGGAGGTGTAACAGTAATTATATAGTCCATTGATTGACCATATATTGTAGAAGCACACGCTGAAGTGGCGTCGAATGCATAAAAATAATATTCAGTGCGCACACGCATTCTTATTTGGCCTACTGAAGCGGAAATTGGTACAATTACGTTCTGTGAACCAGTCCAGAATATACCAGCAGAATTCACACCCAGGTACACAAATTCGCTTGTTGAGAAAGTACCATCATTATTCCAGTCAAACCAGGCACCAGAGTGATTATAATAACCGGTGTTAGTTGAAAGTGTATAAGAATTACCTGCCTGAACGGATGTAGTATTAGCTCCTACAGGAAGATAGAATTGATAATATGGATATGGTGTTACACAACCTGGAGCAGTATTCAAAGTGTTGAATGTGATATTACTCACTACACCATAAAAACATCCGCTTCCTCCATTACTTGATATTGGAGTACAGAAATTGCCGCATTGTGCAAAACTGCCCATACCCACAGAAACTGTTCCGGATGTACCGGACAATCCGCTGTTTGTACAAGTTACTATACATTGATATGAAGAAGCTACTGTTTGTGTAGCTGCATAAGTACTTGAATTAGCACCTCCAATGTTGTTGAACCCTGAACCTGTATTTACTTGCCACTGATAAGTGAGGTCAGTAATAGAAGTGAATGGGTTTGAAAGTGAAAGTGTGAAAGGTGAACCGGGGCATGCATTACCTGTAGTAGCTAATGCTGCGCCTGGTATTGGAGTACCTGAACATGGTGTAGACGTTGGAGGTGTATAAGTAAAAGTCAATCCATTGAGAGGTCTCACTGATGAGTTAATAGTACATGTTGCAGAACAAGAACTTGAAGCTGCAGTAGTAGCTGCCCAGCTGCTTGATGTAGTTCTTCCCTGGAAATCTGCAGTGGAAGCTCCGGTCAAACCGCAATTCGCAGTTGTTGATCCGGAACCTGGTGCAGGTCCATAAACGAATGAAATTGTATTTGAAGTTTCCTGAAAACGAATCTGGAACGAAAACTCATTTTGACCACCTGACCAAATTCCCCAGTTACTCCATTGACATACGAACGTCCTGTTAGGTGCGGTGCCGATTGTAGTATAACTTGCTTCTGCACCATTGGAGGTACATCCATACAAATCACTGTTGATTGCTGAAAGTGTATTTGCTCCGGAACAAATGGCTGAATATCCGCCTGCTGATGATCCACCCAGTACTGCTTGTCCGTTGTTACCCATAATAACTGTGCTGAAGGGTACTCCATGATAAACGAATGAAAAAGGAATAGCACCTGTTGCGAAAGAACCGTCATCATAACAACCGGTTGTGGTAAGTGGAGTGGAAGTTCCACCTTCGATAGGAACATATACGCCTATTGACTGCGAAAATGCCATGGATGCTACTGTACTTGCTGATGTCCAGGTAAAAGTTAAACCATTAGGAAGCCTGACACCTGAATTGATCGCACAAGTAGCAGAACAAGAAGATGCGGCAGCTGATGTAGCTAACCAATCAACAGAGGTTGTTCTGCCTTGAAAATCGGCTGATGAGGCTCCGGTCAATCCTACGTTAGCAGTTGTAGAACCTAAAGCTGTTCCATTTTGATAAACGTATTGAATCTTGTTGGAGGTCTCATATAATTTAATCTGAAAACTGAATTCATTGGCTCCTCCGCTCCAGATTCCCCATTTGCCCCATTGAAGTGTAACGACCCTGTTTGGGGTTCCACCTGTGACATTGTAAGTGAAATCTGCACCGCTGGAAGTACAGCCATATAGGTCATTGTTTAATGGTGATAAAATATTTGCACCACTGCACATGGCTGAATAACCTGATGAACTGCCTCCTAAAACAGCAAACCCATTCATTGAAGCTGTTATGCTGGTGAATGGAGTTCCATGGTAGTTAAATGAAAATGGGAGGGTAATTGCAGCAAAGTTTCCGTCATCATAACAACCGGAGGTTGTTAATGTTGCGCCTTGCCCTGCTTGCTTATAGGTGCCCGTGGATTGAGCAAACGAATAAGCACTGATATTTTGAGCCTGAGCACTGGTCGTCCACATTCCCGTCAGGAGAATGCAAAAGGCCAACAAGCCGAACAAGCTTGCTTTTACGTCGTTAAAGTAATTTTTTCGTTTCATGTTAAGTGTATGAATTAGTTCTGGTTTGTAAAAAGTTAGTTTGACAATGAACAATTAATAATTGGGGGATTAATTGTTCCCGTTCATCATAGCCGGAGCGGTTTCCTGTGCCGGTTGCTGAACTGTTCTGTTGGGGTTTGTGGCCTTGTCAAGTGCAGCTTTGCGGTCCATTTCACGTTGGTAGCCAGCACTTGCTTTTTCATAACTAACACCTGCTTTCATTTGCTGATCCACATAGTTGCAGCGATCTGTCAAACTCTTGTGTTCTGCACGAATTCTGTCCAGATCCGCAGAGCTGATTTCAGGATATGCAGATGGGTTTTCAAGAATCATTGCATACTTCATTGCAGCCTGAGCTTGCGCATCATTTGGGTTGTTTTTGGCAAATTCTGCAAGCCTGGCATTCGATGCACTTGATGGTGCCGCTTCACTTTGTGAGGTTGCAGTTGCTGAAACAGCTGTTTGTGCTGAAACTGCAAAGCAGAATAGAGAAAACACAATCATCATCACGACTTTCATCAAGCCGGACTTACCTAATAGAGGGTCTGGTTTCTTTTCTTTTTTCATAGAGTTTGTAGTGTTAGAATGAATTATTTGGGTTAGTGTAATTCGATTGAATAGGGGTAGTGGTGTGGTTATTTAATGATTTTGGACATTGTAGAATTTCCGGTGTTGTCATAAACTTTCACCAGGTACATACCTCCTGAAAACTTTGAAAAATCAATGTGTGCTTCTGAACTTTCTGTTACATTTTCAGATAGCAGCAATTTTCCATTAATATCTGAAATTTCAATTTTATTTATAGGTGTGTTTGAGCGGATGTGAAGTTCATTGCTGACAGGATTAGGACTTGTTTCAATGTTAAGAATAGCATCACCTGATTCAGTTCCGTCCTCATCCATACGGAGTGTTCCAGGAACACTTACACTCAACAACCAAACTCTTTCGTCTGCATGTGTGGTGTAGGTGTCGGATTCATCCTCTAACAAATAGACCTTAAGATTGCTTTCGTCAAACGCTACTCCGGTTCCTCTTAAACTTGCAGCAGGATTTCCTGTAACCGGTAATGTTAAGTTGACATTAGGAACACCTCTGCTCGAAAAAGATGCTCTCATAAGGAAAGCACTACTGAAATTTTGTCCACCTGAAATTCCTGTTACGCCACCTGTCAGATATATGTTCTGGCGCTTCGACATTTTCATATCTGAAATTGTTGCACCTGTCAAACTATTATATGGTACTACAGGAATAGGAGCATAACTTACTCTCCTGATCTGAGTGCCGTCAGCAGCTGAAATTTGATCGATGAAAACACTGTTAAGTGCGCTCCAGGCAGCAAAAACATAATTTGGATCAGGATTGATTACAAAAAAACCGCCGTCTGTCAGATTCACATTAATAAAACTCTCCCACATTTTTTTTCCATTTGTAGGATTGAACTTCATGATAAGGGCATCAACGCCGTGCTGTACTGTTCCCTGTGATGATCCGGTAATGTATAGGTATCCGTCATATCCCAGGTTTATATCACGGGAAAAATCGTCACCTGTAACTGTGCCGCAATTATCAATTTTCGACCAAAGCAATGTACCTAATGAATTTACACAACTCATGAGGATTGCTTTCGAACCTGCTACAATTCTGTATCCTGTAGTGTAAATTTTTTGTGTTGCATCAACAGTGAGGTCGGATAAATAATCAGGTTGATTACTGTAAGTATACAATGGAATAGCAGACGTTCCTGATCCACTTGCTTTGATAATCCTGCTGCGTGAGGTCCCACCGCCCGAAGACTTTAAAATCGCGAACGATGTTCCGTTATTAACTTCCATTGCTATACCCAAATCCTCTGTAATCGCATTGAATTTATAACTCCATACCAGGTTTAACTGATTGTTATATTTGGCAAGGTTTATATCAAAATTTGTAGCAGCTGTATAACTGTTATATCCGATGTACACATTTCCTGAAGGATCTACCTGCAAACCAAATCCGCTCTTTTCTTCAAATCCGTTCACATATAATAACCCAACGTCAATAGTAACATTGTCAATTAAATTTCCAGAAGCATCATATTTCGCTAAAACCACATAGCTGTATCCCTGACCTGTTACCACACCGTTCGGATCGAGATCCGATTTTACATCATTCAGAGTGTACACAAAATCATAGATGGTGTCAGTCACAACTTCTCTGCCTTCATTCGAATATCCCGATGAGGTAGTGTGCTGATAATCGGATGCCCAGGTAACATTGAATTGAGCCTTCAGTTCACCTAGCAAAAAGAGGTTCGAAATAATTATCAAAGTAGTTAGCCTTTTCATGTTAATTTGGTTTTTCATAGTTTTTAAGAGTCAGTTTGTCGCTGGATATTTTTACAGAAGGAATTGAAAACCATCTGCATAATATCAATATAATAACCCAATCACCCTTTTAGAAGGATAACTTGGTCAATCTCAGCTTATCTGCGGTGAAATGCCGTAAATAATAGATTGAATAACAGGAATTTTGAGGGGGACGTAAAGTTTAGCAATAGGATTTATGGTTAGTAGATTACCGATACGGGGATACCGATTCTCTTAATATGATAGCAAGTTAGAATTAATCTTTTGTTAATCCAAATTACAAATGCAATAATTTTTGAACATAATTTGTAAAAATAGTGTCATTTTTTAATTAAATAATTGATAAACAATCGAATAAATTTGCATTTTATGTGTAAAATTATATCTACAAATTTATGATACTCATAATAATCCAAGAAAAAATGGGTCAATTTTGAGTTGATTGCATTTTGCAATACCGTGATGATGGTAGGATTCTATGAAGACCTTATCAACCTGATGAAAACAGGTTCAAATTGCGAATGCAGATGTTTCGTTGTACTTTCGCACTCTCATTTTCAAACCCACATATGTTAAAAGTTAAAAAGTCGACTCTGCCGGCCGCCGGTAAAGGGTTATTTACATTGAATGATGTTAAAAAAGGTGAAATAGTTTGCGAATATGAAGGCGAACGAATCACCTGGGCAGAAGCAATTGTAAGGAATGATAAAAACAAAGGTGGTTACGTGTATTACATCAATAAAAACAACTGTATTGATGCATACCATTATCTCGACACTTTCGGTCGTTATGCCAATGATGCTGCAGGTGTGGGCCGTATATCAGGCTTCAGAAACAACTCCACTTATGAGGTTATAAAAAACAGGGTGTTTATCCGTGCAACCAGAAATATTCCTGCAAATTCTGAAATTTTTGTGAGCTACGGAAGATCCTATTGGAACATCATGAAAGGTGAATTGCAGGAAGCTGCTAAAAAGGAAACTGCTAAGAAAAAGGAACGCACTTTGGAACTGGTCGAATTTTAGACTTTTCCCAATCAGAAATTCCTGATATCAGCTCAAAAACTACGCTGTAATTCGAAAAGTTTCAACTTTCGAATTACTACGTTATTGCCATGAAAATATTGTTGAATTTTTAGAGGATCAGGAAAACCCTATTTTCTTGCTTTCACTGCTTTTCTGACTCTTCAGTCCAGCCATTTTGATAGCAGTAATAGCAGCTTCTGTACCCTTATTACCATGTTTTCCACCGGAACGATCTTTAGCCTGTTGCTCCGTATCTGTGGTAAGCACTCCGAAAATAAATGGAATTGATGCGGCTATACTGAGGTTTGTTAACCCCATGGCAACCGCCTGGCAAATGAAATCAAAATGACGGGTTTCTCCCTGGATCACACAGCCCAGGCAAATTACTGCATCTACTTTTTCGTTTGAAGCAATAAATTTTGCACCTGCAGTGAGTTCAAAGCTGCCGGGAACATTTACGCGATGAATATTTTCGGGATTGACTCCGCAGGATTTTAAGGTTTCAAAAGCACCTGTATATAAGGCTTCAGTGATGCCGGCATTCCATTCTGCAACCACAATTCCGATGCGCATTTTGGTGGCATCCGGAAGGTTGGTTTTGTCAAAAACAGAAAGATTTTGCTGAACGGAAGCCATGCTTCTTAACCTTTTGAAGCCAGATTTTTCGCCTTTACAATATAACGATCGATATCCCTGGATTCTGTACTCTTTGGATAATCTTTTTTGATACGCTCATAAAGATCAGCTGCTCCCTGGTAATCGTTCTGCTGTTCTTTAACCATTGCAGCTTTCATGAGGAAAATCGCTGCGGTAAACTGGTTTTTATCGTAATCAACGGCTTTCATATAAAATTTCTCAGCCTCATCTTTTTTACCAAGCTCCATGTTCGCATCTCCAATAGCGCCAAGTGCAAGTGCACCTGTTACATCGTCTTCGGCATCATATTTCGAAAGGTATTCAATGGCATTGTCCCACTGAGCTTTCTTCATATAGCACATCCCCAGGTAATAATGAGCAAGGTTTGCTGAATTTGAAGAACCGTAATTGTCAATGATCTCCATGAAACCAGGAAATTGACCGTCACCATTGATGGCCTTGTCTACTGAATCCTGCTGAAAATAACGCTCCGCCATGAACATTTCTTTCTGGGCATTCACTTCCTGTGGTTTTACAATCAAATTGGTATAACCAAAATAACCAAGAATTACTACCAGAATTGCACCACCAATAATGCTGATGCTTTTCTTGTTTTCGGTCACATATCCTTCCGCTCTTGTGATGGATTCGGTAATTTCTAAATTATCACTTCTTTTTTTATCCTGGTCAGCCATTGAAACAGTCTTTTGATTTTTGGAAGTGCAAAACTAGTTAAATTAACTATATAATGAAAGATGGGAAGTACCTTTTTTTGTTTGAGGTATTCAACTGCGATTTGTGAACTGTAATTTGGATAATCGGTTGATTTTAAGTAAGTAAACTTATGTATATTTTTGAAGGTTGACTTTCTGAGGATGGCGCTGATTCATTATCTTTGCAGACTTCTAAACATTTTTGCAAGTGACCCTCATCAAATCCATATCAGGCATCCGGGGAACCATAGGTGGTAATTCCGGCGACGGCCTCACTCCATTCGATATTGTTAAATACACAGCTGCTTACGGAACCTGGATCAATTCAGGACTTCCTGCAAACTCGCGTGCCAAAATAGTAGTTGGTCGCGATGCAAGAATTTCCGGCCCTATGGTGCACCAGCTTGTCTGCGGTACGCTTATCAGTCTTGGAATTGATATAGTGGACGTTGGCTTATCAACAACACCGACCGTGGAAATGGCGGTTACGCACCACAAG
>Ga0190274_10001556_pt1 | contig 13413 bp, 10 predicted proteins | sample Popmic531T_FD_133002 | JGI IMG/M metagenome (GOLD analysis project Ga0190274, IMG submission 133002) | Populus adjacent soil microbial communities from riparian zone of Yellowstone River, Montana, USA - 531 T | ecosystem: Environmental > Terrestrial > Soil > Riparian zone | place: USA: Montana...
CGTAGCCGGCGATCACGCCGAGGACGATGGCCGCATCGGTCACCGTCCGGGTGATGGGCCCGGCCGTATCCTGATCAGCCGTGATCGGGATGATGCCGTCGCGGCTAACCAGACCCACCGTGGGCTTGATGCCGACGACGCCATTGGCGCTGGCGGGACTCAGGATCGAGCCCGATGTCTCCGTGCCGATCGCGAAGGCGGCGAGGTTCGCATTGACGCCAATGCCCGGACCCGAGCTCGATCCACCGGTTTGCAGCACCGGGCGCCCATCGTTGAACGGGGCCTCCGTGCGCGGATCGACGCGCGGGTCGTATGGATTGAAGCCGAAACCGCCGAGGGAGCTGTAACCCGTCGGCATGCCGACGGCGATGAAATTCGCGAACTCGGTGAGCGTGCCCTTGCCGAGAATGACGGCGCCCGCCGCGCGCAGTTTTCGGGTGATGAACGCATCGTCGGGCGGCAGGGACCCGTTCAGTGCAACGCTGCCGGCAGCGGTCGGCATGTCGGCCGTGTCGATGTTGTCCTTGAGGAGCACGGGCACACCGAAGAGCGGCATCCGCGAGTGACCGCGGCGATCGTGCAGCGCATCGAGCCGACGAGCGTCGCGCACGGCGTTTTCGTTGACGAGTTGGTAGGCATTGATCGCCGGCCCGGTGGCTTCGTAGGCGTCGATGCGCTTGAGGTACATCCGGGTGAGGCGCTCGGCGGAGATGACGCGCGATTGGAGCGCGTCCCGGATCTCCGGGATGGTCGTCTCCAGCAGTTCGAAACGCGCGCGTTGTCGAGGGTCGTGATCGCGGTCGGCGAAAGCCGGCGGTCCGGCGAAGAAGGTGACAGCCGCGGCCGCAACCGCCAGAAGTGGACTCTTCATTTCTCTATCCTCCCTGCACGAGAACGAAGGGCGCGCATGATCCGAAGGCGGTAAACCAGCGTCTATCAGACAATGCCGCGAAGAATTCGATGCGGCATCGCACCACGTCGATTCAGAGCCATGATAGGCATCCAGATCGATCACGCCAGGAGCCCGAGAAAATGAACTCCTTCTTCGACATCCCCGTTCAAGGCATCGCCGGTGCACCGGACCTCCTGGGCCCGCTGCGCGGCAAGGTCGTGCTTGCCGTGAATGTGGCGAGCCGTTGCGGCCTGACTCCGCAATACAGCAGCCTCGAAGACCTGCATCGCGAGCTGGCCGGCGAGGACTTTTCGGTCGTCGGTTTTCCCTGCAATCAGTTCGGAGCGCAGGAACCTGGAACCGAACAGCAGATCGCGCAGTTCTGCAGCGCGACCTATGGCGTCACGTTTCCGCTGAGCGCGAAGCTGGATGTGAACGGCGCGCATCGGCACGCGCTCTATCGTTACCTCACGTCACCCGACACCGGACTGGCCGGCGACATCGAATGGAATTTCGAAAAATTCCTGATCGGGCGCGACGGCATGGTGCGCAAGAGATACTCACCGGCGACCCTGCCGCGAGACGCGGATCTCATGCAGGACATTGCGAACGCGTTGTAGCGCCGGAGCAGTCATTTTCGTTGGGCATCCTGCGAGACGTACAATCGAGCGGTGCCCACCATTGACGACTTCAATTGGGACGATCTGCGCTTTTTTCTGCGTGCGGCGCAGACCAAAACGCTGGCAGGCGCGGCGCGCTCGATGGGCGTCGAGCACTCGACCATCGGCCGCCGCTTGTCGGCACTGGAGCACGCGCTCGGTGCGCCGCTGGTCTTGCGTGGACCTGACGGGCTGACCCTCACGCCCCTGGGCGAGCGCGTCGCTCCGCTGGTCGAAGAAGTGGAGCGCGCGGTGTCGGCAGTGCGTGCCGCCGCCAAGTCCCAGGCCGAACGAGTTCGCCTTTCCGTGCCGCAAGCCCTCACGGGCCTCTTCACGCAGGCCCTCGCGTCATGGCGGCTCGACCACGCGGATATTTCACTGGAGATCATCGGCGCCAACCGTCCGCCCGATCTCAAGCGCGGCGAGGTGGACCTGGCAGTGCTCGTGAAAAACGTCACCGACGACGATCTCGTCAGGCGCACGATCGGTGAGGTCGGGTGGTCCCTGTATGCCGCCGACACCTATCTAGCGCGCCGATCGGCAGCCATCGATCCTCACGATCTGTCGGGGCACGAGATAGTCGCACTCGCCAGCGACTCCACGGCCGCTCCGGCGGCAAAATGGCTCGCGGAACACGCGGCGAAAGCGACCGTCGTATCTCGCAGCAACGCGAGCGCATCGCTGGTGGCCGCCGCCGTAGCCGGCGCAGGACTCGCTCTCCTTCCGTGCTTCCTCGCGGAAGTCGAGCCCACCTTGAAGCGCCTCACGCCCGACGTGCTGACCAAGCATCCGGTGTGGCTGGTATATCGCCGGGAACATCGAGTCGCCGAACCCATTCGGGTGGTGATTCGATTCGTGATCGACCTCATGCGCAAGCACGCCGGGCAGCTCAAAGGCATCACCCGTGGTTGAGCGTGTCGGTGCCAGGTCGTGCACGCACCGTGCACAAATGCACAACCCCGGGCGTCGATTGCGAATCGACGTCCGGCAAAACTGCGGACACCATTGCCGGACAAACTACAAGGAGTTTCCGGTGATGGATTTACTGCCTGCGGGCCAAATTGGAGTGCGTGTCGAGGGTTGTGGCCCGCCTGTCGTCTTGCTGCATGGTTCAATGAGCTCCAAGAGCCAGTGGCGCGAGCTCATCGAGAGCTTGCGCGACAGCTACTGGCTGATCGCCATCGATCTTCTCGGCTATGGCGAAGTCAGTGCGCCGCCGTCCGGCGAGAGTTACAGCCTTGCTGACGAAGTTCGCCGGGTGGAATCGGTGCTCGCCCGGGAATTGGAACCGGGCCAACAGTTCCACCTGATCGGACATTCGTTTGGCGGCATGGTCGCGCTGCAGCTGGCGATGCAGTCGCGCCGGGTGCGCAGCCTCGCGGTGTTCGAACCCGTCGACTTTCATCTCTTGCCCGCCGGTGATCCCGACCTCGCAATCGTGGAAGCGGTTTGGCGCGAAATCGCCGACCGGTTGAAGGCCGGTGACGCGCGTGGTGGCGCAGCGAGGTTCGTCGACTACTGGAGCGGCCCCGGCGCGTTCGCGCAACTGCGCGAAGAACGGCAGGCGACGCTGGCAACCCAGGTGCGCAAGCTCTTGCTCGAACTCCGCGCAGTGGCGGATCAGTCGCGCGATGTTGCGGCCTATCGTCGCATCGCCGTGCCCACCTGCCTGGTCGCGGGTGGTTTCAGCCCGGCACCTGCGCATCGGCTGATGTCGATGTTCGCCGAGCTTCTGCCGCATGCGAGTTGTTTCGAAGTCGAGGCAGGCCACATGGCCCCGATTACTCATGCGGCGCTGGTCAACCCGATCTTCGAAGAATTCATTCGCGCCGTGGACGCGGGCGAGAATCGCCGGGCAGCTCCTGGAATTCAGGAACGGCCGATGGCGATCCCGCAGTTCAGCGAGATGACGACCGTGGTCCGCGGATCGGGTTGGTCCCGCGCCATCGCCTTTGGATTGTCGGGCGGCCCCTTCGAAATCGAGTATCCAATATGAGCCAGCACACACTGAGCTACGTTCACGGCGGCAGCACCCAGCCGCTGCTCGGCGAAACGCTGGGCGCCTGCTTCGATCGCATCGTGGGCCGATTCGGCGAGCGTGAAGCGCTGGTCGTCCGTCACCAGGGCATTCGCTGGACCTATCGAGAGTTGCAGCGGCGTACCAACAACCTTGCAGTCTCGCTGCTGCGCCTCGGTCTCGCTCCCGGTGATCGCATCGGCATCTGGTCGCAGAACAACGCCGAGTGGTTGTTAGCGCAACTGGCGACCGCCAAGGCCGGGCTGATCCTGGTCAACATCAATCCGGCTTATCGTGGTGGCGAACTGCAATACGCGTTGAACAAGGTGCAGTGCCGCGCGCTGGTCGTTTCCCCGAGCTTCAAGTCGAGCAACTACCTGGGAATGTTGCATGAGCTCGCGCCAGAACTCAGGTCTTGCAAACTGGGAAAGCTGGTGTCGGCTGCGCTGCCTTCGCTTTCCCTGGTCATCCGGCTTGGCGAGGAAAGAACGGCGGGAATGCTGAATTTCGACGCTTTGCTCGGCGACGCGAGTGCGGCAGAACTGGCGCAGCTCGAGTCCGTCGGTGCCAGGCTGCAGTTCGACGACCCTATCAACATCCAGTTCACATCGGGGACGACCGGTCAGCCCAAGGGCGCCACGCTGACCCATCACAACATCCTCAACAATGGTTACTTCGTCGGCGCCGCGATGCAATTCAGCGAGGCCGACCGCCTCTGCATTCCCGTGCCGCTGTATCACTGCTTCGGCATGGTGCTCGGTAATCTCGTCTGCATCACTCACGGTGCGACGATGGTCTATCCGGACGAGAGCTTCAATGCCGAGTCGGTGCTCGAGACCATCGACGCCGAGCGTTGCACGGCGCTGCATGGCGTGCCGACGATGTTCATCGCCATGCTCGAACATCCGCGTTTTGCGCAGTTCGATCTGGCGTGTCTGCGCACGGGCATGATGGCCGGCGCCCCTTGTCCCGCCGAACTGATGCAAAAGGTGATCGAGCGCATGAACATGCGGCAGGTCACCATCGGCTATGGCATGACGGAAACCTCGCCGATCTCGTTTCAAAGCTCTCGGGACGACTCGACCGAGCACCGCGTTTCCACTGTCGGGCGTGTGCTTCCGCACCTGGAGGTGAAAATCGTCGACGAGCACGGGCGCATCGTACCGCACGGGGTCACGGGCGAACTACTGACACGCGGGTACAGCGTCATGCGTGGCTATTGGGATGACGATGACAGGACGAACGAATCGATCGATGCCGCCGGCTGGATGCACAGCGGTGATCTGGCGACGCTCGACGCGGAAGGCTACTGCCGCATCGTGGGCCGCTCCAAGGACATGGTCATCCGCGGCGGCGAAAACATCTATCCACGCGAGGTCGAGGAATATCTCTATCGCCATCCGAAGATCCTCGACGTTCAGTGTGTCGGCGTGCCGGACCCGAAATACGGCGAGGAATTGTGTGCCTTCATCATCCTGCGTCCCGGCACGCAATCGAGCGTCGAGGAGATCCGCGACTTCTGTTGCGGCCAGATTGCGCACTACAAGGTGCCGCGCTACGTGAAGTTCGTCGACTCTTTTCCGATGACCGTCACGGGCAAGGTGCAGAAGTTCGTGCTGCGGCGGCAGGTGGCGGCATAGGGGCTACTTCACGTACGCGCGCACGATGGCTTCGAGAAATTCGCGTCCTTCGTAGAGCGAGGTGACGCGGATTTTCTCATTGAGGCCATGTGCATTGCCTTCCCCGGGCACGCCGAACATGCCGCTCATGCCGTAAGTCGGAATTCCCGCGGTCATGAGATAGCGGCCATCGGTGGCGCCCGCGGTCATCGACGGCGCCACCGCCACGCCGGGCCACAACTTCGCCGCGGCGGCGCGCACGGGGTTCATGACTTCGTCGGTAAGCTCGGGTGCTGCCGAGCCGTTGCGTCGACGCACGATCTCCACCTTGACCTGGCTGTCGGCCACGGCCTTTTCCAGCGTTTCCTGCACCTGCTCTGGAGTCGTGCCCTGCATTACGCGGCATGAAAGTGTCGTGGTGGCGCGTTGCGGCAACGCATTCGGCGCGTGGCCCGCGTCGACCTGGGTTGCGACGCAGGTGGTGTGAAGCAAGCCGTTGTAGCCCGGGTCATTCATGAGCGTTGCCAATGCGGCCTTGTCTTTCGGGTCTTTCGCAACCGCGGACATCGCGGCGCCAATCTCGCCACCGAGCGTTGGGCCTGTGACTCGGAAGTATTCGCGCACGACGGGCGTGAGCTCGAGCGGAAACGCCAGATCCTCGATCTTCAGGGTCGCGCGCGCCAGGCGATAGATGGCGTTGTCGCGCTCGGGCCGCGAGGAATGTCCGCCCTTGTTGGTTACCTCGAGCGTGTAAACCTGGTGGATCTTTTCTCCAGCCTGTACCTGCAGCACCAGATGTTCCTGCCCGTCGGCGGAGAGCAGGCCGCCCGCGCCTTCGTTGATGGCGAACGCCGCGTCGATGAGCGCGCGCTTGTTCTGCAACAGGTAGTCCACGCCGTTCACGCGGTTGGAGGTCTCCTCGCCGCAGGTGAGCGCCAGGATGAGGTCGCGCTTCGGCTTGAAGCCGCGCTCCTTCTTCAAACGCACCGTGAGATCGAGAAAAACGGCGGCCATCGCCTTGTCGTCGGATGCGCCGCGGCCGTAAAAGAAGCCGCCTTCTTCGATGAGCTTGAACGGATCGCGCTCCCAATCGGCGCGCTTCGCATCCACGACGTCGATGTGCGCGAGCAGCAGCACGCCTTTCTTTTTGGCGCCGGACGCCCGGATGCGCGCGACGATGTTGCCGTCCTCCGGTTTGCCCTCGGGAATCACGACCTGTACGTCGTCGGCCGCAAAGCCCGCGGCGAGCAGCCGCGTCTCAGCGGCGCGGACGACCTTGGTGCATGAGCCGGTCGAGGGCGATGAATCGATTTCGACCATCTCCTGGTAGACCTCGCGAAACGCCGCCTTTTCGGCCTCGGCGTTCTGCGCCTGCACGGAGGTGGCGCACAGGGAAATTGCAACGATCGTGAATCTCAGTGACATGGGACCTGGTCTCGTATGGATGGGTTGCCTGCGGACGAGCGATCCTATTACCAATGAAACGGCTCCGCCATACAGCGACCGCGAAGCGCCGAACCGAGAGCGCTGTTCCGTTGCCTGAATGCACCCGATACGAATGTCGCCGGCGACATCGGATGATCTGTCGGGAATCACCTGGTCGGGCGCGAAGCTACGGTAGTTAGGCGACGTGTGCCGGCGACGCTGCCGCGAGAATCGGCAATCAGGCGCGGCATCGCCGGGGCGTCCTGGAAACACCGAAAGGTACAAGGCGTGATGCGGTGGTCAATCGTGAAAAATCGCGCGCGGGCGGGTACGTTTTGACCCGGGTCACGAATGCCGCACTGGTTAGACGGTTGTCGGAATCTGTGGTGAGCGATGCGCGTCGCGGGACTAACTCCTTGAAAGCCCTGATGTGTGCTTCGTGTGATTCTTTCCACACGCATCGGTGTCGCATTGCGATGGTGCGAACGGCGAAGACCTGCGCCTAACAACTATCGGTGCAAGGGCATCGCGCGATGCCATTTCGCGTCATGACAACCGCAATTCGCACGAGTAGCATGAGGTCCGCGAACAGTGATCTAACCACTCACACCTGACCCTGCTCGCGGAAGGAGATCGATCATGGTTTTCAACAGAAGCATCCTCGCGCGCGCAGCGACGCTCGTCGCAACGCTCGCCTGCGGCCTGGCCGCGCATTCACACAGTACCGTCGGCAGCGACGAAGGCGGCAACCTGGCGCAGCTGGTCGAGCACTCGAACCTGGTGCTCGTCGGCAGCGTCGCGCGGGTCGAGTACCGTCGCGCCGAGATGGCGGACGGCAGCGCACTGCCCGTCACCTTCGTGACTTACGAAGTAGCGGAGGTGCTGCGTGGCGAGTCCGCCAAAAGCATCACGCTTCGCTTCGTGGGTGGCAGCGATGGCCGCGGCGGATTCGTCGAGGCGAATGGCGTGCCGCAATTCCAGCCGGGCGAACGCGATATCTTGTTCGTCGAAGGCAACGGTGAGAAAGAGTGCCCGCTGGTCTTGTGCGAATGGGGCCGTTACCGGCTCAACGAGCGCGGCGTCTACAACACCCATGGTTCCCCCGTGCGAGCCTTGATCAAGGGTGAGGCGATCGCGCGAGGCAGGCCTGACGAATCTTTCCTTACATTGAGCTATCCCGCACCGGCGTTCGACGAGTTGATCCAGAACCCGGAGGTACAGGCGCAGATAAAGCAGATGGGCATCGACCCCGAGTCCCTGCGCGCGCGCTATGAGGCGGATGCTCCGAAGGAGATCGTGTTCACACGCGCGCTGGAGACGCCAACGCCAGACACCGGCAAGGACCAACTCGTCAAGTCGGACGGCCCGCCGGCGCGCGGCGGTCCGCCAGACGAAATCTCCGAAGGCCCGGTGACATTTGAGTTGTTCACCGCGCAACTGAAATCGCTCATCGACGTGGCCGAGCGCAAGCCCGAGCCAGTCCGCAGCATAGACGTCGACGTTCCCGTTCGCCTGCCGGCCCCCAAGGATCTCGCCCCGCGCGAGCAGCCGGCCGTGCGCGCTTCGCCGTCGGCCAGCGCCCAGGAGCGCGCCGAACTCGAGGCGCTCAGGAAGCAGGACAACAACCCCGTCATTCCCCGCAAGTGAGGCCCGCCATGCGTACCATCAACAAACTACTCGTCGCGTGCTGCGCGCTCGCATTCGCGGCGGATACATTCGCTTACAGCTACACCACCTGCCTGGGTGAAAAACTCAAATGGGATTCGAACTCGAAATCGCTGCGCGCCAGCAGCACGAGTTTTCCCGCCGGCTACTGGCGCACGGGCCTGCAGCAGGCGGTCGATTCGGCCAATCTGAATCCGAGCAATTTCCGCTATGGGCTGGTCACCGATTCGGGGGGAGTCGGCCTCAGCAACGGCCAGAGTGAAGTGTGGGGCGGCACCGGCTCCATCCTCAGTGGCGCGCCGGCGATCGCGTACTCGAACTGGACTTGCTACTGGTTCTTCGGCAACCACGTACACATGGACGAAGTGGACGTGATCTTCGACTACGGTTCGCCGTGGAAGTGGACCGCGGACCAGGTGAAGACCTCATTGAGCAATTACACCGGCAGCCTGCGTCCGCTGCAGACCACCGGTACGCACGAGTTCGGGCACGGGCTCAAGCTCAACCACGTGAACTACGAATACAACATCATGGGCAACGACTTCGAGCACATACACGTGAACGGCTCCAGTGCGCGGGCCTACCTGGGTGAAGACGCCGCCGACGGCATCGTGTTCCTGTACGGCGCGCGCTCGAGCGCGTGGGAAGACGTCGGCCTCGTGCATTGGAAATATTCGGGCGCGTCGGGCGAATACTCCGACCACACGAAGACCAGGGTTTACACCTCGACAGGGGGAAGTCTCTCGACCACCACCGTCGTCGGTGAGACTGGCTATCGCGTGAACCGGGGACAGGTGGTGCAGCTCGAGCTCAGCTACGAAAACATGGGCAAGAACACGCAGAACAATATCGGCGTCGGGTACTACATTTCCACGAACGACATCATCACCACGCTCGACCGGCGCATCGGCGGCGCCAGCTTCAATCTCAGCCGCGGCGATGTGCATACGGCGAAGGTGACACTCACGATTCCGAGCGACCTCACGGCGAACACCAACTACTGGATAGGAGCAGTGATCGACGAGGACAACAACATCAGCGAGGCAGTGGAATGGAACAACGCCACGTACATTCCGCTGCGCGTGCAGTAGGGTGGTACTGTCTGGCTCATGGCGGTACTCACGATTGCGGATCACTATGACGCCGAGCTTCGTCGCCTCCATGAGCACCTGCACGCGGCCACCGATATCGCACCAACCGATCGGGTGCTGGATATCGGCTGCGGAGGTGGGCAGACCACACGTGATGCGGCGCGCGCCGCATCGTCCGGGAGTGTCCTGGGTATAGACATTTCCGAACAGATGCTCGCGCGTGCCCGTCGTCTGACCATGGAAGCTGGTCTGCAGAACGTCACGTACGAGCTCGGCGACGCGCAGGTCCATCGATTTCAGCCGGCGTCATTCAACGTACTCGTCAGCCGGTTTGGCACGATGTTCTTTGCGGACCCTGCTGCTGCGTTCGCGAATCTCGCGCATGCCTCGAGACGGGGTGCGCGCCTGGTGATGTTGGTTTGGCAGAGCTGCGAACGTAATGAATGGGCCATCGCGATACCTCAGGCACTCCGTGATCAGGGAGACCGTGTCACGTGGGGCGATGGGCTGTTTTCTCTGGCAGAAACCGATGTAGTGGAAGCGCTTCTTCAAAAGGCAGGGTTTGCGGAAATTGCCTTTACCGAAGTGCACGAGCCCGTGTTCTACGGAGCGGATGTGGACACGGCATACCACATCATTTGCAGCTTCAAGAATACAAAGGATTTCCTCGCCCGGCTCGATGCGGATGCGACACAACGCGCGCTCGATCAACTTCGCAGGATGCTCGCTGACCACCTCACCGCGGACGGGGTGCTGTTCGACTCGCGCGCCTGGATCGTCACCGCCCGGATCGCGGCGGCTTGACCCAATCGACCAGCGCGTTCACGACAACTTCCGGATGTGTCAGCAGCAGGTTGTGTTCGCCCGGGACGGGGCAGTGCGAGTGCGGCGGCAGCAGTCTGGTTCGCTGGTTTGCAAAGGACTACCGGCGCGAGACTGGTTGCGCGGCCAAAACTTCGTTGAGCAGTCGCGCGAGGCGGTTCGCCGCCTGCGCAATGCGAAGCTCCGCCAGCGGACGCATCGCATCCAGGTAGGTGCCATCCAGCTTGTGGGTTCGCGGATAGAGGTGACGCTGATCGATGAGTTCGCAGGATTCGCTGGCCCAGCCGGCCGGGCTGCCCTGGGGAGTGGGCGAACGCGATGAAGCCTCGAGCCGGGCGGCGTAATCTCGAAGCGGTAGTTTGGCCGAGGCCAGCACGTAGAAATCCCACACCGCGTGCAGGTTCGTACCCATGACCCCGTCCTTGTAACGATCTCGTGCGTATTCCTCGGGCGGAATATCGGTACGCAGTGAGATCTGAAATTCGTTCCCGCCCTTGTCCGCGTGGTTGGTGGAGTGGAATGGCTGGTGCAGGTCTCCCACGAAATGCACGATGAACTTGAGTGCGTCGCGGCGAACTTCGAAAGACTGCGTGCGGTCGCGCAACAGCCGGCTTTGCACGTCGATTGCCCCGAGAACACAGGCGCCATCCGGGCAGTCGCGTGATGCCACGAAGCGACATGTCCTCTCGGGCATGTTCACGTAGTGCCAGCGGGAGGTTGCCTTGAATCGTTCCGGGTCGGAGGCGCGCAGATGGTCAGCCCACACTGCGACTCCCGCCAATGTCGCCACAGGTTCATCGCGCAATAGCTCGTGAACCTGCGCATTTGCTTCGGGCGTCAGTTGTCGTTGGGCCAGTTCGCCCACGAGCTGGTGCCCGAGTTCCGCCCATCCCCAGGACGGCACGTTGGCGAGCAACAGCAGCGATGCGAGAGGAAAAGCGGCGAATCGGGACATTTGTTATTGCTCCGTAGAGCGCGCAATTGTGCCTGACCGAGCGGCGCAATGATCGCGCGGTCTCAGAGCTGCAGCATCTCCCGCACGGCCTTCGCCTGTCGTTCGCTGACCTGGATTTCACTGCTCACGGAATCTTTCATCGTGAGCTGCAGCGAGCCTTTGAACATCGGGCTGATCGTCGCGACCATATCGAGGTTGGCAATGATGGAGCGGTGGGCCCGGAAGAACGGCGGACTCGGCAACCGGGATTCAAGGTCGCCGATTGCATAGTTGGTGCGATGAAGAGCGGTGGCGGTTTTCACCTTGGTGATCCCGTCTTCGACGCGAAAGAAGCACACCTCGGTCAACGGAATCAGCAAGTAGCGATCGCGCTGCAGTGCCAGCACGTGATGCAGCGGCTGGGGCTGGGACCGCGCAACGGCATTCGTGCGGATCTGCTCTTGCGATGCTTCGCCCGGAGTGCGGGCGATTTGTTCGAGGCGCTGCACCACTGCCTGCAGGCGCGACCGATCAACCGGCTTGAGCAGATAGGCCACGGCGTTGGCTTCGAAGGCGGCCAAAGCATATTCGTCATAGGCAGTCACGAAGACGATCAGCGGCAGTTCTTCCGGCGTCAATGCCTGGATCACCTCGAAACCATTCAGGCCGGGCATCTGCACGTCGAGGAATACGACGCCGGGTCGGGATTTCTGGATGGCTTCCAGGGTCTCGACCCCGTCGTGAGCATCGGCTTCGATCACGATGTTGGGGTGTGCGGCAAGAAGCTTGCGCAGGCGCGAGCGCGCTGAGGCTTCGTCGTCGGCGATCAGCGCTCTAATTTCCATGCAGCGGCACCAGGATGATCACCGAAGTACCGCGTTCGCCAGGACGACTGCCAATCGCCAGGCTGGCAGTCTTTGAGTAAAGCGTGTTCAACCGTTCCTGCACATTCTGCAGTCCGACTCCCAGTCTTGCGCCGAAGTCTGGCCGCAGACCCACGCCATCGTCATCGATCTGCAGCCGCAGGAAATCGCCCTCGAGTTTCGCGACGACACTGATGCAGCCGCCTTCCCGGATCGGCGAGAGCCCGTGCCTGATGGCGTTCTCCAGGAGCGGCTGCAGCAGCAACGATGGCACGGCTTCAGTTCCACGAGCATCACCGCGCGAAAGTTCGACGCGCAGGCGTTCACCGAATCTCACCCGCTCGATTTCGAGGTAGTGGCGCGCAAACTCGAGTTCGTCGTCCAGTGTCGACAGATTGCGGGAATGCCGGGTCAGAGCGTAGCGGAAACATTCGGCGAGCCGCTCGATCATCCCTTCCGCCTGCCGTGGATTGGAGGTGACGAGGTCCGCGATGGTGTTCAGCGTGTTGAACAGGAAGTGCGGATCGACCTGGGTGCGCAGTGCCTTCAGCTCCGCCTCGGTCAATAGCCGTTTGAGTCGTTCCTCACGCAGGTGGTGGGCGCGCTGCTCGTTTCCGAAGTGAATGGCATCCAGGCGGCGACTCACCTGTGTGGCGATGGCATTCAGGAATCCAAACTCCTCGCTCATCAAAGTGCGCGCATGATGGCTGGCCGAGACCTCGAGGCGATGGCAGGGAAGATTCGCTTTCTCGATGGAGATCGACGCAAGGGCGCGCGTCGGCGATGCCGCTTCGGCGCTCACTGGCACGAATCGGGCGTCGAGACGCAGAGTGGAGCGCACCGCATGCAAGGCGGCATCTAAGATCTGCTCCTCATCGTAAATGCGGCGTACGGATTCTTCGAAGGCCCTGGAAGCCACGCCATAGTCCGGGCGATCCAGGAATATCCGATCGACGAGAAAATTCAGTGCGCGGATGAGGAGCGGCGCACTCAGCATCAACGTCGCAAACACCAGCGTTGACACGACCATGGCCAATCCCGACGCCGGCCGGAAAATGAGCGCGCTGATCAAAGTGGCAATCGACACGCTGGCGAGCAACCAGAGACTGCGTTTGAAAACCAGATCGGCGTGGTGAATCTGAGCCAGTGAAACCGCGATGAGAATCGACCAGGGAATCGTCCAGTGTTTGCTGATCAGGCCGAGGGTGGAACCCAGTCCGGCAGGCAGCCAGGATTCCTGGATGGTGAGCAGGGTGGCCGTGATTTGAATAGCGGCGAGCAGGAACACGCCGCGGCCGAACCAGCGCGGCTTCGATGGCTTTGATCCGGCGCTGGGTTGATAACAAACCCGATAAAGGATCAGCGCAATGGCTTCCAGGAAGAGGGCCAGGTAGAACGACAGTTTCGGATACCAGCTGGCATCGAG
>Ga0190274_10001557_pt1 | contig 13406 bp, 14 predicted proteins | sample Popmic531T_FD_133002 | JGI IMG/M metagenome (GOLD analysis project Ga0190274, IMG submission 133002) | Populus adjacent soil microbial communities from riparian zone of Yellowstone River, Montana, USA - 531 T | ecosystem: Environmental > Terrestrial > Soil > Riparian zone | place: USA: Montana...
ACTCGCTACTCGTCCGGAACGAACGTTTCTTTTTCGATCACCTTGCCGGCTGAAGTGTTCCCACCCGTCAGGTCCGGCCCTGCTTCCCGGTCAGTACGCTCGGTCGAGCCATCATCGTGCTCGGTGACCGTGCGGATAGCCGTCGTATTTCCGTCCTCGTCATAGACGGGACCGCTATGCGTTTTCGAATCATCGTCTGCCATGACGTTCCTCCTTCTTTATTGAAACGTTCTGTGTTTGTCTTCGTTCCTTGCGGAGCTACCTAGAGCCGGGTGATTAGACGTATGTCCCGTGACATCGGCGGGTTCGCTTGGCTGAGGCCGTCGCCGCGAGCGGCGCCCTGTCCTCCTCGGCGCTGCAGGCGTCGACCTGGCGCTTCCATCCCGGTTGTCGCCGAAGCCGGCAGTGGCAGGCGCGCGACCCTGATTCCGCCTATTGCCCCTCCCGTGTGTTCGTGCTATGTTCTCCTGTCGGAGAGCTGGATTGCAACGATGAATCGGGCGACACACGGAACTGGAATAAGATTCACGGGGATAGGTTGCGCGAAGTTCACAGAAAACGCGCCAGGTCGTGAACTTCATGAACTTCACCTCGGCGCTATCGCGTTCGCGGGGCCCTCACGTCATCCCATGCGCCGCCGGAATCGGCGAAGGCTCCCCCTGCGGCTGGACCAGCAACGCCTCCTCCCCCTCGCCGCCCCGCCACCGCGCCACCAGAGCCTCCGGGTCGAACAACACCCCCACCGGATTGTCCGTCGCCGCGAGCATCGCTCTCCCCTCCTCCGCGCTGCAGGCGTCGACCTGGAGCTCCATGCGGTTGCCGTCGGGATCGGCGTAATAGAGCGACAAGGTGGTGCCGTGGTGGACCGGCCAATAGGGGTGGATTCCGGCCCCCTTGAGGCGCTCGTAGGTGGCGAGCAGGTCGGCGACGCTGGCGTAGGTGTAGGCGACATGATTGACGCCGATCTGGCCGCGATCGTCGGGGCCGCCGCCGTCGGGCTTCAGGAGATCGAGATTGGCGAAGGCGAAGCGGTGATGCTCGTCGTCATAGGTGAGGAAGGCGAGCGCCGGGTCCATGTTGACGACCTCGGCCTCGAACACGTCCCGATACCATGCGATCATCGCCTCGTAGCGGCGGGTCATGTAGACGACATGGGCGAACTTCACCGGTCTGGCCATGGCGGCGCTCCTGATCCTTCGAGGAAGATACGCCATTCCGACCGGCGGCGCGGCCGTGTCCGGGCCGCGATGCGGGGAAAATGCTAGCATCGACGCGGCGCGATGTCCAAGAGGACAAGCGGGCGAGAAAGCGGATTTCAGAGGCTCCGGAGACCCGACGGCGCCCGCTCCGACGCCCGGCAAGGCCTAGCACTGTTCGCAGATGACCCGCGATGGGATGCACATCGGCCGCCGTTGAACCACGTGCCCGCATTCGAGCCTGACCGCCACGGCGCCTTTCCCGGTCTCGGTGACCGCCGTCACCGCGCGGCTGCGCGGATCGTGTGGAGCTTCCCCGTTTTGCAACATATCATATCCCCCGATCAACGACTTAGCACGATTCGGGGGCCGATGCGACCAGGCTTTGAGCGGCTATCTCCTCCCCGTTCCAGGGAGGAGCTGCGCTGCCGCGCCAGAGCCGCCGGATGCCTGACGGCGCCCGCTCGCGGCCCGACGTCGACTCCCTCACAACTTTCCGAGCCTCCCTTTGCGCCGGCTTGTGCGTGCCCGGGCCGTGGTGTAGGTTCGCCGCGGGAGTCGAAAGATGACATCGTTTCTTCTTCACCCCGACAAGACAGATCGCCGGGCGACCTTCGCATCGCTGGTCGTCGCCTTCGCGATCGCTGCCTTATTCTACAAATTCGGTAGCTTTGCTTTGGAATGCCTCGCCTTTCTCGCAACCTGGGCCCTCATCGACCTGCCGCTGCAAGCCGTGGTCCGCCTGACCGGCGGCCGGGCGGGCCAAGACCGGCCGGCGGGGTGACGCCCTCGCGAGGCTTTGGAGACCGTCGCCGTGGCTGAACGAAGAAAGACCAGACGCCGCGCCGCCCGAACGGACGTCATCGAAGCGTCGTCCACGCTGGTCGGCCCCGCGTTCACCGCATCCGCCGCGGCGGCGAGCGTGCTCGCCTCCCTGGACGGGCCGCCGATCGATTTTCAGGCGCGACAGGATTCGATCTCGCCGACCCGGCGAAGCCCCGGGCCCAAGCTCGCCCCGAAGGTCAAGCGGACCACGGCGAAGCCGTCGAAGGCGAAGGAAACCGAGGTCAAGCTCTAGCAAGTCCATCGACCATGGGGGATCCGAGATGCCGCCTCCGACCGTGATCAGCACGACCATCGTTTCTCCGGCCGCGGCCGGCCTGCAGACCTCGACCGTCGGCGAGCCGAGCCTGTCGTCGAATGGCCAGGAGGCGCTCTTCTCGGGCAATTGGTATGCCGCTCACTCGGCCAATGCCGGCCAGACCTGGAATCTGCTCAGCCCGTTCTCGTTCTTTCCGGCGGCGGCGGGAGGGTTTTGCTGCGATCAGTCGCTGATCTTCATCCCCAGGATCGGGATGCACGTCTGGATCCTGCAATATGTGAAGTCGAACAACACCAACGTGCTCAGGATCGCGTTCAAGGCGAACCAGCTGGGCGCGACGGCGGGATGGAAATGGTGGGATCTCGTGCCGGCGACGTTCGACGCGGGCTGGTCCGACGAATGGTTCGACTATAACCACTGCGCCTTCTCCGACAATTTCCTCTACATCGGCACCAACATGTTCGCCGGCGCGACGGACACGTTCACCCGGGCGGTCATGTTCCGGATCCCGTTCGCGGCGTTCGCGCCCAATGCCCAGCTGACCGTCGACCATTTCACCACCACCACGAACTTCTCGCTGCGCTGCGTCCATGGCGCCTCCACGACGATGTATTTCGGCTCGCACCAGGGCCCCGGGGCCAGCAGTCTGCGCGTCTTCGCCTGGCCGGAGAGCTCGACGACGGTCACGTCGAAGGTGGTGCCGATCACCGCCTGGAATGGAGCAAGCCCCTATGGCCCGGTCGGCCCCGGCAGCGCCAACTGGGTCGGCCGTTGCGACGGCCGAATCACCGGCGCCTGGATAGCGAACGGGCGGCTCGGCTTCATGTGGTCGGCCAACAGGCAGGGCACGGCGCGCCCCTTCCCGTTCGTCAGAGTGGCCCGGATCGCCGAGGCCAATATGCGCCTGATCGACGAGCCGGACATCTGGAACGGCAATTTCGCTTATGCCTATCCCGACGCCTATCCGAACCAGCAGGGGCATGTCGGGATCACCTTGTTCGCCGGCGGCAACACCACCCACCCCGCCCATCTGATCGGCGTCCGGACCGCGAACGGCCTCACCTGGAACCTGAGGACGATTGCCAGATCGACGCACAGCCCGGCGCAGAACAAGTGGGGCGACTACCTCACCTGCCGGCGCGACCACCCGAACGGAAACGAATGGGTGGCGAGCGGCTATTCGCTGCAGGGGGGAGGCGGAATCGCCAACGTCAGGCCGCATTTCGTCCGCTTCAGAGCCTGAGGAACGAAGCGTCGTCTGGAGACGCGGTCCCCGCCGCGCGGGCAGCTTGAGCGGGAAGGGCCGGGATGATCGCGGTCCCGCTTCACGTCCTCCGGATAGGTGAACCAGACCTGCTGCGCCAAATCCATCCATTCGGAACGCGACAGGCGGCCGGCTTGCTTGACGTCGGCGTCGAACCTGGGCGGCCTGCCCGGCTTCACGTAGACGGTGATGAACTCGATCGTGTCGTTCTCGATGATGTTGCCCGGATAGGGGTAGCTTCCGAACATCATCTTCGACGTCTGCTTCTGCCAGACGAACAGGCCGTAGCGTTCGAGGTCGGTGCCGCCGAGAATCCTTGTTTCCAGATCGAAGGCGATGTTCTTGAGGTGGCGCGTATGCTGCTCGATCATCGCCTTGGGAATGGGCATGAGCGGCGCGTTGACGCGCAATTTGCCGTTCGGGCGAAGGACTCGCGCGCATTCCTTCCAGACGGACAGCATGTCCTCGAGATAGGCTTCGTAGCTCGGCCAGGCGTCCGCCTGCCCGTCATATTCGACCGCGCTCCAATAAGGCGGCGAGGGTCACGATCAGGTCCGCCGCGCCGTCCGGGATCGCGCGCATCGTGCCGGCGGCGTGGCCGCAATGCAGCCTGTTCAGGAAGCGTCGATCGCGCTTCCGCCGGCAATGGCCGGGATCGGGCTCGGGCTGTCGGTTGCCGGCATGCCCGCGATGCTAGGTCGCGGGGCCGGCCTGGCAAGTCCCGGTCTCGCCCGAATCGTCCGCCGGCGCTCCCGCCCGGCAGCCGTGCCGGCGGCGCCGGAAACGGCCGTTGATCCGGTGGCGCGCCGGCGCGATAATGACTGATGATTCCGCCTGAAATCGAGCGCTTCGGGCGCGAGCGCGGCGAGGCGATCGCCGTTCCGGGCTCCGGGCCATGAGCGCCCAGGTCCTGCAAATGCTGCGTCGGGCCGCCGAGTCCAATGACCCGGAAGCGATGCTGAGCGCGGGCGCCGAGGCGATTCGGGCCGGGGCCGAAGCCGAGGCGTTGAGGCCGGTGGAGGAGATCCTCCGCCGCTCCCCCGATCATCCTCGCCTGTGGCAGTTGCTGGGCCTCATCCATCGCAATCTGGAGGACCATGAGCGTTCGCTCCATGCCTTCGCCAAGGCGGCGGAGCTCGCCCCCGAGGATGCGATGATCGCCCATGCTCTCGCCTGCGTCCGCTACGAGGCGGGACTTCCCGCCGGGCGGCATTTCGAGCATGCCATGCGCCTCGATCCCTCCGATCGCTCGATCCTGCTCCGGCACGCGGCCGCGCGGATCGCCGAAGGCCGGGAGGCCGAGGCGATCGCCGGCCTCCACGAGGAGGCGCGGCGCGATCCGCTTTGGGTGGAGGGCCACAAGGCTCTCGCCCGGCTGCGCTGGGCGGCGGGCGACCGCGAGGATTTCGCCGAGAGCTTCGAGACCGCCCTCGCCGCCGCGCCGCGGTCGGCCCCGCTCTGGCGCGCCTATGTCGAGACGCTGATGCACGACGAGCTTCATGAGCGGGCTCTGGCCATCGTCGAACGGGGGCGCGCCGCCGCCGGAGCCGATCCGGCCTTCGATGCCGCGGAGGCCATTTGCCGATCCGAGCGGGGCGAGCTGGAAGCGGCCGGCGCGCTGTTCCGCCGGCTGGCGCCGCTCCGCGACGTGACGATCATCGTGGCCTATCTTCGCTTCCTGCTGAGGGCCGGTCGGACGGACGAGGCCGCGCGGATCGCCGAGAAAAGCGCTTCGAAGGACCCGAGCGACCAGATCTGGCCCTATCTTTCGATCGCGTGGCGGCTGCTCGGCGATCCGCGCTGGCAATGGCTGGAAGGCCACCCCGGCTTCATCGGCGTCTACGACATCGCCGACGCGATGCCGCCGCTGGATTCGCTCGCCGATCGGCTTCGGAGCCTTCACCGGACCGCCCACCACCCGCTCCACCAGTCGCTGCGCGGCGGCACCCAGACCGAAGGCCACCTCTTCCAGCGGATCGAGCCCGAGATCAGGATGCTCAGGCAGGCCGTCGTCGAGGCGGTGGAAAGGCATGTCGCCCGGCTCCCGCCGCCGGATCCCAGTCACCCGCTGCTGATCCGGCGACGCTCGCCGATCGGCTTTTCGGGCGCCTGGTCGGTGCGGCTGACCGGCGGCGGCCGCCACGTCGACCATGTCCATTCCGCGGCCTGGTTCAGCTCGGCCCTCTATGTCGCGCTGCCGTCCGAGGAGGAAAGCGGCGGCGGCGATTCGGGCTGGCTGATCCTCGGCCAGGCGAGCGGGCTCGGCATCGACCTGCCGCCGATCCGGCGAGTCGAGCCCAGGCCCGGGCGGCTCGTGCTCTTCCCGTCGACCATGTGGCACGGCACCCGCCCGTTCGCGGCCGGGGAAAGGCTGACCGTCGCCTTCGACGTGAAGCGGCCGGGCCGACGAATCGCCATCACCCCTTGACTCTCGCTCTTGACTCTCCAGATAGGGCTTCAAGCCGCGCCGCATCGGTCGCGGCGCCCCCTTCGATTCCTTTGACCAAAGACAAGAGCATGCCCGTCCTCATTTGCCCGCCCGATTTCACCGACCACGCCCCGTCCAAGACCAACCGCCAGCTCGCCGAGAAATATGGCGTCGGCGAGAAGACGATCACGCGCTGGCGCAAGGAGACCGGCTGCACCGCCGCGATCCGCCCCTTCGCGAGCGCCGCTCTGCCCAAGCAGCTCGTCCCCTCGATCAGCCCCGGCCTCGCCAGCGAGGCGGCGCAGTTCCTGCGCAAGACCCACCGGCCGGTCTATCACCGGATCATCGAGGGACGCGAGTTCCGCGGCCAATATGTCGTCGGCACGCAGGTGCTGAGCGAGGCCCAGGTGATCGCGCTCGCCGAGGAAAAGGGCTTTTCCGCTTATAGTCCGCTGTTCGACCTCGCGGGTTAAACCGCGCTTGCGTAGGGCGCAGCGCTAGGCATGCAGACGGCTTAATCCCCGGCCGGCGGGGCGGCGGATATAGAATCCGCCGAGCCCGTCCGACGTCACGGCACAATGGTGCCGTGGCGCCCTCGTCGCCCTCCCCCTTCGTCCCCTCCCGTCATCCCGGCGAAAGCCGGGATCTCTTTGTCTTTGGCCCCCGCTTCAAAGAAGAAGAAAAGAAAAGAAGAAGAAGCAGGGCCGTCACGGGAGTAAATCCCGTGACGTCGATCAGGCTCCGCTGCGCGGACCTGTCGGCCGGCCGGCGCGCTCTCTTCACGCTGCGCTGCGCGCTGCGCTCGGGCGCTTCGGCGTAAACCCCCTCTTTACCCGGGTTAAGCTACAAGGGCCTCGAACAGGCGCGCACGGCCGCGCGCCTTCGGAGGTTCGGATGGCTTCACTCTCGGTGGAAAGCGCGGGCCGCGCGCGGACGGGCGACCTACTCGTCGCCTGCGTCGCGGAGCATGGCAGCGCCACCCATCCCTGGTTCGGCGCCGAATCGCTGAGAAGCGGACCCGAGGCGGGGCGCAACCTAGCCGACGCCGTCCATTTCCTCTGCGCCCTTCACGGCCGCCATCCCGGCATGGTCGATTTCGCAGCCGGCCGGGCGATCGAGCCGGTCGCCCGCGAATGGCTGGTGGGCGCGGCCGACGCCATGGCCTCCGAGCGTCAGCACCTCGCCCGCCTCTCGGTCGCCGCCGGGCCGATCCCGTCGACTCCGGGCGGCGGCGCCAGCGAGGCCGCGATCCTCTCGCAGCGCGCCGCGCTCGCCACCCTCGCCCAGTCCGACCGCAAGGGCTGCGCGCTCGGCGCGGCGCTCGCCTTCGCCGCCGACTGGGCCGCGATCCGCCCCCTGCTCGACGCCGCCGCCGCCAAATTCGGGATCGCCCTCCCCCCGAGCCGCCTCGGCGGCCGCGAGACAGTGCGCGCCGTCGGCGACGATTCCGCCCCGGTCGAACGCGCGCTGCTGTTCGGCGCGCAGCAACTGGCGCTGCAGCACCGGGCGCTTTGGGATTTGCTCGAGGCGCGGGCGCAGGCGCGGAGAGAATATTGAGAGGGCCGCGGCTTCAGGCGGCAAGTCCCCAGATTTTACGCCAGTTCGGCGCCACCTGATCGACCGGTGCTTCGAGGCGGTCCATCTCTGCCTTGAAATCGAGCAAAAGCTGCTCACCCTCCCCATCTTTCAGCCATTCGGCCATGTAAGGGAACATGGCCGTGTGCGAACGGATCAGGCGCGGGGTCCAGGGCATGCTCTTGGCCGCACGTGCCTCGCCGAGAATCTCCAGCATCAGCGCCCGGATCGTTTCGGGGGTATGTTCGACGGGAGGGGTGATGGCCATCGGCTCGCGGAACAATTCGCCGCTTTGCGGGACATGGCCGAACAGATCATCCATGGCTTGCTTGAATCACAGACGGGCGGCCCGATCAACCGCTGGCTTCATCCGTCCAGAAGCTTCTCCACAAGTTTCTCGATCTCCCCTCCGATACCCTCCTCGGTCAGCGCCTCACGGACCCGGCGGCGGGCGCGCTGGAATTTCTCGCCTTCGACCAGACGCACCTCTCGCGCAACCTCCTCAGCATGGGCGCCGGCCTCTGCGAGCTGACGATGCAGCACTTCGTCGGCGTCGAAAAGTGGGATCGGCAGATTGAATATCACCTTGTCGAAATCACGCGCTCCCCATTGTCCACGAGACTGATAGCGCTCGGCACGTGCCCGCGCCGCTTCGCTGTTGAGAATGGCGACGAGATAATAAGCCTCTTCTTCGCTCGCCGGAGCAGTCCAGTAGAGTTTGTGATCAATCACAGATCGCTCATCGCGGATCACGCATGCGGCGGGCAGCGTGCCGGCCTTGGCGTAAACAATGCGAAGTGGCGCAACCGGGAATTGAGAGGCGAGTTTCCCGTTGTAATTCTGTTGCTCCGACCATGTGAGCTTTGTGGCTTCCGCCTTGCTTTCGTTCCAAGCAGCCTCGGCTAACCTTAGCCAACCGGCGAGCTTGTCGAAACCTCGCTTCGGGTTGGCTGCAGCCACGGAATCCAAGACCGTTGTTCCTTGCACCGGAACCACGCCCTCGAAAGCCTGGAACAGTCGATAGGGGAGAATGCTTTCGCCCAGCAGAATAGGATACAGGAATTGAGTTTCAACGCTGTGCTCGATGCTGAGTTGGTTCTTCCAAGGCTCCTTTTCGGTAGCAACCCGGCGACTTGTGACCAAGGGCGCCGAAGGATCGGGCCCGAGTCGCCCGAGCTGCTTCCTTTCGACCAATGTCAGGAAGCGGGGATAGAGAGTGGCTCCGTTTCGGAATTGATTTCTGTAGGCCGAGCCTCCGGACACCTCGTTGGTGGAGGGCGCCTCAGTGTTTTCTGTTACGCGCAGTCGCTTGTCGGCTATCGCCTCGGAGGCGTCACGCAACGGAAGAGTCCCGGAGAACGCGGTTACTTTTTCCGGTATGCTGCTGGCGATGGCCCGTTTGCGGCCGAAGGCGACGCAAGAGGGTACCGGAAACAATGGCACCAGGCTGTCGTCCATTGTCCAGGCCTCGTCCCAGGCAATGTTGGAGGATGCGAACTGACCCGTGCGGAACTTTTCGAACTGCCCACGGGTCAGCGCCGCCAACGGTAAGACGAAGGCGATGCGGCCGGAAGGGCGCAGGTAGAGATGTGCGGCGCGCACGGTGAACAGCGCCGCAAGGTCGTTTTGCGTGGCGAACTTGCCGCCAACATGGACTCGCTCGCCCCTTGCCAGCGCCTTGAAACGCTTCTGCAGATCCACGCTCATGTGGCGGTAGGCGACCCATGGCGGATTGCCGACGACGACATGTGCCCAGCCGCCCCCGCTGGCCAAAGCGAGCGGGCGGGATAGATTGCGTGCGACGTAGGACCAGATCGTATCGCGACCTTCGAGACGTAACCGGTGAAACGTCTCATAGGTCTTGCCGAGGTCGCCAATCGCGGTCTTTTCCTCTGCCGTCAGATCGCGCTTGAAATGCTGCTCCGTACGCCGGCCGATCTCAGCCTCGACCTGATCGCGGGTGCGGCTGGTTTCCGAGCCGCCCCGCATCGCCTCGATCGCCTTGTCGAACAGGGCAGGTTCCCGGCAGTAGGTTTCGGGAAAGCTCAGCTTTTCCCGCGAGCCACCGCCTGCCGGCGGCGGGGGCACCTGGATTACCAGCTCCCGCCCGGTGATCTCATCGTTGACCGAAAGCTGCAGTGCGTCGCCGAGCCAAATCGGCACCGAAAGCGAGCCGGTCCGTCCCGCCAGAGCGGGGGCGAGCGCCAGAAGATAGGTGACTCGGGCGATAATAACGGCGACCGGGTGGATATCGAGACCGGCGACATGGCCGCAGGTCTCGACGGCGCGATCGGCCCTCGGCATTCCGGCTGCCTCCGCCTCGGCGAGGAAGCCACGGATCGCATGAAACAAGAAGGTGCCCGAGCCGCAGGCGGGATCCAGCACCCGTTGCTCGAGAGGCCTTTCGACCGCGCGCCGCACGACCTTCGCCGCAAGCCAGTCCGGCGTATAATATTCCCCGAGCCCGTGGCGCTCGTCGCGGTCGATCAGGCTTTCGTAGAGGATCTTCAGGACATCGCTTTCGACCTCTTTCAGCCGAAAGCGACGGACATGGCCCATGATCAGGCGAACGAGTCTTTCGCCCTCACGATCGGCGATCACCCAATCGAAGAAGTCGCTTTCCACCGCGCCGTGGATGCCGGCGTCGGTGAAGGCCTGGCCGGAGAGCATCCGCGCCGGATCGTCCTCGTAAAGGTCCATGACCGCCAGAGCGATGCACTTGGCGACGATGACGAGGTAGGAATGCTGAAACCAGAGGTCGTCGCCCTGGACCTCGCGACCGTAAACGAGCTTCAGCAGATCGGCCCAGAGGCGGCGCTTCAGCGCCTGGGCGGGATCATCCTTCAGCCGTTCCCAAGCGGCGCGCAACTCCCGATCTACTCGGCGGAAGGCCACGCTGTCGTGGCCAAGCTCGGCACGGATGGTGAGCGGATCGGTCGGCAGGCCCGCCTTCAGGGCGACCACGCCGTCGAGCCAGGCGAGAAATGCCTCGCCCTTTTCGGGATCGAGCGTCGTCTCGTTGATCCGCACGAGCGCGCCATCGCGAAGCTCGAGCGCAACCCATTTGAGACCATCCGAGGCAATGCCGACGAACGGCTCGTCATACTCACGCTCGCGATCAGAGAGATAATCCGGCATCCGCCGCTCGACATCGCCCCATTCGGCGGCGAGATCGCGCTTCGCCTCGAACACGGTGCGGCCGACCAGAGCGTCGAGCCGTCCGGCGATCACGGGTGCCCGCACCTCGAAATTAAGCTCATGCAGCGCCGCGCCGAACTCCTCGACCAGCAGCGAGCGAAAGTCCGCCTTGACCTCGTCATGACCGGGGCGGGTGGCGAGGTGGCGAAGAAGGTTCTCGGTGCGACTGGTCACGGTCATCCCGCCGCCTCCCTAGCAACCCTACCGCCAGCCGCCAGCCCCCCCAACCGCTCGTCCCTCCGATTCCCCGCCTAAGCCACCAATCAGGCCCCTCGAAGGCACCCGCTCAGCCTGTCTCCGCATCGCGAGCGCGGCCGCGCTGATTCTGGCCGCCCCCGCCCCGGCCCCAACTCCTTGCGCCCCCTCCCCACCCGACCTAAGCCCCGTCCGATGACATTCCGCGCCTTGCCTGTCCTGCTCGCGGCGGCGCTGGCCGCCGCTTTCGCCGGAGCCGCCGCCGCATGGCGCTCCGGGCCGTTCATCGCCTATTTCGACTATGGCAGCGAGAACCTGACGCCTCACGCGGCGGCGATCCTCGATAACCTCGCCAGCGAACTACGCATCTTTCCCGAGGCGCGGATCGTCGTTCGGGGCCATGCCGATCGCTCGGGGGCTTCCGGGCGCAATCTCCGCCTGTCCTGCCGCCGGGCGCGGCGGGCGCACGCCTATCTGCTGGCGCGGGGCGTGGCACCGGAGCGAATGGTCGTACGGGCTTATGGCGAAGAGCAGCCGCTGGTGGACACGGAGGACGGCGCCCGGGAGCCGCAGAACCGGCGCGTCGAATTCCGGTTCGGCACCGCCGCCGAGATCGCCGAGGCGCGCGAGGACGGGCAACGCTGCTGAATCGGCCGCTTGCACCCCTTCCCGCCGCCCCCTAAGCCCCCATCATGCGCTTCGAAGGCACTTCAAATTACGTCGCGACCGAGGACCTGAAGGTCGCGGTCAACGCCGCGGTCACCTTGCGCCGGCCGCTGCTCGTCAAGGGCGAACCGGGGACCGGCAAGACCATCCTCGCCCACGAGATCGCCGCCGCGATCGGGGCGCCCTTGATCGAATGGCACGTCAAATCGACCACCAAGGCGCATCAGGGCCTTTACGAATATGACGCGGTGGCGCGGCTTCGCGACGGGCAGCTCGGCGATCCGCGGGTGCACGACATTTCCAACTATATCCGTAAGGGCAAGCTCTGGGAGGCGTTCACCTCGCCCGAGCTGCCGGTGCTTCTGATCGACGAGATCGACAAGGCCGACATCGAGTTCCCGAACGACCTCCTCCAGGAACTCGACCGGATGGAGTTCCACGTCTACGAGACGAAGGAGACCGTCGCCGCGGTGGAGCGGCCGATCGTCGTCATCACCTCGAACAACGAGAAGGAGCTGCCCGACGCCTTCCTTCGCCGCTGCTTCTTCCACTACATCAAATTCCCCGACCGCGAGACCATGCAGGCGATCGTCGACGTCCATTTCCCGGGCATCCAGAAGTTGCTGGTGCAGAAGGCGATGGACGTCTTCTACCAGGTCCGCGAGGTGCCCGGGCTCAAGAAGAAGCCGTCGACCAGCGAGCTGATCGACTGGCTGAAGCTGCTCCTCCACGACGACATGCCGCTCGACGTGCTCCAGTCCAGGGACCCGGCCAAGGCGATCCCGCCGCTGCACGGCGCCCTGCTCAAGAACGAGCAGGACGTGATGCTGTTCGAGCGGCTGGCCTTCATGACGCGGAGACAGGGCTGACCTTCAGCCGGCGCAGGCTGGCATTCCTTCCCCTCCGCGCCTCTCCTTCTTCTCCGCGCCTCCGCGCGAACCTCTGCTTTTTTCACGCGGAGGCGCGGAGAAGAGAAAAAGAGGCGCGGAGAAAAGGGAGTGCAGCTTCGCGGAAGGATCCTAGCCGGTCGTCTCGTCGCGATAGGCGAGCTCGAAATTGCCCCAGCGGCGGCCTTTTATGTAGAGCGGGACGAAGACGTTCTTGACCGCGAGATAACGGCCCTGGCCCAGCTCCATGCCGTAGGTGGCCAGCATCGCCTCCTTCTCCGACGCGATCGCGCGGCGGGTGATGTCGTCGAGAAAGTTGCGGCGGTTGCGGCAATATTCGGCGTTCCACTTGGGATCGTCGCCCTGCGGCAGCGAGCGGGCGCTGATATGGGTGGGCAGGTAGCCGTTGATGTCGGTGATCGCGCTGGCGATCAGCCGGGGCTCGCTGGCCATGATCCGGTCGAGGATCGGCCGGACCTGGGCGTCGGCGAAGTCGCAGAAGCGGGTCTCCCACTGGGTGGGGTTGGTGCCCGGCATCTCGACATAGTCGGTGTCGAACACGGCCTCCTCGTCGACCTCGCCGCGGTCGATTCCGGCCTCGATCACGGCGTGGATCTCGCGGCAGGATTTCTGGGCGAACTCGATGAACGGCGTATCGTCGATGCGGACGCCCGAGGAGGCGAGCCGGTCGAGCATCTCGTTGGAGAGAAGCTCGAGCCGGTTGAGCCGCTCCCAGGTCTGCTTCAGCTGCCCGCCATTGTCGCGGGCATCGGCGGCGAAGCTGGAAAGGCCGCTCTTCACGCTGTCGACGCTGGCCTGGATGAGACCCGTGGCCTGGGCGATGCCGTCGGTCTGGCGGTCGACCAGGGCGACGATGTCGGCGACGTCGCGGACC
>Ga0190274_10001558_pt1 | contig 13406 bp, 12 predicted proteins | sample Popmic531T_FD_133002 | JGI IMG/M metagenome (GOLD analysis project Ga0190274, IMG submission 133002) | Populus adjacent soil microbial communities from riparian zone of Yellowstone River, Montana, USA - 531 T | ecosystem: Environmental > Terrestrial > Soil > Riparian zone | place: USA: Montana...
ATGTGCTGCGCGGCGTGAGCTTCGAAGGCAATCCCGGCAAATGCGTGCTGCTCACCGGCAAGAACGGCGCGGGCAAGACCACGCTGATCCGCGCCATCGCCGGCCTGCTCGACCCCGAGGAGGGGCAGGTGTTCTGGCGTGGCGCGCCCGCGCGCACGAGGCGCGACGAATTTCATTCCGAGCTTGCCTATCTTGGCCATGAGCCACCGCTGAAAGGTGATTTGTCAGCGCGCGAGAACCTGCGCTATTCCATCGGTATTCGCCGCTCCGTCACCGCCGCTGAAATCGATGCCGCACTCACGCGGACCGGCGCCCACGTGTTCGCCGATCGCGCCACGCGCATGCTGTCCGCCGGCCAGAAGCGCCGCGTTGCCCTGGCCGGGGTGTTGCTTGCCAACGCCGTGTTGTGGCTTCTGGACGAACCCACCACCAATCTTGATGCCGATGGGCAACAGCTGGTGCGTGACCTCATCAGCGAGCAACTGGCCCGCGACGGCATCGTGGTGGCTGCCGTCCATCACTCGCTGGCGCTGCCGGCCGGGCGGCTGGTGGCATTGGAGCTCGGCCAATCATGAAAACCCTTGTCACCAGGAGCACGGCCCTGGCGGCGGCCCGGCTGGTGGCTGTGCGTGACCTGCGTCTCGCTTTCCACAAGCCGTCCCAGGTCATTCAGCCGCTCATGTTCTTCATGATCGTCGCCACGTTGTTTCCGCTGACATTAACTCCGGAGATGTCGCGACTGCGAGACGCTGCGCCGGGTGTCTTGTGGATCGGCGCGTTGCTATCCTCGCTGCTGGCGCTCGAGTTCCTGTTCCGCGATGACGCGGTCGACGGAACGCTCGAGCAGTTCGCCCTATCTGGACAGTCGCTCACATGGATGTTGTTTGCGAAGACCTGCACGCACTGGATGCTCACGGGGCTCCCGCTGGCATTATCGGCGCCGATCGCGGCCGCCGCCCTGGGCGTGTCCGCGGGGGCGATGGGTGGCGTGGTAGCTTCGCTCGCGCTCGGCAGCTTTGCCATGAGCCTGGTCGGCGCCATCGGCGCAGGCCTGACGCTGGGGGCGCGCCGAGGGGGCGTGCTGCTGTCATTGTTGACGCTGCCGCTCGCGGTGCCCATCCTGATTTTCGGCGCGCGCGCGACACAGCTCGCCATCAGCGGCGGCGACATCGCGCCGCCCATGTATTTGTTAGGCGCGATCGCCGTGCTGGGATTGACGCTTGCCCCTTTGGCCGCGGCCGCCGCGGTGCGTATCGGACTGGAGTGAGAGAAGCCTGAATGGCCACCTGGACCTGGTTTCATCGTCTGGCATCACCGCCGCATGTGTATGCGTTCGCGCGGCGCTGGACGCCGTGGTTCGGAGGCTTCGCGGCGCTGGCGATGTGTGCTGCTTTGTTCGGCGGCCTGGTGCTCGCACCCGCGGACTACCAGCAGAAGGACGCCTTCCGCATGGTCTACGTGCACGCGCCCACGGCCTGGCTGTCGCTCATGATCTACACCACCATGGCGGTTGCTGCGGCGGTGGGTCTCATCTGGCGCATGAAGGTGGCACATGCTGCCGCCGCTGCTTGCGCTCCGGTGGGCGCGTGGTTCACCGTGGCCGCGCTCGGCACCGGCATGCTGTGGGGCAAGCCGATGTGGGGCGCCTACTGGGTCTGGGATCCGCGTCTCACCGCGGAGCTGGTACTGCTGTTCCTGTACTTTGGCTACATGGGCCTGCGCGCCGGCATCGAAGATCCGGTCAAGGCCGACAAGGCGAGCGCCGTGCTCGCGGTGGTCGGTGTAATCAATGTGCCTATTATCAAATTCTCGGTGGAGTGGTGGAATTCCCTGCACCAGGTTGCAACAGTCATGCAGATGGGCAAACCGAAAATGGACTTCGACATGTTGTGGCCGCTGCTGCTGATGTTCCTCGCCTTCGCGTCGTACTTCATCACCGTGCTGCTCATCCGGCTTCGCGCCGAACTGCTGCGCCGGGAACGTAACGCGAGCTGGATTCGTGAGGTCCTGGCATGAGCGAATTTTTCGACATGGGCGGCTATGGAAAATACCTCTGGCCGGCGTTCGCGCTCGGCTTCGGCATCGTCGTGCTCAACGTCGTGCTGGCGCTGAATTCGCTGTCCAGCGCCAAGCAGGACGCGCGCCGGCGCATGGAGATGTCGCAGTGACACCGCGCCGACAGCGTATGTTCATGGTCGCCGCCATCGTGCTGGGCGTCGGTGTCGCGGCCTGGCTGGGCACGCGCGCATTCAAGAGCAACCTGATGCTCTACTACGACCCCAGCGATCTGGCCGTGCAAATGCCGCCGGCAGGAGAACGCTTTCGCCTGGGTGGGATGGTGGAGAAGGGCAGCCTGCAGAAAACCTCTGGCACACTCGACATCCAGTTCCTGGTCACGGACTACAAGCACACGGTGCCGGTGAAATTTTCCGGCATCGTGCCGGACCTGTTCCGCGAGGGGCAGGGGGTCGTGGCGCACGGCCGTATGCAGGCGGGCACATTTGTCGCCGATGAAATCCTCGCCAAGCACGACGAGAATTACATGCCGCCGGAAGTAGCCGAATCGTTGAAGAACAATCCGCCGCCTCCGAATGTGCCGGTTCCGAGTGCAAGTGGGGGCACCTGATGATTCCCGAACTCGGACATTTCGCGCTGATCCTCGCGCTGATTCTGGCGGGCGCGCAGGCATTCTTCGGAATCGCTGGCGCGGCGCGCGGCGATGCGCGATGGCAGGCGGTCGTCAGGCCGGCGGTGGCTGGGCAATTCGTGCTCGTGAGCACGGCCATTGGCGCCTTGATGTACGCCTTCGTCAATTTCGATTTTTCCGTGTTGTACGTGGCGAGCAACTCCAACTCGGCGCTGCCCACGTTCTATCGCGTGGCCGCGCTCTGGGGCGCGCACGAAGGGTCGTTGCTGCTGTGGGCCTGGATCCTCGCGACGTGGACGCTGGCGGTGGCGATCCTGAGCCGCAACTTGCCCACGAGTTTCGCGAGCCGTGTCATGGGTGTGCTCGGATTCGTGAGCTTCGGTTTCCTGCTGTTCACCGTCGCCACCTCGAATCCTTTCGAGCGCCTGCTGCCGGCGCCCGCCGACGGGCGCGACCTGAATCCCGTGTTGCAGGACCCGGCGCTCGCCATCCATCCGCCGATGCTCTACATGGGCTACGTCGGCTTTTCCGTCGCCTTTGCATTCGCCTGCGCGGCGATGCTCGAAGGCAAGCTCGACCAGGTGTGGGCGAAGTGGACGCGGCCGTGGACGACGATGGCCTGGGCGTTTCTGTCGGTGGGCATCGCGCTCGGCAGCTGGTGGGCGTACTACGAACTCGGCTGGGGCGGCTACTGGTTCTGGGATCCGGTCGAAAACGCCTCGTTCATGCCGTGGCTGGTCGGCACCGCGCTCATCCACTCACTCGCTGCCACGGAAAAGCGCGGCGTGTTCAAGAGCTGGACGCTATTGCTCGCCATCCTGGCCTTCAGCTTGAGTTTGTTAGGCACGTTCCTGGTCCGTTCGGGCGTGCTGACCTCGGTGCATTCATTCGCGGCCGACCCCACGCGCGGCCTCTTCATCCTCGGATTCCTCATCATCGTCATCGGTGGCGCGCTCGCGCTGTACGCCTGGCGGGCGCCGTTGCTGAAATCGCCGGCGGGCTTCGAAGGCACGGCCCGCGAAGCGTTCCTGCTCTACAACAACATCTTCCTGGTGGTGGCGGCGGCCATGGTGTTCGTGGGTACGCTGGCGCCGCTCATCGCCGATGCCTTGAAGATGACGCCGCTGTCGGTGGGCTCGCCTTACTTCGACAATCTGTTCCCGATATTGATGCTCCCGCTCGGCGCGCTGGTCGCCGTCGGTCTCCATGCCGCCTGGAAGCGCGGGCAGCTCGGCAACAGCCGCAAGCGCATCCTGCTGGGCTTTGCAGCCGCGCTGGTTTTCGGCCTGGCCATCGTCTTCCTCGGTTATGGGCCCGGCAAACCGCTCACGCCCATCGGCGTCGTGCTCGGCATCTGGATCATCCTGTCTTCGTTGATCGACCCCGTAGACCGGCTGCGTCGGCGCCTCACGCTGCCGCGCGCCATCATCGGCATGACGATCGCGCATATCGGCCTCGGGGTCTGCATCCTGGCCATCTCGACGGTGGAGTCGTACACGGTGGAGCGCGACGCGGCCATTGCGACCGGCGAAACGCTGACCATGGGCCGCTATGCCTATCGCTTCGACAGCATCAAGGAGATCGAGGGTCCTAACTACGGCGGCGTGCGCGCGGAGGTCACGGTATTGCGTGACGGCGTGCCGATCACGGTGCTGCATCCGGAGCAGCGCCACTACTGGGTGCAACGCTCGACGCTGACCGAAGCCGGGATTGCGAGCCGCTGGAACATGGACATGTTCGTGGCGCTCAGCAAGGAAGTGGGCGGAGGGCGCTGGAGTGTGCGTGCGCAGCTGCGGCCACTCATCGACTGGGTCTGGCTGGCCGCCGGACTCATGGCCCTCGGCGGCGTGTTGGCCACGACGGATCGGCGCTATCGCGCGCGAGCGACGGCCAGTGAACCTGCACTGGCGCAAGGATCGGCGGCGGAAGCGACGTGAGCCGATTTCTGATTCCTGCCGCGGTCTTTCTCGCGCTTGCGGGCGTGCTGTACGTCGGCGTCGTGCATTCTCCCAACAAGAGCACGATGCAATCGGTGCTGCTGGGCAAACCGGTGCCGGCGTTCAGCCTGCCGGTGCTCGGCAACCCCGGCACCATGCTGACGAACTCGCAACTTGCCGGGCGTCCGTGGGTCCTGAATGTCTGGGGCACCTGGTGCCCGGCGTGCCGCGATGAACACGAGGCGCTGCTGGCGATCTCGCAGCAGAACGCGCTGCCGCTGGTCGGACTCGTCTGGAAAGACGAAGACAATGCGGCGATCGACTGGCTCAAGCAGCTCGGCAATCCTTACTCCGTGGTCGCGGCGGACCGCGACGGGCGCGTGGCCATCGACTTCGGTGTGTACGGCGCGCCGGAAACCTTTTTCATAGATTCCGACGGGCGCGTGCAATACCGCCACGTGGGCCCGATGACGCAAGAAGTCTGGAATCGCGAGTTTCTTTCGCGCATACCGAAAGGAGCGCTGCCGTGAAGGCGCGTATCCACGCCGGAGTGTTGGTGCTTGCGGCGCTGCTGCTGGTTTCAAACGCGGCATTCGCGTTCGACGTGGAGGCGATGCCGACCCCCGAATTGCAGAAGCGTTACGACGGGCTCATCCACGAGCTGCGTTGCATGCAATGCCAGAACCAGAGTATCGCCGACTCGCCCGTGGGCCTGGCGGAGGACCTGCGCCGCGACGTGCGCGAGCAGATCATCGGCGGCAAGACCGACGAACAGATCCGCGAGTCGATGGTGGCGCGCTACGGCAACATCATCCTGTTCCGTCCGCCATTTCAGCGGGGCACGGCCTGGGTGTGGATCGCGCCTTTCCTGTTCCTGCTGTTCGGCGTATTCGTCGGCGTGCGCATCGTGCGCAAGCGCACCTCGCTGGTGGCGGGCGATGACAGCGTGATCGAAACGGACGAAACCGCACGATGATATTGGCCTTCGTACTGATTGCAGGGTCCCTGGTCGTCGGCGCGGCAATACTGCTGCTGTTGCCGCTCATGCGACCGCGTGCGGATACACGTCCGGCGGCGGCACTCGCCGCCGGCGGCGTGCTCATCGTGTTGTTGTTAGGCGGCGGCGGCTTGTACGCGGCGTTCAGCAACTACTCATGGGTTGAAACGACGGCCACTGGCGATTCGCCCGCGGCCATGGCGGCCAGGCTGGCGACGCGACTGGCGAAAGAGCCGAACGACCTTCAAGGCTGGATGCTGCTCGGCCGTACCTACATGTCGATCGAGCAGTACCCGCTCGCGGTGCGCGCCTTTCAACGTGCCGATCGACTGGCCAACGGCCAGAACGCCGACGCCATCATCGGTGTTGCCGAATCGCTGCTGGCACAGGACTTCGAACAGATACGCGGCGCCGCGGGCCAGCTGTTCGATCGCGCGCTGGTGCTGGAGCCGGACAATGCCAAGGCGCTGCTCTACAGCGCATTCGCGGCGTTGAGCCGCGGCGAACAGGCGACCGCGAGCGGTCGTTTCCGGCACCTGCTCACGTTGAATCCGCCGCCACAGATCCGCGACATCGTCAGCAAACAGCTGGCGGCGCTCGATAACGCGGCGGCCATGCCCCAAGGTCCGTCCACGGGCAGTCCGCCAACGGCGGGTCCTGCGCCGACAGTGGCGGTGCACGTCACGCTGGCGCCTTCCCTGGCGAGCAAGGTGCCTGCCGGCGCGTCGCTGTTCGTCGCGGCGCGCGACCCGAAGTCACCCGGCCCGCCGTTTGCGGTCAAGCGGCTTCCCGCTTCGTTTCCCGTTGATGTGCAGTTGTCCGCCGCCGACGCCATGCTCGAGACGCGGCGCATCACCACCGGACAGCAGCTCGAGATCGTCGCCCGCGTCGCATTGGGTGGGACCCCCACCGCGACCAGCGGCGATCCGTTCGGACAAGTTAGCTATCATGTCGGCAAAGACGGAAAGCTGAACATTGTCATCGATCGACTCGCGCCTTGAATTCATAGTCCAGGGCGATCGAACGAAACATCGGGGTATTCATGCAGGCCAAGCATTCGCTCGAGTTCGCGCGCGCGCCGGCGGTATGGTCGATGTATCCAAAGATCATGATGTCGCGCAAGCCGTCGCTGGTGGGCGAGGGCGCCGAAGTGCCGCGCATCGAGTCGCGCCTGGCAAAGGTGATCATCGACCGCAAGCACCTCGCGCAGTACTCGCAGATCTGCGGCGCCGCGGCCGGCGGCACCTTGCCCATCGCCTATCCACACATCCTGGCGATGCCCCTGCACCTGGCGATGCTCGGCGCCGAAGTCTTCCCGGTGAAATTGTTCGGGCTGGTGCACGTCCAGAACCGCATCGCCATGCGCCAGCCGCTGTCGGCGGATGAAGCCGCAGAGATCCGCTGCTGGATCGAAGGCCATCGCGACACCGAGCGCGGCCAGGAATTCGATCTGCACACCGAATACGTGGTGGCGGGTGAACCTCTCTGGGACGAGACCTGCACGTTTCTCGCGCGCCGGCGAGCGGCGCCGGGCGCCGCGAAGGCCCCCACCGTCAGCCGCGCCGTGGAGATCGACGCCGAGGCAGTCATCAAGTCGAGCAGTTTTCGCGCGCCGGCCGGGCTCGGCCGCCGCTACGGATTCATCTCCGGTGACGTGAACCCCATCCACATGAGCGATCTGACCGCTCGTGCCTTTGGTTTTCCGCAGGCCATCGCTCATGGCATGTGGTCGCTCGGGCGCCTGGCGTCCGACTTCGAAGCCGCGCAGTTCGACGGCGGCTGCGAGCTCAGTGTCACGTTCAAACTACCCATCTACATGCCGTCCTGGCTGATGCTGCAACGCTGGGAAATCGAGAATGGCTCGGCATTCGCGCTGCGGGATGCGCAGGGTGAAAAGCCGCATCTCACCGGAACGTTGAAGTCACTGCGGTGACGCTGGCAGTCCCGGTCAGCCGGGAGGAGCGGCGCGCATTGCTGATGGCAGCCGCGGGCTTTTTCTGCCTGATGTGCGGCTACTACACGTTGCGACCGATGCGGGAAGCGCTCGCGCTCGAAGTGGGCGTGCGCTACAACTCGATCCTGTTCACGACAACACTGGTGTGCTCGGCCGCGCTGCTGCCTTTCTACTGGTGGCTGGTCGGCCTCTCGCCGCGCGGCCGGCTGCCCTGGCTGGTGTCGACGCCGTTCGTCGCGGTGTTTCTCGCCCTCGCGGCGGGCCTCACCTGGTATCCCGGCAATCGCACCGTGGCCTTCGTGTACTTCGTCGCGCTGAGTTCGGCCAATCTGTACCTGATCTCGATCTTCTGGAGCGCGATGGCCGATGTCTGGCGGCCCGACCTCGCCAAGCGCTTCTACGGTTACGTGGCGGCGGGTGGCAGCGCCGGCGCCATACTGGGTCCGCGCATGGTTTCCGGCCTGGTGCACGAGACCGGCCCGGCGCCACTGATCGTCATGGCCTGCGGATTCATCCTGGGCTCGGCGCTGTTCGCGACTCTCGCGCGCCGCTCACTGCGTCATGCGCCGGACGGGCATGCGGTGCCCGATGCGGCCATTCCGGTCGGCGGCCGCGCCATCGACGATCTCGAGCGGCTGGTCAGCACGCCCTATCTACTCGGGATCGCGGGCATCATCGTCGCCGGGCAGATGATCGGCGGCTTCATGTACAACGAGCAGGGCAAAATCGTCGCGGAAAACTATCATTCGCTGGCCGATCGCGCGGCGCTGTTCGCGCGCATGGAGTTTTACGTCAACGTGCTGTCGATGATTTTCCAGGCAGTGGTGGTCACGTGGCTCACCCGCCGGGGCAGCGTGCTCCTCAGTCTCTCGGCGATGCCGGTGGTGATCGGCGGAAGTTTCGTGGTGATGGCGCTGTATCCATCGGCAACCCTTTTCCTGGGCACCCAGGTATTGCGGCGCGCCGCGGACTACGGGCTCGGCAAACCGCCGCGCGAGATGCTGTTCACGGTCCTGAACCCGGAGAGCAAGTTCAAGAGCAAGAGCTTCATCGATACCGTCTTGTATCGTGGCTCGGATGCGGTCGCGCAATGGACCTATCTGCTGATCGCCGGCATCACCCTGTCCGGCATCGCCTGGATGTGCGCGGGCCTGTGCGTGGCGCTCCTGGGACTCATGCGCTGGCTGGGCAAGGGATTCGAGACGCGGCAGCGCTCCGGGGCGCCGACCACCGCCGCGTCGCCATGAACGCGCAAGGCCCGATGCTGCCCGCGCAGCGCATCGACGCCGCGGGCAAGCCGCACGTCAGGCTGCGTGAGGTACTAAGGCTCGCGGCGCCTCTCATGGTGACCAATGCCGTGCAGGCGCTGCTCAACCTCACGGATCTGTGGTTCATCGGCCGTATCTCCACCGATGCCGTGGCGGCGATGGGCGCTATCTACTGGATCCTCACCTGCGCCATCCTGCTGTTCGGCGGTGTGGGCCTGGCGGTCCAGACCTTCGTGGCGCAGGCCTACGGCAGCCGGCGCGGCGCACACGCCGCGCGCGCGCTGTGGAATGCCTTGTGGGCTTCAGTCGCCCTCGTGCCGTTGTTCCTCGGGCTGGCTTTCGCCGGGCCGGCCTTGCTGCATCCCTTCGGGCTCGATCCACACGTCGAGGCACTGGCGCTCGAGTACTGGAAGCCGCGCATGGGCGGCGCGTTCATCGGGTCCATGGGCTGGGCCGCCATGGGATTCTTCAACGGTATTTCCGCGGTTCGATTCACGATGGCGGTGGTGGTGGTCACCACGATCGCCAATGCCATCCTCAACCAGATCTTCATCTTCGAGCTCGGCATGGGCATGAAGGGTTCCGCCTGGGGAACGAACGTCGCGCAGGTCATTGGTGTGGCGCTCGCGATGATGCTGTTCCTGCGCGGCGAGGTCGGTCGCCGCTATCGCTCGAAGCTGATGTGGCGGCCCCGCTGGTCGGTGATACGCGCGCAGCTCATGGTGGGGCTGCCCATCGGCGTGATGTACGGGGCCGACGTGCTCGGGCTCGCGCTGTCGCAGATGATGATCGCGCAGACTGGCGCAACCGGCGCTGCCGCGACGCAGATCGTCATGGCGCTCACCTCGATGGCCTACATGCCCACCATCGGCATCGCGCTGGCCGGCACCACGCTCGTCGGCCAGTCGATCGGCGCCAGCGACCGCGAATGGGCGAATCGCCTGGGGAACGTCATCATCGCCATGTGCGTGGCACTGATGGCCGTGGCGGCGATACTCCTGCTGGTGGTCGGTCCGTGGCTGCTGCCGCTGTTCGTCAGCAGCGGGGGCGAGAGTGCCGCCGACGTGGTGGCGCTCGGGCTGGTGTTGCTGTGGCCGGCGGCGGCGTACCAGATCTTCGACGGTTTTTACTGCGGATCCAGCTTCTGCCTGCGCGGCGCGGGAGATACGCAGGTACCCGCGGTAACCGCGCTGTGCCTTTCCTGGTTCCTGTTCGTGCCGCTCGCGCACACGCTGATCTTCGCGCCCGGCAAGGGGTGGATAGATGGCCTGCCACAGTACGGTCTCGGCGCCAAGGGTGGCTGGCTCGCCCTGATGATCTACTGCACGTTGTTAGGCTGCAGCATGTACTGGCGCTGGCGTCACGGCGCTTGGCGCCGCGTCAAACTGTAGACGGCACGTTGTCGTTTTACCTGATCGACGCGCGCTCGCCGCCGTGTTTATGATCGCCCCATGATCGTCCGCTACAAAATCGACAAGGGCATCGCGTGGCTCGCGATGAACAATCCACCGCTGAACGCACTGTCGCACGCCCTGCGCGCGGGGCTCGTGAACGCGCTCGACCGCGCCGTCGCGGACCCGAAGGTGCGGGCGGTCATAATCATCGGCAACGACCGCGCATTTTCGAGCGGCGCCGACATCAAGGAATTCGCCGGTGACGCGTTCTACGCGGAGCCATTCCTGCCAGCGGTCGTCGATATCGTGGAGGCCGCGGCGAAGCCGGTCGTGGCTGCCATCGGCGGCGCCTGCATGGGCGGCGGTCTCGAACTGGCGCTCGGTTGCCATTACCGGGTGGCGCTGGCGAACGCGAAGATCGCCTTTCCGGAGGTCAAGCTGGGTCTCATTCCGGGCGCCGGCGGCACTCAGCGTTTCCCACGCCTCGTGGGCCTCGAAGCGGCGGTCAACATGATCGTCTCGGGCGCCACCGTTCCCGCCTCCACGTTCAAAGGCACGGCGTTGTTTGACGTAATCTCGGCGGACTCGCTCGAAAACGCCGCGCGCGACTTTGCCCTGAAGCTCATCAAGGACGCGCAACCAATCCGCCGCGTGCGCGATCTGCCCTGCAAACACGGCCAGGCCGAAGCTTTCCTGCAATTTGCGAAAACGGGCGTGACCTCCGTGTCGCGCGGCCTCGTCGCGCCTGCGCGCGCGCTCGAGGCGGTCGGCGCCGCCGTCACGCAGAAGTTCGAGGCGGGCATCGCGACCGAGCAGAAGGTGTTCAGCGAGCTCATGGTGAGCGAGGAATCCAGGGCGCTGCGCCACGCGTTCTTCGCGGAACGTGCAGCATCCAAGGTGGCGGGCCTCACCGACAAGACGCCGCAACGAAAGATCGCCGAGGTTGCGATCGTCGGCGCCGGCACCATGGGTGGCGGCATCGCAATGAATTTCGCCAACGTCGGCATTCCCGTCACCATTCTCGAGGCAAAGCAGGAAGCGCTCGACCGGGGCATCGCGGGCATCCGCAAGCAATATGAAGGCGCGGTGGCCAAGGGCAAACTGAAACCCGACGAGGCCGCGAAACGGGCCGCGCTCATCACGCCGTCGCTCGATTACGCCGCGGCGTCGAAGGCGGACCTGGTCATCGAGGCCGTGTTCGAAGATCTCGAGGTCAAGAAGTCCGTCTTCCGCGCGCTCGACAAGGTGATGAAACGCGGTGCGATTCTCGCCACGAATACTTCGACGCTCGATGTCGACAAGATCGCGGCTTTCACCAAGCGGCCGGGCGATGTTCTCGGCACCCATTTCTTCAGTCCCGCGAACATCATGAAGCTGCTGGAAGTGGTGCGCGCGAAGAAGACGCGCCCGGACGTGCTGGCCACGCTGCTGTCGCTGGCGCGACGCATCGGCAAGACCGCGGTGGTGGCCGGTGTGTGCGATGGATTCATCGGCAATCGCATGATCAACCAGTATTCGCAGCAGGCCTTGCTGCTGCTGGAGGAGGGCGCATCGCCGCAGCAGGTGGACCGGGCCCTCGAAAAGTTCGGCTTTGCCATGGGACCGTTCCGCATGTCTGACCTGGCGGGTAACGACATCAGCTGGCACATCCGCAAGCGACACTACGCCGAGCACCCGAAGCAGCGAAAGATGCGCATTGCCGATCGTGTCTGCGAACTGGGCCGATTCGGCCAGAAGACCGGGCTCGGCTGGTATCGATACGAGACGGGCAAGCGTGACGCCATCGCCGATCCGGTGGTGGACCAGATCATCGACGAGGAACGCAAGGCTCTGAAAATCGAGCCGCGCAAGATCTCCGAGGCCGAAATCGTCGACCGGCTGCTGTATGCGCTGGTCAACGAAGGAGCACACATCCTCGAAGAAGGCATCGCGCAACGCGCATCCGACATCGACCTGGTGTATCTCGCCGGTTACGGCTTTCCCGTGCAGCGCGGAGGTCCGATGTTTCACGCCAGTCGCGTGGGCCTGGGCAGGGTAGTCAGGCGCATGAAGGAGTTCGCGGCGAACCAACACGCGCAAGCGGATTTCTGGAAGCCGGCGAAGCTCATCGTGCAACTCGCCGCCGCGGGCAAGACCTTCGACGACGCGCCGCCAGCAAAGAAGAGCACTGCGAAAAGGGGAAGCCGCCGTGGTTGATGTCGTCATTGTTTCTACGGCGCGTACCGCGCTCGCCAAGTCGTGGCGCGGGGCTTTCAATCTCACCCATGGCGCGACGCTGGGCGCTCATGTGGTCAAACACGCCATGGAGCGCGCGAAGATCGATCCTGCGGAGGTCGAAGACGTACTGATGGGTTGCGCCAATCCGGAAGGCGCCACCGGCTTCAACATCGCGCGCCAGATAGCACTGCGCGCCGGATGTCCGGTCACGACCTCGGGCATGACGGTGAACCGCTACTGCTCGTCGGGCCTGCAGACCATCGCGCTCGCCGCCCAGCGGATCATGGCGGGCGAGGGCGAGGTGTACGTCGCCGGCGGCGTCGAATCCATCTCTTGTGTGCAGAACGAGCATCTGAACACCTTCATGGCGAAGGAAGCCTGGCTCGAGAAGAACAAGCCGGAGATCTACTGGAACATGCTGCAAACCGCGGAAACCGTGGCGAGCCGCTACAAGATTCCGCGTGAGGCCCAGGATCGATATGGCGTGCAGAGTCAGCAGCGCGCCGCGGCGGCGCAGGCCTCGGGCCGCTTCGCGGAGGAAATCGTTCCCATCGACGTGGTGGCGGGCGTTGCAGACCGCGACAGTGGCCAACTCGTGACGCGGGCCGTGACCGTGAGCTGGGACGAGGGTATTCGATCCGATACCAACTACGAGGCGGTCTGGAAGATACGCACGGCAACGCCCGGGGGAGTGATCGCGGCCGGCAATGCCAGCCAGTTCTCCGATGGCGCTTCCGCGTGTGTCGTCATGAGCGCTACCCGCGCGGCGCAGGCCGGGCTCGCACCGCTCGGCGCATTCCGCGGCTTCGCCGTGGCTGGCTGCGAACCGGATGAAATGGGAATCGGCCCGGTGTTCGCGATCCCGAAGTTGCTGAAGCGCGCCGGGAAGACCGTCGGCGATATCGACCTGTGGGAACTCAATGAAGCGTTCGCGGTGCAGGTGCTCTATTGTGCCGACCGGCTTGGCATTCCCAACGATCGGCTCAACGTGA
>Ga0190274_10001559_pt1 | contig 13405 bp, 15 predicted proteins | sample Popmic531T_FD_133002 | JGI IMG/M metagenome (GOLD analysis project Ga0190274, IMG submission 133002) | Populus adjacent soil microbial communities from riparian zone of Yellowstone River, Montana, USA - 531 T | ecosystem: Environmental > Terrestrial > Soil > Riparian zone | place: USA: Montana...
ATTTTTGTATTCAACCAGTCGTTTCTTTTCTAACCGTCAATTTATCGACTCTTGAAAGGTTGACTTCGAATCCGATTCCTAACTCGCTGGACACGGCAATGGTTCCGCTGGAAGAGACCGTTACCGGCGGGTCGATAATGTCCTCTTCCCAGTATCTGGCACTCGCCGATACGTCGCCCGGCAAGGTGAACCCTTCGAGCGTAGCCATTGCGATGTTATGAGCGCGACCTATGCCAGATTCAAGCATTCCACCACACCAAACAGGGATCTGATTCTCACGGCAGACTCGCTCAACCTCTTTCGCCTGCGAGTGTCCGCCCACGCGTCCAAGTTTCACATTTACTACGCGACATGAGCCCAACCCGATTGCGTGTTGCGCATCTTCCTTCGCACGAATCGATTCGTCGAGGCAGATCGGCGTGGTTATCTCCTTCTGAAGTTCAGCATGATCGAAGATGTCGTCGTGTGCAAGCGGCTGTTCGATCATCATCAAATCAAACTCATCCAGGGCTCTGAATAAAGCAACATTGGACAATGTGTAGGCAGCATTCGCATCAGCCATTAGGCGGATTGCTGGAAAATGCTGGCGCACCTGCTCCACAATATTCACGTCCCAACCAGGCTTTATCTTGATCTTTATCCGTTGATACCCTGCCGCCAACTCCGTCTCAATCTTCTCCAGCAACAATGCCGGCGTGCTTTGAATACCAATAGACACACCAGAGGAAATGTTTGTCCTGACGCCCCCCAGGAGTTTCCAGAGAGGCAAGCCCGCTTTTTTTGCTTCCAAATCCCAACAAGCAGTTTCGATCGCCGCCTTGGCCATGCGATGCCCACGCACCGGTTTCATCAACGATAAAACCTGACCAGCGCTTTCAAACGTCTTACCCAGAACCATAGGAGCAAGAAACCGGTCAAGTGTCGTCCAGGCAGTCTCGGTCCACTCATCGCTGTAGAACGGGCCGTCCCCGGCGGTGCATTCGCCCCAGCCTTCCGCGCCGTCTTTATCGACCACGCGCACGAGCACGATGCGGCGATCCTGGATGCGACCAAAACTAGTTTCGAAGATGTGGATTAGCGGCAGGCGAATCTCACGCAGTTCGACTGAAGAAATTATCACGTTGCCTAACCTCCAATTTGTATACGGGGAACGGAATCGATCATATTATGCCCGCGGCGCAGCTTGTCAGCTAAGCCTTAGCGGTGTCTGACAAACTCTCAATTCAGATAGAAATGCTGTAAACAATCATACGCCATACACAAACCCGATATCCCGTTGAATCTCACCAGCAAAATATAGGTAAAGAGTTCCCAGCTTTCTAAGGCTCGTCTTCTGGAATTTTCCGAATAAGAGTTCGGGACTCGGCTTCTTCAAAGCTGACTGCTTCTAAAGGCGAGTTAACCTCGAGCCTGCAGTCGGTTGTTTGTGCGTCCGGAACAAAACCTTGAACCATTTCAACCTCTTATCACAAGTTGAGGTCGAGTCCAATTTGCTCGGCCCGCTCATCTCCATCCCTTTCTTCGTTGGCACTGCTCAAACCGCCGTAATCGAAGCCCCACTCCGAAGTCGCTTCCTTACTGAGCGGACTTACCAGTCGTTCCCGTTGTTCTTGAGGAGGTGCATTCCGATTTTGATCGAGCCGTAGCGCTTCAACCGCCATCTCCTTATCAACACTTCTGTCTAGAGCAGTTCTAAGCTGTTCAGAAGAATTGGTAAAAATGATTGCGTCCTCGCGGGCGCGGGAAATTGCCACATAGCCCGTACGCTGGTTAAGTAGGAGGTCGGATTCGTTGGCATCGGCGTTGATCAGCACGCGATCCACGGTTTGGCTTTGCGATGAATAGCTGGTCACGGCATAACCGTGATCGAGATGCCGAAACTTGTCAGGTTCAAAGCTAACTTCTCGTCCGTTGTCGAGTGCTACTGCTAATTGCTCTTCCGTGATTTTCGCGATGCTGCCAAGCTCTCCGTTGGCGATGCGATGCTCAGTAAAGGGTGCGCGAAACTGGATGCGATCTCCCTCTGCGAACAAGCGATTTGATTCGCGATAAACGTTCACCCCGGAGAGACGGGCCGGGTTGTAAGTAATTCTCCTGTCCGTCAGCGCTCTGCACAGTAATTTCGTTCTTTTCATGGTTAGTCGCGGTGACTCTCGCGTAGTCTCCGACGCTGAAACCGTAAACCTTACTCGCACGGTTGTATCTGATAACGTCTTCGTCCGGCACATACGCGTTAGCGAAGGTTCTTTCTGTGCCAGTCATATCCTGACGGTTGACATAGACCATCATCTGCTGATCTGCAAGGCTTACTTTGCCGTCTCGCTGTAGTTGGCGGTGGATTAGCGCATTGATCCGTTTGGGTCTTCCCCCATTGCCAGGGCAATTCTTTCAACAAATTCAGCGGCGCGGCAGGTGAATCACTCTTAGCTGACATTGAGACCAATTGGAGTAAGGCAGAGTCGGCTTTTATGGAGTTGCGTGATTTCATCGAGAACGAGCTGCAGTTGTACGCAGGTAAAGTGATAAGGACCTATAATAGTTTCATACCTCTGTTTGACTATCTTTACCACAATCCAAAACCGGATGAGTCGAGTCGGCTCTTGATGCGTGCCTATCATTATAAGGCTCAATTGCTGGGATGGTATTCGCGAAGCACCGACGCTCTGATCAATTCGTTGCATGGCATTGTCGGCAAGGCAAGTACCACAGGGTTTCCGTTGGAAGACATAAAGGCTTACATACGCAGTGGGCGAAAATCTGATGTTGACCTTCAGCCAACGCACTTAGGACAGAGTCGGCTGTCTATTTTGCTGAATTTGTTATACGTCGAGAAGGTGGGGAAAGCTCCTTTCAATGTAAAGTATAAAGGGATCGAACCTCATATCGATCATATTTATCCCCAAAGTCCCTTGCGTAAACAGCTGGGTCTAGCAAGCGCTGAGATCAATGATATCGGGAACTTTCGTTTTATTGGAGCTTCCGACAATTTGCGGAAACGCGCCGAGTTGCCAGCTAGCTTTTTCGGCAGACTTAAAACGGGGGGGATCGATATTGAAAAACACTTGTTGCTTCCAGATGTCTCGGCGGATCCATCCAAACTTGTTTTTGATGGCCCCACTTACGCAAGTTTTCGCAGTCGGCGGCATGATGAGATTTGGAAGATCGTGAATCGCGTTGTCAATCCGTAGTTCGACCTTGATTCGCGTACATCTCCGGCTAGAACTTACCTACTCGCGCGTCTTGTTCATTCCCCGGATCAATCTTTCAATGTCGGTTTCATTATTGAAGAAGTGCGTTGCGATCCGAATACCCTGCGGCTTTTTGGTGACGATGATCTTTTTCTCTGCTAGACGTGCGGCAATATTTGCCGGGTCGTCGACCGAAACCAGAGTTTCAGCAGAACGCGCTCGGTCGTCACTGATAGGTGAGAGCACCGTCCAGCCGGATGCTGTTAGGCGGTCAGTCAAAAGCCGATTCAGCGCAAGGGCACGCTCCTCAATATTCTTGACGCCAATGCCCGTCATCATGTCTACCGACGCACCCAGCGCGAAGATGCCGGAGAAGTGGGGACAACCCAACTCGGTTCGCGCCGCAGCATCGCGGCGCAAGTGCAGCTCATCATTTTGCATCGCGTAGGGTTCCTGAACGCTCAGCCATCCAATCGCCCGGGGACCGGTTCGCTCCAATAGTTCTCTCGATAAGTAGACAAACCCACTGCCATATCCAGAAAGCATCCATTTGTGGCCAGTTGAGCAAAGTGCGTCTATCTTCATACGCTTCACATCGATTTCGAAGGCTCCGGCCGACTGGGACGCATTCACCACAAACGCATGATCTCCCTTCGCGCTTCCCAATTCTTCGAGATCGCTGCGAAAGCCGTTCGAAAACTGAACATGGCTCACGCAGATTACGCCGGTGATTTCATTCTTCGCGCTACGAATGTCTTCAATTCTCAATTCACCCTGAACCGACTTCACGAGTTGCACTTGGATACCACGATGCAACCACGGGAGGGTGGAAACAGGAAACTCAAGATCGCAGGAGATTACTTCGCCGCGCGTTTCCAGCGCATCGACAATCACGTTCATTCCTGATGACGTGTTGGTTGTAAAGCCAATTTCATCCGGCTCTGCGTTAATGAATGCCGCGACCTTGCGTCTGATCCCCTCACGTTTCGTTAACCACTCATCCCAGTGAGTATCGGCGTCGTGCATCATCTGATGGTAATACTCAGTCGCCGCATCCATCGTTTCACGGGCCAACGGGCCGCCCGCAGCAGCATTCAAGTAGTTGTAGTTTTCCGTAACCGGAAACTGTTTTCGAATGTCGGCCCAGCTAATCATTAGGGCCAACGATACACGATGATATCCCTAGGTGGTAACCCCGTTTACTATCGCACTGCAATGATCCCAGGCGCGAAGCAGAGAGTCTTTCGCCAGACTCCCCTTATTCCTTAGGCAGTTCGCGGTCACTTTGACCAGGTGTATAGTGACCGGGTTGGATTAATGAGACAGTGTTCCGATGCATAATCGCAGCCGACCACTGCAGGAGGCCCCTCATGAATACTGTAATGACTCAGTTGCCCGACGAGAAACTGTTGACTCTAGCCGAGACGTATCACACACCGCTCTACATCTTCGAAGAAGCTGTCATTCGCGAAAGGTGCCGCGAACTGAAGGCGGCCATAACATACCCGAAGACCGTAATTCGGTATGCCTGCAAGGCTTTGACACTGCAGGCCATCTTGAAGATCGTTCGTGACGAAGGTTTATGGATTGAGGCTGCATCTTTAAATGAAGTTATCCGAGGATTGCGCGCAGGGTTTCTACCGCAGGAAATCTCCTACACGGGTGAAGGAGCAACCCTTGCTACCTACGAAGAACTCGTCCAACGTGGTGTACTGATCAACTGCACCTCGATTGATCAAATTCGGCTGCTCGGAAGGGTATCTGGTCGTACCACATGCTCAATCCGCGTCAACCCTGGCGAAGGACACGGTGAGATGAATAAGACGAACACGGGTGGTCCGAGCAGCAAACACGGCATCTACTTTACCGAAGGTGACGAAGCGAAAGCTGTAGCGCAATCTGTCGGTCTTCGAATCATCGGAGTCCATGCACATATCGGGTCCGGCGGGCACGATATCGCTCCCTGGCTCCGCATCAAGAATTCCACGCTTGAAATAGCGAGCACCTTCCCTGATCTTCAGTTCGTCAACCTCGGTGGCGGGCTTCCTGTCGTCTACAACGAAGCGACGGAGAAACCCTTACCGGTCGGGGATTGGGGCAAGGCTTTGTCGGAAAGTATGGCCGCCTTCTCCCAAAAGATGGGTCGGGAGATCATTCTTTACATTGAGCCTGGCCGGTATGTGGTGGCGCACAGTGGAACCCTGCTCGCGGAAGTGCAGGCGGTAAAGTCCACACCCGCTTATCGATTTGTCATCGTAAACACCGGCCTAAATCACAATATTCGCCCGTCCATGTATGGCTCGTTTCATCCGATCCGATTCGTGAGACAAAACCCTAGGGCCTCAAGCGAACGGCACGCTTACGTCGTGGCTGGATACTTATGCGAGTCCGGCGACGTCTTCACGGTCAAGGACGACGGGTCAAGCATCTTGGAACCACGCGAGTTCGAAGAACTGAGCGTAGGCGACGTGATGGCTATGGGGTGCGTCGGCGCGTACTCCCATACGATGAAGAGCGACTACAACTCGATGAATATGCCAGCCTCTGTCTTGGTCGCGGCGGACGGCTCGGCCAAGGTGATTGAGCGACGAGGAAGCTTGAACGACATCATGCAGCGCGAGTTGGAGGCGTACACCGAAGGCCGCTGATTCACCACAAACCAGTTGTATCCTGACCGCTGACGCCGAACCGTCGTGGTAGCCAGGTGCATTTGACCTCCCAAATCGTCACCCAGCTTTGGGAATCTCGCATGCGAATCAAGCGAAGAGTTTCGCCTGTTCTGTGCCGTAAATGGCACAACGTTCGATTGGCGAAAGTTAGCGAAAATGCTAAACTCCGCCGCATGGCGGCCTGTTTAGTTTCTTATCTAGATAGCGAAGGCCTAAGGCACACTGTCGAAGTTGAGGCCGAAAGTCTCTATGAAGCAGCCGCCTTAGCGGTGCGCACTTTCAGGCAACATGCATGCGACCCGGGGCAACATAGCAAACTTGCAGTAGAAGTCCGCAGCTCTGTTACTCACACTATTACGCTGAAGAAAGTCCATGACTGGCTGAATGGCGGCGCGAAGTCGCCAAGGGAGGCCATCACGAAAGACAAGCTACGAGATCTACTCTTGGCCTAATCGAGGTCGATCTTGATTGTTGCTTCGGTTTGTCCTGCGATGTATACACAATCCTTGGGTGAGGCCTATTGACGTACTATGAGTAATGTCAACATAAAGCGAGCTGTCGAGAATATAAGGGCGAATACGACCGTTTACACACCAATCGTCGAAGTGGTTGTCAACGCAATTCAGTCGATCGAAAGCCGTGTAGGAAAAGAGGGGCAGATATACATCCGAGTCGAAAGGGCGGAACAGCTGGAAATGGATGGCGGTCTCTCTGACGTTCACAGCTTCGAAATCGAAGACAATGGCATCGGTTTCACAGATGAACACCGTGAATCCTTCGACACGCTCTATGGCGATCTTAAAATCAGTGAAGGGGGCAAGGGCTTTGGCCGTTTTACCTGTCTTAAATATTTCGAGAACGTGCACGTGGAAAGCGTCTATCGGGACCAGGGTGGTTACAAGCAGCGCAAGTTCTCGATGGGTAAGGCGAATGAAATAATCGTCAATGAAAGCGTGTCGGACTCTACAGCGGAAGAATCAGGAACGCTGGTTCAACTCAGTGCCTTAAAGGATGGAAAATCAATTGACAAGAAGCTGAGCACAATTGCCAGGAACCTCGTTGAGAAGCTTCTCCCATACTTCATTACTAAGGATTATGTCTGCCCCTTGGTCGTTCTGTCAGAAAAGGATGGGAGTGATCCAATTCGTCTCAATGATTTTTTCACTAACGAGCTATCCGCCGTCATTAAGGAGATCCCGGTTGAGCACGGAACATTCGCACTGAATGGAAGTCTCGGTGAAGAGATTTTCCAAGTCCGAGTGTTCGAGCTGTACTACCCTAAAAACCAGACAAGTAAGCTCAGCCTTGTCGCACACAAGAGAGATGTATCCGGCTCAGCGATCCACAAATATATCCCTGAGTTCGCCGACGATTTTTACGAAAAGGACAGTACCGGCGCGGTGAATCACGAGAGAAACTTTATTGTGAAAGCCTACGTTTTCAGCCCGTACTTGGATCGTAACGTATCACTTGAGCGGGGCGGATTCGAGTTTCAGATGGAAAATGACCTGCTGCAGGGAATATCACAGGTGGATATCGAAAGGGAGGCCGCAAAAATTGCGAAGGAGGCCGTAGGTCCTGATATCGCTGTCCGGCAGGAGAGGAAAAGGGAGCGCGTTCAATCGTATGTCGATGCGGAAGCGCCGTGGCACAAAGGCATACTGGATAAAATAGACCTCACAGGCATGCCATACAATCCCTCAAATGAAGACATTGAGAGTCGTTTGCAGAAAGAGAAATTTGCAGAGGAAGCCCGGATTAAGAGGGGAGTCTCGAAATTGCTCGCCGACAGCGATCTGGGGAACCTGAAAGAGAATGTCCTTGAGATTGTCGGTAAGATCTCAGGGACCAGCAAGAATGACCTCATTCATTACATTGCGCTTCGTAGAAACATCTTGGATATTTTCCGAAAGAGTCTTCAGGTAGACGCAACGGGAGCTTACGCGTCTGAGGGCGTCGTCCATGACATCATCTTCCCCCGCAAGGGCGATACAGATATCACATCGTTTGAAGACCACAATCTCTGGCTCGTTGATGAGCGCTTGAATTTTACCAATTACGTGTCTTCTGACCTGCCACTCAGTCACGGGAGATCGGAGCGCCCTGACTTGCTGGTATATGACAAGCGTATCCTATTCCGCGGCGACAATGAGGCAAGCAATCCTGTTACAATTTTCGAGTTTAAGAAGCCGGAAAGAGATGACTTCGTGAACCCCGCGTCAAAAGAAGATCCTGTTCAGCAGATTGTGCGGTACGTCAATGACATCAAAGATGGGAAAGGCAAGACGCCTGAAGGTCGGAAGATACTCATTGCTGAGAACACCCCGTTCTATGGATACGTTGTCTGCGATCTGACGCCAAAAGTTGAAGCTTGGCTAGAGCGGGAAAAGAATTTTAAGCCAATGCCGGATCGTTTGGGGTGGTTCCAGTGGCTTGAGAATATTAACCTATATATTGAAGTGATCAGCTGGGACAAGGTGCTAAAGGATGCCAAGATGCGGAATCAGATATTTTTCCAGAAGCTTGGCATATAAGCGGCAATATCCAATCCTAATTCGCGGCACCGGCAACCGTTGAGCCGCGATCCCAAAGGTCGCGGCTCTCGGTTTTTTCAAGACCTTACTACGAGTCCGTCGAGCATTTCCTGCGCCTCACAATGGACGCCGGAGAATATCAGGCACCATTTGAGGCGGACATGTTTTTACTGGAAACGCGCTCTAGAGACGTTAACGGCGTGGAACTCACAATCACATACAAAGCCCCATCAATAAGACCAGACTACCGACGACTTGAGTAACTTCACAACGTTTAAAAAACAAGAGCGGCAGTAGTCCTCACCCTCCGGTTTACTGCCGCCCTCTAAGGGAGCGCCGGGGCTAGTAGGCCGCTATCCTTTACTAGCCGGGAGTCGCGCTCACCTATGTTAGACTGATTCCGAAATGATTAATATGCGAGGCTTTGGTTAATGAGCTTCGCCCGGATGCAAGGCTTCCGGGCATCCTCTAAATCGGCGCGCAGTGTATATCTAAATAGATATACTCGCAAGTCAAATTTACTCGCTCCCACAGGAGATCTCTTCTGATGGGGCGGACGAGCCGACGCAAGCCGAAGCAGTTAGGCCGCAAGTTGGCGGCTATTCGCAGTAACCTGGGAGTGAGTCAGTCAGAGATGGCAAGACTACTCGACCTACAAGCGTCTTACACGGTGGTTTCCAGTTATGAGTTAGGGACCGGGGAGCCTGAGCTTTTGACCTTGCTGCGATACGCGAGGCTCGCAGGTGTGGCCGTGGATGTTTTGATTGATGACAAGTTGAAGTTGTAGTAATCTCCCGTCGAACAACCTAGGTGCGGTTGAGTCGCCCGATTCGCGTCTAGCAGCGGACACACGACGAGACTCGTTAGTTTGGCAAATTGAGCCAGACCAGCGAGCCTTTTTTATTTGCGGGGAAAAAGGGAGTAACAGTTAAATGAGTTCAGATGAAGCAGCGGTGGTTATCGTACGAATGATGCTTGAACGGAAAGCCCTGTATCCGGGTGAAGTAGCGATTACCGAAGAACTGCAAAACATAGGGGATAGACTGGGCATCTTAGGCCGCAAGCTGCGCAATGGCGGCGCATCGTCATTGGGACCAGAGGATACAGCTTGGATTGATTCTTGTGCGGTGAGTGAACTAGTCAGCGAACTTCAGGCAGTGAAGAGCCGGGGCGCTTAATTATGGCTAAATTGAGCCATGATTGTGTAAAGAGAGCGCAGGTGTTTTTCGAAGCCCGAGAAAGCGCGACGGCGCGAGCGTTGGGTCCACCGTGTGCGTGAGGCATGGCATGCTGAAGCACTGCGAGCATAGAAGAAATCGGACGGTGGCTTGGAATTTGTTGCGGCTGGTCTTGAGTGCGTTGTAAGGTCGCGGCCATGCGGCCTGAGGATTAAGGGGAGCTGTGTCGTTCTTTTTTGTTTTCAGCCGCCGCCGACGACAGATACGGCAGGATCACTGTTTCGAGATCATCGGCCCCACAAGGCTTCACAATCCAGTTGCTGGCCCCAGCTCGCTTAGCCTCGTCAATCCAATCCAGATTAGTAAATACCACTACTGCGGTACGTCTGTATTTCGGGTTGCGTCGTACTTGCTGCAACAGTTCCATCTCTGCGGCTGGTATTTCGGATTCGATGTTGGTTGGCCGGCTAATATCGCCGAGCAGAATTAGATCGAGCGGTTGAGATTGTTGAATTACGTTTAGAGCGGCTTTCAGATCGCAGGCTTTAGTAACGTGGCAGCCGAGTTTCTCGATGACGGGAATGACCCAGCGAAGGATCAGTTCAGAAGCTTCAACGACCAATACTTTTTTCACGGCGGTTGGACTGGTTTCCATCGTCTGGGTTTATCAGAGCCGGAGGTCAGGCGCTTTTGTTGCGTGCTTTTGTTGCGTGAGATGGAAATATTCTTCCTTGGAGTTAAGGAAAGTTCTCCCACACTGGGGGCAGTGTTTAAGTTTGTGTTTGTCCTGAAATGGTTTCAGCCAGGGCGCGTATGTTACCGCTTTCTCTGGAAAATTAAAAGGATTCTCTGCTATGTTTCTGTCGCTCGATCCTTGAAATCTTCCGAAACGCTATGAGCCAAGAGGCTTCTCCAGACTGGTTATGAGAGCCTCCGGGGAGATAAGACTGACTCTCCTCCCCGCGAGCGAATTGTTCGGTAGAATAGTAGGGACAAATAGCCCACAATGCAACTGGTTTAGGCGAACCAAGGCAGCGTCAGGAGGACAATCCTGATGGGCAGAGGTTCACGCGAAATACCAACCGAGCTGGGGGCGAAGCTCTCCAAGATCCGAAAGTATCTGGGCGTTTCACAAGATGGATTGGTAAGAAAGTTTGGGTTGTCAGACAGGCTGACGCGCAACGAGATATCAAAGTACGAGCGAGGGGTGCGAGAGCCTGCGCTTGCTGTCTTACTGAAATATGCGAGGGCGGCCAACGTTAATGTGGAAGTGCTTATGGATGACGACCTCGAGCTTCCTTCCGCATTCCTTCAGTACAAGACAAGAAACAAGGAACTGCCCACGGGTGGCAGAAGGGCGAAGAGGAAAAAAGCTTGATTGGAAGAGAAGCTATTACGACGGCATCGGCAACCTAGCCTTGAGCAAGATAGACTTCCGTGGCCCAGTTGAATCCGGCGCCGGTGGCGCGTCTTGAGATCCAACCTTCAACGCGTCGGGTTAGTTGAAAATGTAACGAATTAGCTACAGCGATTTCCGTAGTTTTTTACTTGAGTGGTTTAGCTGCGCGTGGTGGAGCGAGTACGAGGGTAGGTCTTGGGGCGGCGGTGGTGACTGTGTGGTCTTGTGGGGGTTTGCTTCCGAGCCGAATGAAAGCGGCATCCGGCGAGCCGCAGGTAAAGATAGCTGCTTGGACGGCGGCGGCGGCAACCCGGCCCAGGTAGTTATGAAGGAATTCATCGGGCTCGATCGTTAGTACCTCGTCTGGGAGAATTATGGCGTTGAGTCTGGAGGGCTGGTTATTACCGGTGATTACAGTAAATGGGGAGCGGCCGGCGGCGTTGCTATCGGTTTGATTAATTGCGAGCTGCATATCTGGAGAATTAGCGGGGTTGAGGTTGATGGATCGTTCTGCTTCAGGTGGTTCGAGTGCGAATAGGGTTGGCTGTGGCGGCGCTGTATAGGGTCGAACTCGTCGCTGTGCCTGGAGTGCGAGGCTGGCGAGGTAATCGAGGTCGATGGTGTGGTCGGGTTTGATTATGAGTCGCCACTGGCGAAAGTTCCGGAGTTGATGGGTGAGCTCGAGGAACCAGGCGGGGGCTTTGATTTGCGGTGTCGCGGTTTCTTGAGATGACTGTGAGGGGCTGGTGTTTGCGACTGCGAACACTAAGGACGCGCGGCTGTGCGCGTTTGCATCGGGCGGTTGGTCGGTAGTGTGGTCGGTGCCTGGCATTGGAATTGGGAGACAGCAATTTGGTCCGGGTCTACGCGCTTAGACCATCGCTGAGGCTTTGGCAATCGTTATGCCGTAACGCGCGAACTTGGGCGGCTTAATTGCAAAAGGTTTATTCCCTGAGAAAGGGGCAAGGCTTTTGGCTTTTGGGAGCGTTGTGTATTGCGGTTGCGGAGTTAGGCGGTTAAAGGCCGAGGGGAGCGAGGGATCGAGTCGCGTTTAGGAGGGAGATTCGAGGTTAGATGGTTTCGTTGTAAGCGAGGACGGCTTGTTGCTGGTCGTAGCGGGTTTTCATTCCTCGATGGTAGTCCTTAAACGCGATGGTCGCGCTGAGTCTGTTTCCCCATCATTGGAAGTCTATTAAGGATTGTTCGGTCCAATCGTGGAGGGTGGGAAGTGGTCCGGACATCCAGTGGAGCGGTCTGCGGCGTTGCACTATTGGCAAGGAACCGACTTCATGTATGAGGCGCACGCGTTCTTCACATGCTTCGATAGGTTCGTTAACGGCGAGACAATAGATGTGGCGACTTTTGCGGCTGATGCCAGCATCGTCGAGGATTTCCATCATGCGTAGGACGGCGGGTAATTCGGCGAGCTCATCGTAGGCAAAGCGCCATGCTTTTAGTGGTAAACGTTTCCAGCGTGTGGCGGTTTCGTTGCGAAAGGAGCGTGGTTCAAATCCGCTATTGGCGTCGACAATGGGAAAGCAGGCTGCGAGAGTTTTTTCAACTATGAGTTCTTGATGTTCGCGCGGTAGCGCGGACAGATTGTTATCGAGAATTACCGGGGCGGGGATGGTATCGGGATAAAGAGTAAATTTCCATCCTTCCATTACGGGCACTGAGCAGATGGGGAGGGCACCCAATTTTGGAAATCCGAGCGTACAGTTCTTTGCCGGGCAGCCGCGGGACCAAAAGCAAGCTTTTAGTGCCGCACGTTGTCGTTCGAAGCGCTGGTCAGGAGTGCTTTGTGGTAAGAGGCCGGTTGCGGCTTTGATAACGTCGCGTAGTCCGAACGTTCCGGGTCCGCCGACTTCGGTTGGGATTTTAGCTTCGAGCGCGGTGAGCGCGGATTCTATTAAAATCGGAACGTGCCAGGAAAATATCGCGCTCACCCAGACGAGATCAAATTGTTCGATAAAGAGTTTTGGGACTGAGGTAGCTTCGTGGACGGTGGCTTTTTTTGCCTGCCAGTAGTGGCGGGCTTTTTCGATCGCGAGGTTATAGCTGGGCGCGCTGGCGTTAATGAGTAAGACGTTCATTAGAGCTTAGCAGGCTTCAGTGCAGCCATGTTCCGTCCGGAGTGATGAGGGAGCTTGGGGAAGGGTTCTGAGCGTATTTGAGGGATTGGCTGGTTGTGCCTGGTGGCAGGGTTTCGCCGCGCGCGACGATTTTCAAAACTTCGGCGTCGAGGTCGGAGGTACTTATTATGAAGCGGTTGTTTTCGTCAGTTGCTTCCCAGTTGACGTAGAGGGGCATTACGTTCGCGTGAATGAGCTTGATTGGTGTGACGGCGTTTACAGCATAGTCGTCTCTCAGGACGATGAAGTCATTCGGGGCCGGAAGTTCAGGCAGCGCGTAAGCGGGTACTATGAGTGCTGAGGGC
>Ga0190274_10001560_pt1 | contig 13402 bp, 10 predicted proteins | sample Popmic531T_FD_133002 | JGI IMG/M metagenome (GOLD analysis project Ga0190274, IMG submission 133002) | Populus adjacent soil microbial communities from riparian zone of Yellowstone River, Montana, USA - 531 T | ecosystem: Environmental > Terrestrial > Soil > Riparian zone | place: USA: Montana...
GGCGCTCAAGCTGCGCGGCGTCGACTCGCTGTTCGTCGTCGTGCCCGGCGCGAGCCACTCGATCGACCGGCGTCCGAGCCAGCTCATCACCAAGGCCGCGCACATCCTGGCCTGGTTCGAGCGCCACCCGACCAAGCCGACCGCGGGGGAGTGATCCAGCCCGGTCAGCGCCGGCGGGTGCGCAGGTCCGCCGCGATGCGCTGCAGGCGGCGGACCGACGTGACGATCGAGCCGACGAGGATCAGCGCCAGGGCCAGGCTCAGCGCGCCGAAGCCCTCGGCCGCGAGGGCGAACGGCCACGCGGCGGGCGCGAGCGCGAGATACGCACACGCCGCGGTCAGCGTGGCCATGCGCTGTGGCTTGGCCATCGGGCCGATGAACAGGTCGCGCACGCCGAGCGAGTTGCCGAGCACGCGCAGGTAGGCGACGAACAGCGCGAGCAGCGCCGCGCTGCAGCCGAGCAGGGGCGAGCCGCCGAGCCCGAAGCCCGCGCCGACCAGCAGCAGCACGTCCGCGACGCGATCGGGGACGTCGTTGTAGATCTCGCCGAGCGGCGACGCCTGGCCCGATCCGACGGCGACCATGCCGTCGAACAGGTTGGCCAGTAGCCGCGCCTGGGCCGCGAGCGCCGTGATCAGGAACAGCACGCGCGCGAGCCAGCCGCCGACCGGAGCAGTGCCGAGCAGGCAGAGCAGGCCCAGCGCGGCGAAGGCGATCGACGCGAGCGAGATCGCGTTGGGTGCGACCTCGTGCGCGATCAGCCAGTCGGCCACGCGCTGTGCACTTCGGGTCTGCCGGCTCGCGATCGGCCGGCGGTCCGCGGCCTGGTGCGTGGAAGGGGCGGGATCGTGCATGCGCCTATGGTTCGAGCCGCGCGCTGCGCATGGCACAGCGCGCGGCTCGAGCAGGTCAGTTCGGGGCGGGCGGGGTGATCGCGACGGCGTTCAGGTCGCGGATCGCGTCCTCGGGCAGCAGGAATCCCGCGTCCTGCAGCGCGTTCGTGCGATCGATGTAGCGCTGCTCGAAGGTCGCGCGGTCGGTGTACAGGGCGATCAGCATGGGGAAGTCGAAGCGCGCGAACGTGCCCGACAGGCGGCAGAACAGGTTGGCCTGGCCCTGCAGCGCGGGCGGCAGGCCGGGCGCGACCTGGTTGACCGGGCCGTAGGTCCCGAGCGGGACGTCCATGATGGGCAGGCGGAGACCGCCGAGCGCATTGCCGACCTGATCGCGCGCGATCGTGATGCCGTCGCCCGCGAGCTGGACCAGCGGGGCGGTCGGCGGCTGCACGCCGAGCTGCACCTGCCGCTCCATGTTCTGCCACATGGCGTTGATCAGGAACGACCCGAAGACCGGCCCGTCGGCCGTCGTGTTGAAGGGCAGCGAGCAGAAGGTCGTGAGGTCGATCGGCAGATCGAAGAAGCTCAGGTTCTTGAACACCGGATTGTGTGACGTGCCGGCCATCTCGTAGTAGCGGAACGTCGGCGTCGCGGGCTGGCGTCCGACGGGGCCGAACAGGCTCGCGAGGTCCGTCTCGGTGGTCGCCTGGACGACGGGCAAGGGAAGGTCGGTGCGCACGAGCGCCGCGGCGCCCTGCAGGCGCGGCGTGCACTGGGGATAGGCGCGCGCGCCGGCGCTGGCGCAGTCCGCCTGCGAGTTGATCGGCCGTGCGCCCGTCGCGGCCTGGATGAAGTAGCCGTCGTTGCCCGGGAAGTGGAAGTTGCTCGCGTAGGTGACGACCGAGCCGCCCTGCTGCGACTGCCCGACGTGGTACACGCGCTCGACGCGGCCGGCGATGGGCAGCGGGTTGTCGGGACCGCGCATCAGCGTGGCGATCTGGCTGAGCACGTCGTAGGCGCTGCCGTTCTCGGCGAAGCTCAGCCCGGCGTAGCGCGTGCCGCAGGTCGGGGGCAGGCCCGGGAGCGGAGGCAGGCAACCCGCCTTCATGAAGTCGATCGACGTCGTGCTGTTCGTCACGCCGACGTAGGCGTAGCCCTCGCGCGCGAAGTACTCGGCCGAGGTGTCCCATGCGGGTGCCGTGTCGAAGCCGACGGTCGAGTTGAACCACTCGATCACGACCGTGCCGTTGAAGCGCACCAGGTCCTCGGGAATGCGCGTGATGATGCGCGTGGTGTAGCGCTCGAGCCCGTTCGGGAAGGCGTCGGTGCGGCCGGGGATGGGAACGCCGCGCCGCGGCGTCTGCTCGAAGGTGTAGATCTGCGCCGTACCCGAGACGAGGAACTCGTTCTCGACGTAGGGCGGGATGAGGTTCTCGGGGCGCCGCGTCCCGGGGCTCTGGGTCGGCCCTTGGGCGTCCTCAGCGGGGACGATGGTGACCGGATCTGTGGGTCCGGCGAGCGCGAGAGGGGCGTCGATCAGACAGGCGACAGCAAGAGCCAGAGCACCGCACAGGGCACGCATCAGATTCTCCCCGGGTCAGGCAGTTTTGGGACGCGATTCTGGCAGGTCGGCCCCTGTCTGACCAGCCGAACGATCCTCGGTCCGGCCCGCGCGGCGCTCGCGGCCCCCCGACACAGATCTGTTTCCCAGGCCCCGCTCGAGATCGCCGGCACCCGGGTCTACGGTCACACCAGGATCGGTGTCTGCACTCCGTCCGGATAGACCGACGCGGCGAAGAACCAGCTCTCGATCGCGTAGCGGAGGTTCGGCATGTGTGCCTCCGCCGCCGTGCGGTGCACCAACAGCTCGTCCATGAACAGGACGTCACCGGGCTCGAACCGTGGGCGCCAGACGGACACGCCAGGCACCGCGCGCGCGATCGTCTTCTCGGACAGCGCCCAGTCGAAGATGGAGTCATCCCCACCCGTCGGCAGGACATGGTCCACGCGCCGGGGAATGATGTCGAGACCCGGCGCGTCGACACCGCAGTGTGACAGCGAGAGCCAGGCGTTCACGGTCCGGATGCCCTGGCCCATGAACGCGCCGTCCTGGTGCCATTGTGCGCCCGTCGGCGTGGAGTCCACGCGCCGGAGCGTGCACTTTTCTGCGGACAGCGCGATGCGCTCCCCGCCGAGATACGCGGAGATCAGCGGGCCGATCCCGACTTCGCGCACGGTCTCGAGGAATTCGTACAGCCCTGCGGGACTGTCCACGGCCAGCACACCGAGCCCCGTGCGGGCGAACTCGCGCGTCTGGCTGGCAGCCTGCAGGTTCGCGAACGGCTCGAAGTCCGGCGGCGTGGGCTCACCCCCGCCCGACCAGCTACCACCCGCCAGCCACTTGTCGTGTCCCGCGAACGCGCGATCGATGGCCTCCACGAGGCGATCCACGCGCCATGCCGGTACGAGTCCGCGCGCGAGCACACAGCCATGGCGGCGGATCCCGTTGCGCAGCACGGCTGGTGTGAGCTCGTGCGCCTGGACCACGGGAGCATCTTCGGCCTGACCTGGCCGATCCTCCGGAGCGAACGGCGGCCACTCGGTCGACGGCATCGAGTGGCGATCGAGCTCCGCGAACGCGGCATGCCGCAGGCGGACGAGCTCGCGGTCCAGCTCCGGATCGCGCTGCAGGCGATTCGCGAGCTGCAGCACCTCGAGAGCCTGGAGAAGGCGACCCGAGCGCTGCAGCGCCTCGCCGAGCTGGCGCGCGGAGCGAGCCGTGAGGCCTCCCTCGGCGATTCGCTGGCGGACCTGCTCGGGATCCGCAGTCTCGGATGCGCCGGCTCGAACCTTTCGCCACAGCCCGATCGTGGATCTCATGCCTCAGTCCCTGTCCCGGCGAATTCCAGCGAATTCCACGGAATTATCGCGTATCTCGCCCGTCTCCGAGTCTCTTCGGGCTCGCAGGCCAGTGTAGAGATGGCCGAGTGGGAAGTCGAGCCAGGGCGGTGCGCCGCGGAGGACGCACGAACGCCTGCGTCAGCGGCCCATGCAGCACATGCCGGCGACCTCGACGAGCTCCCGCTCAGCTCGGCTTCGCGTCCTTGGCGAGGCGAGCGCTGCGCTGGCGCAGTGCCTGCTCGAGGGCCGTGCGCGACGCCTCGCCGAGCGCCGTGTCGTTCGCGAGCGCCTGCAGGCCGCGTCCGACGGCCGCGCGGGCGTCATCGACCCGGCCCGCGTTCTCGTAGGCTTCGGAGAGACTGTCCCAGGCGTTCGCCGACGCGGGGTAGCGCTCGGTGACGTACTCGAACGCGGCGATGGCCTCGGGCCTCCGGTCCGCGGCGAGCAGTCGGTAGGCCGAGCCGTTCAGCGCGCCCTCGCGCAGCAGCGCGGCCTCGGGCCAACGCGCTGCGGTGTCGTCGAGCAGCTTCTCGCCCGCCGCCCAGCCGCCCTGTGCGACGGCGTTGGCGAGATCGCCCAGGCTCGCCGGAATGCCGACGAAGTCCGCGCGCACCGTGCCCTTGTCGCGCGCGACGCGGAACGCGGTGGGATAGAACTGGGTGAACGTGGTCTCGACCGCGCCGTGCTCCTGGTGGCAGGCATAGCAGGCCGCGTCGGCCGGGATCAGCGCCGCGGGTGTCGCGGTCGGGCCGATGCCGTCGGTGGCGAAGCCGTAGAAGCCCCAGCCGCCGCGGTCCGCGAAGCGCTGCGTGTCCTTCACGTGCACCTCGAGGCTCATCAGGTCGGTCTGGAAGTAGCCGCCGTTCACGATCGAGCCGGTGCTCTCGGTGGCGCGGATCTCGAGCACGAACAGCGCGCCGTCCGGCCAGACGCCGCTGGCGAGGAACGCCTCGTAGGCACCGGGCGACACGTAGACGTTGTCCATCGCCTGCGTGCCGCTGGCCGCAGCCGCGGCGGCGGCCGGGCCGTAGAGCATGCCGAGCCCGGACGTGAGGTACGTCCAGGTGCGGTACTCGACCGGCGGCAGCAGCTCGTTCCGCTCGGTGTAGCGCGCAGCGGGCGCTGGGGAAGGCGTGGTCGGGAGGCTGCCGGGGGAGCAGGCCGCGAGCAGGGTCAGGGCTGCCAGGGTTCTCTGCATTCCGGTAGGCTGGACGGGCGGACCGGGTGTGTCTTGTACGAGAGCAACATGGCCGACGTGAAGCTGTGTCCGGGGAAGTTCTACGGCTCGGTGTCCGCGCGCTGGCAGACGCCGCTGTGTACCCTGTCCCTCGTCTGTCACGAGCGCGCGCGCCGCGTGCCCGTCCACAGCCACGACCACATGTTCCTGGCGCTGCTGCTCGAGGGCGGCTACCGCGAGTGGGCGCAAGGCCGCCGCCTCGACTACGGACCTCTCACGGCGGTGTTCCACCCCGGCGACCTCGTGCACCGCGACGAGATCCTGGTGCCCGGCACGCGGCTGTTCGTGATCGAGATCGACCCGGCGCTGCTCGGCACGCGCGCGCGGCGGCCGGCTGCTCTGGCATCGATCTCGGACCTGAGCGGGGGGCCGGTCGTGTGGGCCATGCTGAGCCTGCTCCGCGAGCTCCAGCTCGGGCGCCGCGACGATCTGGAGTGCGAGGAGCCGGTGGCCGAGATGCTCGACGAGGTGCTCGGTCGTTCGGCCGCAGCGCGCGCGCGTCCGGCCTGGCTCGCCGGCGTCGTGGCGCGGCTCGAGCAGGAGGCGTGTCGGCCGGTCTCGCTGCGCGCGCTCGCCGACACCGCGGGCGTGCACCCCGTGCACCTCGCGCGCGTGTTCCGCAGCCATCTGGGCTGCAGCATGCGCCAGTTCGTGCAGCGCCGCCGCGTGCTGCGCGCCACGCGCGCAATGTGCGAGACCGACGGCCTCAGTCTGGCGAGCGTCGCGGCCGAGAGCGGCTTCTGCGACCAGAGCCACATGACGCACGTCTTCCGCCAGGTGACCGGCGCCACGCCGTCGGTGATCCGGCGCATGTCGCTGGCACAGGTCTGACCCGCGCGGTCGGCTCCGCCTGGGCCCGCGGATGCATGCTAGCCTGCCGGCCCACGTTCCGGAGAAGCGCGCGATGACCCCGAGCGAGAATCCCTACCGGCCGCCGTCGGCGGATCTGTCGACCGGCCCGCACGAAGCGCTGCCCCTCTACTCGCCGGGTCAGATCGGCGGCGTGACACTGCTCGGCGGACCGCTTGCGGGTGCGTTTCTCCTGGCTGCGAACTACGCAGGGCTGAATGACGCCACTGCGCGCACGCGGACGCTGGCGATCGGGCTGCTGGGCTCGATCGCGTTCTTCGCGCTCGCGATCGCCGTGCCCGCGGGGCTGTCCAGGCCTCTGCCCATCGTCTCCGTCATCGCGATGCGCTCGATCGCGGACTCGCTCCAGGGCGAGCGCTACCGGAAGCGTCTCGCAGCCGGAGGCCGGCGCTACTCCAACTGGCGCGTGGCAGGCCTGGGCGCGCTGTTCCTCGTCGCCACGCTCGCCGCGTTCGTCGTGCTGATCCTCGCGTTCCCCGACTTCGTGCCGGAGGAGTGACGCGCGCCGGGCGCTCGGCTCACCTCGCCTGTCCCGGCTGGACACCGGTCTGCTGCTGGCGGTGCTCGACGTAGGCCTTGATCTTGGCCACGTCGGCCTCGGACAGGAACTTCTCGAAGCTCGGCATGCCCTTCCCGCGGAACACGCCGCGCAGCACGATGTCCGCGAAGATCGTGCGCACCTCGGGCGTCGAGTAGCGCAGGTCGGGCATCGCGCCCATCGCGACGACCGAGCCGCCGTGACAGACCACGCAGTTCTCGTGGTACAGGCGCTCGCCGAGCGAGAGCTCGTCCTGCTTCGTGATCAGGTCCACGACCTGACTGGGCTTGATGGGCGCGCCGGGCAGCGCGTACGCGATCAGCCGGCCCTTGCCGTCGCCGCCGAGGCCCTGCGCGGCCTCGCCGCCGACCAGACCGAAGGCGCCGCCCCAGCCGGCGAGCACGGTCACGTACTGCTTGCCGTCGAGCATGTAGGTCACGCCGCCGGCGATCACCGCGCTGCCGGTCTGCTCCTCCCAGAGCTGCTTGCCGTCGGACGCGCGGTACGCGATGTAACGCCCGTCGGTCGCGCCCTGGAACACCAGGTTGCCGCCGGTGGTGAGCGTGCCGCCGTTCCACGGATTGGCGTAGAAGTGGGTCCAGCGCGCCTCCTGCTTGACCGGGTCCCAGGCCACGAGCCGCCCCGACACCGCACCGCGCGTCAGCAGCCCGTACACGTTGAAGTCGGTGCCGGTGTTCCACTTGCCCGGGTCGTTCTTGTACTCGAACGCGGGCGCGCGCTTGTACGCACCCAGGACCTCGTGCGCCGGAATGTAGACGAGCCCCGTCTTCGGGTTGAAGCTCATGGGGTGCCAGTTGTGGCCGCCGAACGCGGTCGGCTGTACCAGCGCGAGACCCTCGGGATAGTCCGCCGTCTTGTTCTCGATCGGACGGCCCGTCTTCTGGTCCATGCTCGCCCAGGAGACCTTCACGTACGTGCCGGCCGAGATGAACGTGCCGTTCGTGCGGTCGATCACGTAGAAGAAGCCGTTCTTCGGCGCCTGCATGATCACCTTGCGCGGCTTCCCGTCGATGCTGAGGTCCGCGAGGATCAGCGGCTGCGTGGCGGTGAAGTCCCAGTTGTCGCCGGGCGTGGTCTGGTAGTGCCAGACCAGCTCGCCGGTGTCCGGCTTCAGGGCGAGGATCGACGACAGGTACAGGTTGTCGCCGCCGCCCGGGCTGCGCGCGTAGCGCGTCCAGGGCGAGCCGTTGCCGGTGCCCACGTACACGAGCTTCAGCTCGGGGTCGTAGGTGATCGCGTCCCACGCGGTGCCGCCGCCGCCGACCTTCCACCACTCGCCGCCGCTCCAGGTCTTGGCGGCGGTCTCGAGCGCCTTCGACTCGAACGGCTTCGAGGGGTCACCCGGCACGGTGTAGGTTCGCCACACCTGCTTGCCCGTGAGCGCGTCGTACGCGGAGACGTAGCCGCGCACGCCGAGCTCGGCACCGCCGTTGCCGATCAGCACCTTGCCCTCGACGATGCGCGGTGCGCCGGTGATGGTGTAGGGCTTGCTCTGGTCGACGGTCACGACCGACCAAACGACCTTGCCCGTCTTGGCGTCGAGCGCCTCGAGCCGGCCGTCGAGCACGCCGACGTAGACCTTGCCCTTGTAGAAGGCGACGCCGCGGTTCACGACGTCGCAGCACGCCTTGCGGCCGTCGAGCGGATTCACCTTGGGGTCGTAGTGCCAGATCTCCTTGCCGGTGCGCGCGTCGACCGCGAACACGTGGCTCCACGAGCCCGTGATGTAGAGCACGCCGTCGATCACGATCGGCGTTGCCTCGTGCCCGCGCTTCAGGCCGGTCTCGAACGTCCAGGCCGGAATCAGGTTCTCGACGTTGCTCTCGTTGATCTGGTCGAGCGGGCTGTAGCGCTGCTCCGCGTACGTGCGCCCGTGCGTGAGCCAGGCCTCGTTCTCCTTGTCCGCCGCGCGCAGGCGCGCGTCGTCTACCTCGGCAGCGAACGCGGCGCCAGCGCCGAGCGCGGTCAGCACGACCAGCGCGCGAAGGACGAGAACGGCTCTGCGGTGCATCTAAGCTCTCCTCAAGCGCACCACTTCCCAGGGGGCGGGCACGTGCCCCGATTCTATTACAAGAGCAGGACGGAGGGACCGCCGCGGAAGCCCCATGCTGCTGGAAGCGGCTTCCAAAATGCGGTGATCACCGCGCGATCGAGCCGCGGTCGACGTCGGCGAGGAACTTCGTCAGGCCGCCCAGGTAGCACGCCGGGTCATCCCACATGGCCATGTGGCTGCCGTTCGGGCAGAGCAGGAAGCGGCCGTCCTTCACCTGTGTGGACACCCAGCGCATGTGCTCCGGGTCCATGGTGTCGTGTGCGGCGCCGATCACGAGCGTCGGCATGCCGAGCTTCGGCAGATCGGCTTTGCGGTCCCAGTCGCTCAGACGGCCGGAGGCGCGGAACTCGCTCGGCCCCTGCATGAGCGTGTACACGTGCTTGTTCAGGTGCGCGAACGTCCGGTTCACGGCGTCGGGCCACTCGGGCAGGCGGCAGATGTGCTGGGCGTAGAAGTTCGGCATGAGCAGCGCCTCGTAGCGCGGATTCTCGTAGTCACCGCGCGCCTCGATGGCCTGGATCTCGGCCAGCACGGCGGGATCGATCTGCTTGGCGAGCACGTCTGCGGCGTAGCGATTGTAGTCGGGGATGCTCATCATCATGTTCGAGACGATGAGGCCCTTGAGGTGTTCGCCGTGGCGCAGCGCGTACTCGACCGCGAGGATGCCGCCCCACGAGTGGCCGAGCAGGTAGAAGTCGTCCTCGTCGAGCTGCAGCGCCTGGCGAACCTGCTCGACCTCTTCGACGTAGCGCTCGACCGTCCACAGGTCGTCGTCGTCGGGACGGTCGGAGCTGCCGGCCCCGAGCTGGTCGTAATAGATGAACTCGATCCCCTGCGCGGTGAGACCGCTCTCGAGCACCTCGAAGTACTCGTGCGTGGCGGCGGGGCCTCCGTGGAGCAGCAGCAGCTTGACGCGTGGGTTCGCCCCGAAGGTCTGTGTCCACACGCGAAACGTCCCCTTGGGCGTCGTGATCGGGATCATCCGTGTACGCGGCGAGTCGTCGCCCGCGCAGGCGAGCCCTGCGATCGCGGCGATCAGCAGCGAAATGGCGCAGCGGGTCCGGTTGAGCATGCGCGCGATTGTAGTCGCTGGCATCCGCCGGTTTCCTGCGAAGACTTTCCGGCCGGCGCTCGTACCAGGGTCATGAAAGCGCTACCCAGCGCCGGAAGCACTGCAAAAGGAGGGTCGCGGAGCGTAGTGCTTCGTATGACAGGCGGGAAAAGGCGTGACTTTCGGGCATGTGACGCCCAATGGGTGCTGTGTCCGACGCCTGACGGGCGGTGGCTTTCGCCGCCCCGGGCTCACTTCCCCCGGAGCAGGGGCTCGTCGAGCGAGGACGCGTAGGTCGGCGCGGGGATCGGCGCGATCAGCTTCTCGAGGATTGCGGCGAGCGCCAGCATGTCCTGATCGGCCCAGGCGGGTCCGATGATCGAGAGGCCGACGGGCAGACCCTGCACGAGTCCCATCGGGATCGTGACGTGCGGGTAGCCGACGATCGCGGGGAAGTTGCCGGGGCCGGACGCGTTGATGGCGTCGCCGTTGATCGGGTCGATCGGGAAGGCGGGGCCCATCGTCGGCGCGATGATCGCGACGAGCTTCTCGGCGGCGAGCACCTTGTCGAGACCGTCGCGGCCGGCGATCTGGCGGGACTGCTCGAGCGCGCTGCGGTACTCGGGATCCTCGAGACCCTTGGTCTTCTCGGCGCGCTCGAACAGCTCCTGCGCGAAGATCGGCATCTCCTGCTGCGCGTGCGCCTTGTTGAAGGCGATCACGTCGGCGAGCGTGCGCACGTTGGCCTTCGGCAGCGCGCCCAGGTAGGTCGCCATGTCTGCCTTGAGCTCGGTGAGCAGGACGGTCATCTCCATGTCGTTGAGCTTGCCGGTGTCGCTCGGCAGCTCGACCTCGACCAGTGTCGCCCCGGCGCGCTTCAGCGCCTCGACCTGGCTGTCGAGCAGCGTCTTCACGGCAGGCAGGCCGGCGCCGATTCGGCTCACGCCGATGCGCAGACCCTTGGCGCTCGCCCCGATCGAGGCGGGCTTGGTCCTGCGCGCGTCGGCTTCGCGCGTGGCGGGGTCGGCCGCGTCGCTGCCTGCCATGGCGTCGAGCAGCAGCTTGGCGTCCGCGGCCGTGTGCGTCATCGGGCCCGGCGTGTCCTGGCTGTGCGAGATCGGAACGACGTACGTGCGCGAGACGAGGCCGACCGTCGGCTTGATGCCGACCAGCCCGTTCATGGAGGAGGGGCAGGTGATGGAGCCGTCGGTCTCGGTGCCGATCGCTGCGGCGGCCAGGCTGGCCGCGACCGCGGCGCCGCTGCCCGAGCTCGAGCCGCAGGCGTTGCGATCGAGGGCGTAGGGGTTGCGCGTCTGGCCGCCGACCGCGCTCCAGCCGCTCACCGAGGACGACGAACGGATGTTGGCCCACTCCGAGAGGTTCGTCTTGCCGAGGATCACGACGCCGGCCGCGCGCAGGCGCGCGATCGCGGGCGCATCGCGATTCGTCCGGTTGTCGGCCAGCGCGAGCGAGCCCGCGGTGGTCGGCATGGGATCGGCCGTCTCGATGTTGTCCTTCACCAGGATCGGAATGCCGTGCAGCGGCCCGCGCAGCTTGCCGGCGGCGCGCTCCGCGTCCAGCGCCCGCGCCTGGTCGCGTGCACTCGGATTGATCGCGATCACGGAGTGCAGCGCCGGACCGCGCCGGTCCAGCTGATCGATGCGCGCGAGGTAGGCCTCGACGAGCGCGAGCGACGTCACCTGCTTCTGCGTCTGCGCTTCGCCCAACTGCACGATGCTCTTGCCGACGACATCGAAGCCTGCCGCGCAGACCCCGCCAGCCGAGGTGAACAGCATCGAGATCTCCACCGCGAACGCCAGCCGTCGGATCGTCTTCCGCACCATGGTTCCTCCGTGTCGGCAGTCTACATGGCGCGGCGGGGGCCGTGAGTCTCAGCTTTCCTCGATCACCGGCACGACGTAGTTCAGGGGCAGGCGACCGCCGTCGGCGTAGATCGTGGTGCCGGTGACGTAGCTCGCCTCGTCGCTGGCGAGCCAGGCGACGATCGCGGCCACCTCCTCGGGCTGGCCGAAGCGGCCGAGCGGCGTGCGCGAGAGCACCTTGGTGCGGAACGCATGGTCCTTGACCACGTCCTTGATCAGCGGTGTCTCGATCGTGCCCGGCCCCACGGCGTTGACGCGGATGCCCTGCGACGCGAGCGCGATCGCCATCGCCTTGGTGAGCTGGTTGATCCCGCCCTTGGACATGGAGTAGGCGACGTGGTCGGGCAGGGCGACCTCGGCGTTGATCGAGCTCATGTTGACGATTGCCCCGGCGGGCGCGCCGGGTCGGGGCCGACCCTGTCGGACCATCTGCCGGGCTGCCGCCTGAGCCATCATGAAGGCACCGCGCAGATTGATGCCGAGCACGCGGTCGAGCTCCTCGATGCGCAGCTCGAGAAACGGCGCATCGTCGACCACGCCGGCGTTGTTGACCAGCACGTCGACGCGGCCGAATGCGTCGACCACCGCCGACACGGCCTTCTCGACGTCGCCTTCCCTCGAGACGTCGCAGGTCAGGTACAGCGCCGTGCCGCCCGCGGCCTCGATCGACCGGGTGACGGCCTCGCCTGCCGTGGCGTTCACGTCGCAGAGCGCGACCTTTGCTCCCTCGCGCGCGAGCCGGACGGCGCAGGCCCTCCCGATCCCCTGCGCGGCGCCCGTGACGATCGCCGATCTACCGGCAAGCAGCATGCTCTTCTCCCGAATGCTCGAGATCAGGCTACGCCCTGCGAGCCGCTGCGACCAGCGCGGCGTCAGGCGATGGCGGCGAGCTCGTGCAGGTACTCGACGTACGACATGACCGCGCCGTCCCAGCCCATGACCTTCGGGTTGCTCGACTCGATCACGTAGTACTCGTCGGGGGCGTGGGCACCGCTGCCGTGGCCGAGGCCGAAGTGGCCCGAGGGCAGCTTCACCGGGGCGCCGGTGAAGGCGTAGCCCGGATAGGAGCCGGCGTTGCGCGGCCACAGGAAGGGATCCAGGCCTGCGCGCTTGTACACCGAGGTCGCCGCGCGGATCAGGCTCGCGTCGGCCGATGTGCTGGTCGGATCGTAGCCGCCGCTCGGATTGACCTCGATGTCGCCGAAGCCGCGCTTGGCGAGGTGGGCCTTCAGGGCGGCGACTGCGCCGTCGTAGGTCATGTCGGGCACGAGCCGGAGATCGAGCTTGGCCACTGCGCGGGTCGGCAGCACGGTCTTGCCGCCGGGTCCGGTGTAGCCGGCCACCAGGCCTTCGATGTTCACCGTGGGTGAGCCGACGAACTGCTCGAGCGCGGCGCGCCAGGCCTTGTCGTTTGCCCAGCGCTCGGCGCCGAGCAGCTTCTTGGCCGTCTCTTCCTTGAGTCGCGACGCGGCGTTGTCGAGGATCGCCTTCTCGGCGTCGGACACGGGGCGGGCCTTGTCGGCGAAGCCGTCGATCGCGGGGTTGCCCTTCGCGTCGACCAGCGTGGCCAGCGCCTGCACCAGGTGGAACGAGGGGCTGTCGAGGCGCGCCCGGTTGCTCGAGTGCACGTCCTTGCGCGGTCCGCGCCCCCACTTCTCGCCGCTGGCGACGAGCTCGAGCTCGACCACGCCCTTGGCGCCGAGCGAGACGGTGACGGCCCCGTCCGGGTCCTGGGCCGCGGACGGCATGAACACGCCGACGCACTTCTTGAGCTCGGCAGTGACCTCGGGCTTGTGCGCGATCTGCCGGATGTGCGGCGAGCCGATCTCCTCCTCGCCCTCGGCGATCAGCACCAGGTTGACCGGCGACTTGCGGCCCGCGCCGCGGATCGCGTGCAGCGCGGCCAGCAGCGCAGCCTGCGGCCCCTTCTGGTTCACCGCGCCGCGTCCCATCAGCACCTTGCCCAGGCCGGGCTTGTCGACGAGCGCAGCGTCGAACGGCGGCGACGACCA
>Ga0190274_10001561_pt1 | contig 13395 bp, 9 predicted proteins | sample Popmic531T_FD_133002 | JGI IMG/M metagenome (GOLD analysis project Ga0190274, IMG submission 133002) | Populus adjacent soil microbial communities from riparian zone of Yellowstone River, Montana, USA - 531 T | ecosystem: Environmental > Terrestrial > Soil > Riparian zone | place: USA: Montana...
CGCGTGCTCGAGCTCTTTCCCGCGCTGCGCGCGCGTCTGCAGCATTCGGGCAACCAGCTCTCGGGCGGCGAGCAGCAGATGCTGGCGATCGGCCGCGCCCTCGTCACCAACCCGCGGCTGCTGCTCCTCGACGAGGCGACCGAAGGTCTGGCACCGCTCGTTCGCGAGCAGATCTGGCAGGCGCTCGCTCAACTGCGCGGCGCCGGCCTGGCAATGATCGTCATCGACAAGTACGTCGAGCGCCTGATCGCGATCGCCGATCATCACGTCATCGTCGAGAAGGGTCGCGTCGCCTGGCGCGGCAGCTCGGCCGAGCTCGCTGCCGACCGCTCGCTCTGGCAGCGCTATCTCGGCGCCTAGCGACGGACACCGAAGGAGCGGCCGCGAGCACGCGTCCGGCTCGCGTTCAGCGGACTGAACCGCGAGCCGTGGTTCCAGAATGGCTCCTCTCTCGCTACCGGACGCCCGCGATGAATCCTCTGGCCCGATTCGCTTCCCGTCTCCTGATCGCCTGCGCCGCAGGGTTCGCCTTGGCCGCGCCGGCCCACGCGGACGGCCTCGTCGGCACCACCTTCCCGCCGGGCTTCCCGAACATCAAGGACGCCTCGACCGGCAAGCCCTTGATCGGCTTCGGCGCCGCCGGCGCGGTGACGCGGACGCCGGTGATCCTCGTTCACGGCAACAACGACACGCCGTTCGCGACCGCCTGCAACCCCTACGGCAACATGCACGAGCTGGCGCAGGACCTCGCCAACCGCGGCTACCGACTGAGCGAGCTCTGGGGCCTCGGCTACCAGGGCGACCAGTGCGACCTCGCGGTCGACCCGACGCGCCGCTCGGCCGAGCCGCACACTGCCGCGGCCAACGTCGCCGACCTGCGCCGCTTCGTCCAGGCGGTGCTGCGCTATACCCATTCGCGCCAGGTCGACATCGTCGGCCACAGCCTCGGCGTGATCGTCGCCCGCGAGTGGCTGCGCCAGGACAAGGACGCCGAGGACCAGGTGCGCCGGCTGGTCGCGATCGACGGCCCGAACCACGGCATCATCAATTGCTCGCCGTCGCCGCTCAACTACTTCCAGCAGCCGGCGTTCGGCGGCTTCACTCCCGACAGCGCCCTGTGCAAGGAGCTGGGCTCGCCGCGTACGCCGTTCCTGAAGCGGCTGAACCAGGGCCGCGACGAGATCGACGCCGACATCGACGTGCTCGTGATCCGCAACGCCGACACCAGCTTCGTCTACTTCGCCAACCAGGACGGCGCTTTCCCCGCGGTGCCGGCGATCGACTCGTTCGGCAAGCCGACCGACTTCGCGGAGAGCGCGAAGCTGCGCGGTGCGCACGAGAAGGATCTCACCGGCCAGGGGATCTACGACCCATTCGCAGCGACGGCGCACCTTGGGATCCTCAATTCGCCCGACACCTGGAAGGCGACGTTCGAGTTCCTGACCGCGCGCCGGCACCGCCACGATCACGATCGAGGCCACGACCGCTGAGCGGCCCGGCCGCCAGACCCGCACGACGGTGTCGAGCGGGATCGAGCGCCGGCCCGAGTCGCGGCCGAAGCGGTCGGTGACGAAGCGGGCCGCGTCGATGTACGCGCCTTCGTTCCACTCGGTGACGACGACCGCGCCGGCGTTGCCGTCGCCGCCACGGCGCACGTCCTCGACCTACGAGGCGCGCATGCGCCGGCCCTTGTCCGGAATGTGGGTGATGACGACGTCGCCCGCCTGCGCGTCCTTCGTTTCGACGTTGCCGCGCCACGACTCGGCCATGCCGCGCTGGCGCTTGCCGGTCCTGAGCTTGACGTAGTCGGTCGATAAGCCCTTCTTCTCGAGCCGCTGCGAGCAGTCGCGATCGCCGCCCGACGCCGGTGCGTGGGCCGCAGGGGCGAGCGGAGCCAGAACGGCGATCAGGCAAGCACCACGCATGAACCAGCTGTCCGCGTCCTGGACGGCCGGACGACGGCGCGCTACGCCGGTGTCGGGTTCGGGTAGCGCGAGCGCACCGCCGCCAGCGCGGCCTCGTAGGCGACGCCGGTGTCGTCGAGGCGGCTGACGGTCATCGCCAGGTCTTGCAGCAGCCCGTTGTGCAAGCCGTAGACCCAGCCATGTACGACCAGCTCCTGGCCGCGCTGCCAGGCGTCCTGGACGATGGTCGTCTGGCAGACGTTGAGCGCCTGCTCGACGACGTTGAGCTCGCACAGCGCGTTCGCGCGCTGCATCGCCGGCACCGTGTCGAGCCAGGCGGCGTGGCGATTGCGCACGTCCTGGACATGGCGGATCCAGTTGTCGGCCAAGCCGATGCGTCGGTCCTCGAGCGCCGCGATCACGCCGCCGCACTGCGAGTGGCCGACGACGATGATGTGCTTGACCTCGAGCACGTCGGTCGCGAACTGGACCACCGAGAGGCAGTTCAGGTCGGAGTGGCTGACGACGTTGGCGACGTTGCGATGGACGAACAGCTGGCCCGGCGCGAGGTCGACCAGCTCGTTGGCCGGTACGCGACTGTCGGCGCAGCCGATCCACAGGTATTGCGGCGCCTGCTGCTGCAACAGGCCGGTGAAGAAGCCGGGGCGCGCCGACTCCATCTTCTTCGCCCAGCGGCGGTTGTTGTCGAGCAGGTCTTGCAGGCTTGTCACGCGGCGGCCCTGTGGCGCGGCGACCGTCGGCGCCGTCAATGGCTGGCGAGTTTACGGCGATAGACGAGCAGACGCCCCTTGTACGCGTCGACGAGCGCGGTCGCCGGGTCGTCGAGCCGCTCCTCGCTGAGGGCGAAGCCCGCGTCGGCCATGCGCCGATTGAAGGCCGGCCGATTGCTACGGTCGGGATCGACGACCCAGACCTCGCACGCCGCCTCCGCATGCCGACCGATGAATCCCGCCAAATCGCCGCCGGCGTCGCGTTCGTAGAGGATGTCGCTGCCGACGATCAGGTCGAAGCGGCCACCGGCGATGGCGCGCGCGACACCCTCGTGGCCATCGTCGGGATCGACCGCCGAGGCCCAGTCGCCGTGCAGGTACTTCATCGGCAGCAGGCCGTTCAGGCGCAGGTTGGCGCCGAGGAAGCGCGCCGTGAGCGGATGACGATCGCTGGCCGTGACGTCGGCGCCGCGCCGATGCGCGACCAGGCTGGCGAGCGCCAGGCCGCAGCCGATCTCGAGGATTCGTTCGCCCGGAGTCACCGGCCGCAGCGCCAGCCGCGCCGCGAGCTGTGCTCCCGATGGCCAGGGCAAGCCGAACAGCGGCCAGCCTGCCGACGAGATGCCGAGCCGCTCGGCGGCGCCGTCGGCGTCGGCGTATTGCTGGCGATCGAGGAGCGAGCAGATGACGAGGTCGGCGACGCCGGCGATGGCGATCGTTTCCTGCTTGGTCCGGTAGCCTGGCATCGAGCGGCGCGGGCCTGGGGGCAGGGCCGCGCCCGTTGAGGCGACGCCCGAGTATGCGCGCGTCCGCTCGCGACACGAGCCGATTCGTTCGCGTTCGCGGCGCACGCGAGCACAACCTCAAGGACGTCGACGTCGACATTCCGCGCGATGCGCTGGTCGTGTTCTCGGGCGTCTCCGGATCGGGCAAGTCGTCGCTCGCCTTCGGCACGCTCTACGCCGAGGCGCAGCGCCGCTACTTCGAATCGGTCTCGCCCTACGCGCGCCGCCTGATCGACCAGGTCGGCGTTCCCGACGTCGATTCGATCGAAGGGCTGCCGCCCGCGGTCGCTCTGCAGCAGCGGCGCGGCACGCCGGGCGCGCGCTCGTCGGTCGGCAGCGTGACGACGCTGTCGAGCTTCCTGCGCCTGCTGTACTCGCGCGCCGGCAGCTATCCGGCGCGCCAGCCGATGCTCTACGCCGAGGACTTCTCGCCCAACACGCCGCAGGGCGCGTGCCCGAACTGCCACGGCCTCGGCCGCGTTTACGAGGTGACCGAGAAATCAATGGTGCCCGACGACTCGCTCACCATTCGCGAGCGCGCCATCGCGGCGTGGCCGCCGGCGTGGCACGGCCAGAACCTGCGTGACATCCTGGTCACGCTCGGCATCGACGTCGATACGCCGTGGCGCGAGCTGCCGAAGAAGACGCGCGACTGGATCCTGTTCACCGACGAGCAGCCGACCGTGCCGGTCTATCCCGGCTTCACGCCGGCCGAGACGAAGACGGCGCTGCGGCGGAAGACCGAGCCGGCCTACATGGGCACCTTCACCGGCGCGCGCCACTACGTGCTGCACACCTTCGCGACGACGCAGAGTCCGCTGATGAAAAAGCGCGTCTCGCGCTACCTGACCGGAGCGATCTGCCCGGTCTGTCGCGGCAAGCGCCTGAAGCCCGAGGCGCTCGCCGTCACCTTCGTCGGCCACGACATCGGCACGCTGGCGCAGATGCCGCTGAGCCAGGTGGCGAGGGTGCTCGCGCCCGCGGCAGCGGGTCGCTTCGACGAAAGCGTCGCGGTCGATGCGACGACGCGCCGATCCCACGCCGACGCCGCCGTCACCCGCGCCGCGGCGCGCGACGACACGGCGCGGCGAGTCGCCGCCGGCGGATCGGCGCACGCCGGCGCGCCCGACGTGCGCCGGACGCCGAACCTGTCGCAGGAAAAGCGCATCGTCGCCCAGCGCATTGCCGGCGACCTGGTCGAGCGCATCGGCACGCTCGAGTCGCTCGGCCTCGGCTACCTCTCGCTCGCGCGCAGCACGCCGACGCTCTCGCCCGGCGAGCTGCAGCGACTGCGCCTGGCGACGCAGATCCGCTCGAATCTGTTCGGCGTCGTCTACGTCCTCGACGAGCCGACCGCGGGCCTGCACCCGAAGGACGGGCGGGCGCTGCTCGCCGCGCTCGACGACCTCAAGCGCGCCGGCAACTCGATCTTCGTCGTCGAGCACGATCTGGCGACGATGCGGCGCGCCGACTGGATCGTCGACGTCGGCCCCGACGCCGGCGAAAAGGGCGGCCGCATCCTCTACAGCGGCCCGCCCGACGGCCTGGCGCAAGTGGCCGACTCGCACACCGCGCGCTATCTCTTCGCCGCGCCCGAGCCGCGCCAAAGGGCAGCGCGCGAGCCGCAGGGCTGGCTCGAGCTGCGCGGCATCACGCGCAACAATCTGCACGACCTCGACGCGCGCTTTCCGCTCGGCGTGCTGACGGCGGTGACCGGCGTCTCGGGATCGGGCAAGTCGACGCTGGTCAGCCAGGCGCTGGTCGAGCTCGTCTGCCGCCATCTCGGCCACGAGCCGGCGACCGTCGACGACGACCTGCCGGCGAGCGACGAGCCGACCGTCGCCGAGGAGACGCACGGCCACATCGCCGCCGGCATGGAGCGCATCCAGCGCCTGGTGCGGGTCGACCAGAAGCCGATCGGCCGGACGCCGCGTTCGAACCTCGCCACCTACACCGGACTCTTCGACGGCGTGAGGAAGCTGTTCGCGGCGACGCCGGCGGCGCGCGCGCGCCGCTACGACGCCGGCCGGTTCTCGTTCAACGTCGCCAAGGGGCGCTGCGAAACCTGCGAGGGCGAGGGCTTCGTCAGCGTCGAGCTGCTCTTCATGCCGAGCGTCTACGCGCCCTGCCCGACCTGCCATGGCGCGCGCTACAACGAGAAGACGCTCGAGGTGAAGTGGTGCGACAAGAGCATCGCCGAAGTGCTGCGCATGACCGTCGATGACGCCTGCGCCTTCTTCGCCGACGAGCCTGCGGTGCTGAAGCCGCTGGCGCTGCTGCGCGACATCGGCCTCGGCTACCTGCGCCTCGGTCAGCCCGCGACCGAGCTCTCGGGCGGCGAGGCGCAGCGCATCAAGCTGGCGACCGAGTTGCAGAAGCAGCAGCGCGGCCGCTCGCTGTACGTCCTCGACGAGCCGACCACCGGGCTGCACCCGGCCGACGTCGACAAGCTGATGGTCCAGCTCGCCGGGCTGGTCGACGCCGGCAACACGGTGATCGTGGTCGAGCACGAGGAGCGCGTGATCGCCGCGAGCGACTGGGTGATCGAGATCGGCCCCGGCGCCGGCGCCGAGGGTGGGCGGATCGTCGACGCCGGCACGGCGACGTCGAAATTCATCGTCGACGCGACCGGCGAGGTCGGCGACGACGGCGTCGCTGCGGCATGAACCCGCCGATATTCGGCTCCAGAACTGCCGTAGCGCCGGCAGGCGGCCGCCCGGGAGGGCGGCCGCTGCGTCAGGCGCCTCGCCGCTTGCGTCGCGCGAACAGACCGAGCGCGCCGATGCCGCTCAGCATGAGCGCATAGGTCTCGGGCTCGGGGACCGCCTGGGCGAACGCGAAGCTGCTGATCGTCGCCGTCGCCGCGCCGCCGATGCAATCGGTGCAGTTGACAAACCAGCCGAACGACGACGATGCCGCGAAGCTGGCGCTGCCGCTTTGCGCCACTGCGCCGCCCGGGTCGGAGAGCGGCGTGAAGGCGCCGTTGACGACGACGCCGAAAATGTCGCCGGCCGGCCCCGCGCCATCGGCAGTGAGGTAGGACCAATTGAAGCTGAATGTGCCGCCCAGGTTGATGGTCGCCGACGTCCGGCACGGGCCGAGAACGGCGTAGCTGCCGCCCGAGCAACCGAGCTCGTCGGCGAGCGTGTTGCTGCCGCTGAGGACGAGCTGCGTCGGGCTGAAGACCGCGCTGCCGAGCACGGGCGAGGCGCCGATCAGCGTGCCGCTGTTGACGATGCTCCAGTTCGCAGGAGCGGTCGGGCCGCTGAAGTCGGCGTGCGCCGATGCGCACACGCCGGCGCCGGCGATGAGGGCTGCTAAGGCGATCGTTTTCATGGGAGGTTCCTTCCGTCTCAGTTGAGGACGCTGCTGGCCATCGCGGCAGCGATCAGGGCATCGCGATCGGCCGCCAGGAGATAGCCTTGGGCGTAGGCGCTGTTGGCTGCTGCCGTCACCGCCGCGACATATCCGGCATGGTTGACGTAGCGCTCGACCAGCGACGGACGCGGGTCGCCGGTGCCGAGGCGCTCAGCGAGCGTGGTCGCGAACGGGATGTAGCCGCCGACGTAGTTGCACACCTGACCCTGGTGGAAGCCGGCCGCGGTGATGTTCCAGCCGAGGTAGGTGCCGAGCGGCGCATCGCGCAACACGGTCGGAACGCCGCCGAGCTCGTTGCCGTCGGCATCGACGCGCGGCACTTTCATCGCGATGACCTTGTTGATCGGTGGCGGCAAATTGGTCGGCACGCCGGTCGCGTCGGCGCGATTGAATTGCGGGCCCCAGTCGTAGTCGAGCACCGGGAACACGAAGTTCTCGGGCTCGAAGATCGACTCGGGAACGCCCGGCACGCCCGCCGGGAAGCCCATCGCCTGGCGGTTCGGATCGACCAGGGTGCCACCGACCAGCGTCGGATAGCGGCTCGGCGGCGGCAGCGCGCCGGTCATCAGCCAGGCGCGCAGCGCGACGCGGATCACGTTGATCATCTGCGTCGACGGCATCGGGTTGGCGCGGAACGTCCCCGTGCCCCAGTTGTTGCCGGGACAGTTGGCGCCGGTCGCCGGCGGCAGATGGGTGAAGCCGCCGCCGCCGCCGCCGTGTGTCGTGCTGCCGATGTAGTAGCGGCGCACGTTGCGCGTCAGCGGGATGTCGTAGTCGGCACCCGGTCCGACCCATTCCATCGTCATCTTCAGCGCGAATACCTCCGACCCGCCGAAGTGCTCGACGACCTTGGGACAGGTGCCGGTGAGGTTGCAGCGATGGAAGATGCTGCTCGCCGGGAGGTTGCGCACCGGATCGGGATAGTCGGTCCACCATTGCGCTCCCTCGCTGCCCATCTGGTAGAGCTCGAGCACGCCGTCGGGCTGACCCCAGCGCACGTTGGCGGCGACCCGGCGACCGGCGATCTGCGGCCAGGCGCCGTTGTGGACCATGCGGCCGGCCTCGTCCTGGTTCATGCCGGTGTAGATGTACTGGCGCGTGAAATTGCCCGACTGCGAGCTGCCGCGCACCGACGACCAGTTGATGCGCGCCGCGACCGGATTGGCGGTGCCGAAGTCGTCGTTGGCCGCGTACTTGAAGAACGCGCCGACGTCGCGGAAGGCGGCGATGCCAACGCCGAGCACATATGCGTTCTTGGCCTGGTACGTGAGCTGATAGAGCAGCGTCGGATCGAAGCCGTTCTTGAGGCAGACATGAACCGGCAGGTTGCCGGGAAGGTTGGCCTCGTTGTTGTCGTCGGGCGTGCCCGGGAACGGATTCGACGCGTTGCAGCGGGCGAACGACCAGTCGCTCGACGGGATCACGCTGCCGACCGTGATCTGGCCGTTGACCGTCTCCTTGGTGTGGGTCACCAGCACCGCCTGCGTCGTGTCGAGCGTCGCCGGCAGGTAGGGCATCGGATTGCCCATCACGTTGAGCGGCTGCGAATCGGCGCCGCTGCGGTTGACGATGCGCGCCAGCACCGTGCCGGTGACGAGTTGGCCGTTGTCTCGCGCCATCGGCACCGCCACCCAGTGGTTGTTGCCGGTGGTGCGATCCGCGGGGACCGCCGTCGCGCCGGCGTTGTCGGCCTGCCAGCCGCTCGTCAGGCCGACGTCGCCGAGGTTGCGTTCAACCGCGGCGATGATGATGGAGCCACCCCGGTTCGGCACGTCGTGCCACATGAAGCCGCTCGCCTGGCTCATGTCCACCGGCTTGGTGAGCGTGAACGAGGTTTCGTAACGGACCTTGCCGTCGGCATCCCTGCCGAGCTGGATGTCGGTGATGACCGCGTTCTTGGCGTCGTTCGGATCGAGCTCGCCGAAGGCGCGTCCGCGCAGGGTCTCATAGGGAACCGCCTGACCGGTGACCGCGCTCGTCGAGTCGATGACGATGCGCGTGACGCGTGCCTGGGCGGTGAATGCGGTCGCCACCCCGACCGCCAGAAACGTGGACGCGACGAGCAGGCGCGAGCCCACCCTTCTGTGCTCGAGATGCTTCATCGATCTGTCTCCTCGTTCGCGGCCCTTCGCGGCCACGCCGTCTGTGTCGGTGCGGCCCTGCAGGCGCGCGATGACACGAACTTCTTCTGAGGAACAGTCTAGGCTTTGCGCGCAGCGAGGACAAGCGACGCCGCGGCCGTCGGCGGCGACGACGCTCGTCGTCGCCCGCCTACCGGCCGTAGGTGGCGGTGAACGAGGCCTTGCCGAGCAGTCCGGGTCCGATCCCCTTGTTGAGGACGAAGCTGTACACGCCGGCTGTGCCTGTCTTGGGGATGCCCCCGGCGGCGGCAACCTTGTCGACCGCCAGCGCGTAGAGCGTGAAGACGTAGCGATGGGGCTTGTCGCCCTGCGGCGGGCACGGGCCGCCGTAGTTGCCGTTCGCCCCGGTCGCCCCGGTGTCGAGGAAATCGGTGTTGCCGCCATAGGCACCCGGAGGCAGGGTGGTCGGGCTGTTGCCCGCGCCCTGCGCCAGCCCGGTGCTGGTCGGCGGGATGTCGTAGACGGCCCAATGCCAGAAACCGCTGCCGGTCGGCGCATCGGGATCGTGCACTTGCAACGCAAGCGATTTGGTACCTGCGGGAACATTGCTCCAGACCAGCGCCGGCGAGGTGTTGCCGCCGCTGCAACCGAAGCCGTTGAGGATATATTTGGTGCCGAACGCGTTGCCTTGCAGATCGGGGCTGGAAAGGGTGAACGTCGAACCTTGCGCCTGCGCGCTGTTACCGCCGAGATCGACGAGCGCGACCATCGTCGCGGCCACCGAAGCGGCCATCAGAAGTTTGTCTTTCATGGCTGTCTCCACATTTTTTCTTGAGCCGGTCGACGTGGCAACGCCTCAACCATCGTTCAATGGGTAAGCGGTCCTCACGCCCGAACCCAGTATCCGCGCGCCGGCACCTCGTGGCAATCGCGGTTGACCACGCCGGACACCGAGCTTGACCAGCCGGCCCGCCGTCGTCCTGCCGCGTCCGAGCGACCATGGCGCGCAGCGGCGACGCCGCTGGTGGCCGGTGGTCACCCTCTTCGCCGGCATCATCGCGCTGCAGCTGATCGTGGCGGTGGCGAGCATCGAGCTGCTCTCGTCGGTTCGCGCCTACGTCACCGGCGAGAGCCTGTACTCGAAGGGGCAGAAGGACGCCCAGATCCACCTCCTCGACTACGCCGAGTACCACCGCGAGGAGGACTACCTGCGCTTCCTCGACGCGCTGGCGGTGCCGCTCGGCGATCGGGTCGCGCGCGAAGAGCTGCAGAAGGCCGAGCCCGACCTGGCGCTGGCGCGGCGCGGCTTCCTGCAAGGCGGCAACCACGACGACGACGTCGGCGGGCTGATCCGCCTGTTCCGCTGGTTCCATCGCATTCCGTTCATGGCCGCAGCGATCGTCACCTGGACCGAGGGCGACCTCGTCATCCAGCAGATGCGCTCGCTCGCCGAGCAGGCGCACCAGCGCGTCATCAGCGGCGATCTCGATACCGCAGGCGCGGCCGAGATGCGCGAGCAGGCGCTGCTCCTGAACAAGCGGCTGACCCAGCTCGAGAGCAAGTTCTCGGCTCAGCTCGGCGAGGCGTCGCGCCAGACGCAGCGGCTGCTGCTGGTCGTCAACAGCGTCCTCGCCGTCCTGCTGGCGGTCACCGGTCTGTGGTTCGTCCGGCGCAGCGCCCACCTCCAGGCCGCGACCGAAGACCAGGTGCGGCAGCGCCAGGAGTCGCTGCAGCGCCTGCTCGACTCGACCGCCGAGGGCCTGTTCGGTGTCGACCCTGAAGGGCGCTGCACGTTCATCAACCGGGCCGCGCTACAGATGCTCGGCTATCGCGAGGAATCGGAGCTGCTCGGGCGCGAGATTTACGACTTGATCCAGCCGGCGGCCGCGGCCGGGCAGCGTGCGGCGCCTGGCGCCGGCTCGATGCAGCGCGCCAACCGCGAGCGCCAGGAGCTGCACGTCGCCGACAGCCTGTTCTGGCGTCGCGACGGCGCGTCGTTTCCGGTCGAGTACTGGTCGCACCCGGTCGTGCAGGAGGGCCGCGTCCACGGCGCCGTCGCGACCTTCTTCGACATCAGCGAGCGGCTGACAATGCAGGCCGCGCTGCGCCAGGGCGAGCTCAGGATCACCAAGCTCGTCGACGCTGTGACCGACGGCGTGATCACGATCGACGGCGAGGACCGGATCGTCCTCTTCAACCGCGCCGCCGAGACGCTGTTCGGCGTCGCTGCAGCCGAGGCGATCGGCGGGCCGATCGAGCGCTTCATTCCGTTTCGCCCCGCGCAGCCCGAAGACGGCCGGCGCTTCCTGGTCGGCGACGGCGTCAAGAAGCCGCCCGGCAGCTTGCAGGAGCTGATCGGCATGCGCGCCAACGGCGAAGAGTTCCCGCTCGAAGCGTCCCTCTCCAAGCTGGTCACCGAGCGCGGCATCCTGATGACAGTGGTCCTGCGCGACGTCACCGAGCTGCATGTTTCGCGCGCCGAGCGCCAGGCGCGGGCGTCGCTCGAAGCCGCCAACCGCGCCAAGACCGAGTTCCTGTCGCGCATGAGCCACGAGCTGCGTACGCCGCTGAACGCCGTGCTCGGTTTCGCCCAGCTGCTGCGCCTCGACGCGGCCCGGCCACCGACCGTGGCGCAGCTCGAGCGCATCCAGCACATCGAGAACGCCGGCGCGCATCTGCTGGCGCTGGTCAACGACGTGCTCGACCTGTCGCGGGTCGAGTCGGGCCAGATGATGGTCTCGATGGAGCCGGTCGATCTCGAGGAGGTCGTGATCGACGCGCTGGCGATGGTCTCGCCGCTCGCGGCCGAAGCCGGTGTCGACCTGTTCGCGTCGAACCCCGAGTCGGGCTCGGTCGCGATCGACGACTTCCGCGCCGAGGCCCGGCCGCACTCGGTCTGGGTTCTCGCCGATCGGGTCCGGATGCGGCAGGTGCTGGTGAACCTGCTCAGCAACGCCGTCAAATACAACCGCGCCGGCGGCAACGTCGTCATCAGCTGGGAGCGCGGCGGCGACAGCGGCTGCCTGCGCATCACCGACAGCGGCCTCGGCATGACGTCGGAAAAGCTCCAGCGCCTGTTCGAGCCGTTCAACCGCCTCGGCGCCGAGAAGTCGAAGATCGAGGGCACCGGTATCGGCCTGGTGTTGTCGCGCCGCCTGGTCGAGCTGATGGACGGCGAGCTGAAGATCGCCAGCACGCTCGGCCGTGGCACGGTCGCGACCCTGGTCCTGAAGCGCGCCGACGAGCCCGCGACGAGTCAGGGAATCGCCGCGCCGCCGAGCCAGCACGGCTCGTTCGGCGGCACCCTGCGCGTTCTCTACGCCGAGGACGACGAAGTCAACGTCGAGCTGATCCGCCAGGTCGTGATGCTGCGTCCAGCGGTCGCGCTCAGCGTCGCGACCAGCGGCGGACGCGCTCTCGAGATGGCGCGCCACGACCCGCCCGACCTGATGCTGGTCGACATGAATCTCGGCGACATGACCGGGCTCGAGCTGGCGCGGGCGCTCGCCGCGAGCCCGGCGACCGCGGCGCTGCCTCTGGTGGCCTTGTCGGCCGACGCGCTGCCCGAGCAGATCAGCACGGCGCTCGCCGCGGGCTTCGAAAGCTACCTCACCAAGCCGGTCGACTTTCGCAAACTGCTGAACCTGCTCGACGCGCACCTGAAGGCCGAGGTCTGAGGTATTCGTATCGACCGCATCAGCACCCGTGGTATACATCCCCGTCCCCCGCCCCTTCCACCACACGCACTGGAGAAGCGATGACGCTTGAATTTCGCCGCACCGGAGAGTTGAAGGACATCAAGAGCTATCCCGTCTGGTTGCAGCGGGTCGTCGCCGACACCCATCGCGACAAGATGCGGGTCGTCGATCACGAGCTGTTCACCCTGATGCGCGATGCCAAGCTGCCGGTCGTGGCGATGCGGCGATTCCTGCAGGGCGTCTGGCCGACGATCGAGCAGTTCCCGCAGTTCATGTCGATGAACCTCAAGAAGGTCAGCTACGGCACGAGCGCGGGCGAAGACCTCGCGCGCCGCTACCTGATCCACAACATCCGGGTCGAGCAGAAGCACGCCGAACACTGGGTCGAGTGGGCCCGCTCGGTCGACCTCACGATCGCCGATCTGCACCTCAGCGACGACGTCGAGGGCCTGGCGGCGCTGTCGCACTGGTGCTGGTACGTCTGCGACCGCTCCAGCCTGGCGGTGGCGATCGCCGCGACCAACTATGCGGTCGAGGGCGCCACCGGCGAATGGTCGTGCGTCGTCTGTTCCAAGACGACCTATGCCGAGTCGCTGCCGGCACACCTGCGCGCACCGGCGATGCGCTGGCTGCGCGTCCACGCCGAGTACGACGACACCCATCCCTGGGAAGCGCTCGAGATCGTCGCGACGCTACTCGGTCACGCTCCGCCTGCGGCCGAGATCGATCGCGTGCGGCGTGCCGTCCGGACCAGCTACGTCTACATGGAGATGGCACTCGACGAGGCCTTGAGCACGATGCTGCACGGCAGCTTCGAC
>Ga0190274_10001562_pt1 | contig 13390 bp, 12 predicted proteins | sample Popmic531T_FD_133002 | JGI IMG/M metagenome (GOLD analysis project Ga0190274, IMG submission 133002) | Populus adjacent soil microbial communities from riparian zone of Yellowstone River, Montana, USA - 531 T | ecosystem: Environmental > Terrestrial > Soil > Riparian zone | place: USA: Montana...
AGAACGCACGTTGAGATTCAAGATGTGGTCGAAGTCCTCGACCTTCACCTCGACGAACGGCGCTGGGCGATTGGAGCCGGCATTGTTGACGAGGATATCAAAGGGTTCCGCGCTCGCGACGAAGGATCGTGCCGCCTCGACATCTGTCACATCGAGCACGGCCGCGTCCGCCTTGCCGCCTTTGGCGCGAATCTCATTCGCCGCCGCTTCGGTCTCCGGCTTCGTGCGTGAGATCAGCGTGACGTCGGCGCCTGCATCCGCCAGCGCCGCGGCGGCCGCCAGCCCGATGCCGCGTCCGGCGCCGGTCACCAGCGCGCGCTTCCCGTCGAGGCGAAAGGAGGGGGTGGAGGGGAGGGACATCACTCCGCCGCCGTTGCATAGGCGATGTTCCGCCCTCCGTACCGGCGCACGCGGATATTGGCTTGTTCGGCATGGCCGAGAAATCCTTCCAGCACGCATAGTCGCGAGCAATATTCGCCGATCATCGACGACGCCTCGTCAGTCAGCACCTTCTGATAGGTGCAGGTCTTGAGGAATTTCCCGACCCAGAGTCCGCCGGTATAGCGCGCGGCTTTCTTTGTCGGCAGCGTGTGGTTGGTGCCGATCACCTTGTCGCCGTAGGCGACGTTGGTGCGGGGTCCGAGAAACAACGAACCGTAATTCGTCATGTTGTTGAGGAAATAGTCCGGGTCGCGGGTCATCACCTGCACATGCTCGGACGCGATGCGGTCGGCTTCCGACACCATCTCGTCCACGGAATCGCAGACAATCACCTCGCCGTAATCCTTCCAGGCCTGGCCCGCCGCATCTGCAGTAGGCAAAATTGAAAGCAGCCGCTCCACCTCCGCCATCGTCTCCTTCGCGAGCTTTTCGGAGTTGGTGATGAGGACGGCGGGCGATGTCGGACCATGCTCGGCCTGCCCGAGAAGGTCGGTCGCGCAGATCTCGGCGTCCACCGAGTCGTCGGCGATGATCAGCGTCTCGGTCGGGCCGGCGAGCAGGTCGATGCCAATGCGGCCGAAGAGTTGCCGCTTGGCTTCAGCGACATAAGCATTTCCGGGGCCCACGATCATGTCGACCGGCGAAATCGTATCGGTGCCGAGCGCCATCGCCGCCACCGCCTGCACGCCGCCCAGCACATAGATTTCGTCGGCGCCGCCGAAATGCATGGCGGCGACGATCGCCGGATGCGGCCCGCCGCGATGCGGCGGCGCGCAAGTGATGATGCGCTTTACGCCAGCGACGCGCGCCGTGACAATCGACATATGCGCGGACGCCACCATCGGATAGCGCCCGCCCGGCACATAGCAGCCGATCGCGTTCACCGGAATATGCTTGTGGCCAAGGATGACGCCGGGGAGGGTTTCTACTTCGAGGTCTTGCAAAGTCTCGCGCTGCTTCTGTGCGAAATTGCGAACCTGAGCCTGCGCAAACCGGATGTCGTCGAGGTCGCGCCTGGACACTTGCGAGATCGCGCGTTCGATTTCCTGCACGTCGAGGCGGAAATTGGCAGGCTCCCAATTGTCGAATTTCTTCGACAGGTCGCGGATCGCAGCGTCGCCGCGCGACTTCACGTCTTCAAGGATGCTTTCGACGGTAGCGCGCACCTTGGCGTCGGCGGCCTCGACGGCGTCGGCGGACGGGCCGCGTTTGAGGAAGCGTGCCATGGGTCTTTCCTTTGTCTGCGGCAGTGAACGCCGCACTAGTGCGACGATGTGTGGCGATTGGCCAGCACACAGCGGATGCCGCCGCTCGGGTCGGCCACGTCACCTGTATAGCGCGGGATGAGGTGGACGTGAACGTGCATGCGCGACTGGCCGCCGGCACGGCCGACATTCACCCCGATGTTATAGCCATCGGGCTTGTGTTCCGCGGCGATGAACGCTTTCGCCTTGTCGAGCAGTTTGATGACGCTCGCCTTCTCGGCCGCAGTCATTTCGAAGAAATCGGCGACGTGCCTGCGTGGCACCACCAGGACGTGGCCCCTAGACAACGCGTTGTTGTCATAACGCACATAGGCATCTTCGGCCTCGAAAAGCACTTGGTCGAGTCGGCACAGCTCGCAGCCCTCTGCCATCATGCGGCCGCTATTTCATCGCCTGCGGGTTGATCGGCGATCCGGTGCCACCGGTGATGATCAGCGGCGGGCCGGAGAAGAAGAACTCATAGACCTTGTCCTTGGCGCAATCTTCCGCCAACTCCTTGAGATAGAAAATCTCGCCCATACAAAGGCCCATGGCCGGGATCACCACCCAATGCCAGGGCTGGTTGGCTTCGTCGGTTTCGTTCGGCCGCACCTCGCAGCCCCAGGTGTCCATGCAGAGCGCGCCGATCTGCTTCTCCTGGCACCAGTAGCAATTCTCGAACATCACGCCGGGCGCATCGCCGCCGGCATAGCCGCCCCATTCGCCTTCCGACATGCAGCGCTCCATCTGGCCGGTGCGCACATGCACGAAATCGCCCTTGCGGATTTCGACGCCTTGCGCCTTCGCGCATTTGTCGAGTTCATCGTTAGAGATGCTTTCGCCATCCAGCATCCACTTCACGCCGCGGAAGCGCGCGATGTCGAGCAGCACGCCGCGGCCGACCATCTTGCTCTTGGAATGCTCGATGCCGAGCACCGACAGGCCGCGTGCATCGATCAGCTTGGCGTCATGGCCGTTATAGGCCTTGTCCTCATAGAAGATGTGGCCGAGCGCATCCCAATGCGTAGCACCCTGCACGCACAGCATGATCGTGTCGTCGGCGTAGCGGATCTTGTTCCAGTCCTGCTGGCCGGCAATCGCGTCGGTGCCGGTTGCCAGCATCTGGTGGATCGGGTTGAAGCGGCCACCGAACAGGCCGGTCTGTGGTCCGGTGCGGTCGAGCGGAATGCCGAGTGCGAACACCTTGCCGGTTTTCACGAGTTTCGCGGCATTGACGATGTCCTGCGGCGTTACGTGATTGAGCGTGCCGATATGGTCGTCCTTGCCCCAGCGGCCCCAGTTCGAGAGCTTCTTCGAGGCTTGCTCGATGGCATCACGCCCGACCTTGATATTCATCGACACGTCGTCCTCCACACCCATTGTCGTTGTGGCTCTTCCCGGAATGCGGGCGGCCCGCGGGGATTTTGATCAAGCGCGGGCGTTCCGTCTATGGACATTGTGCAATCAGCGGCGGGCTGACAAAGTTTTGACGATGTGGAATATCGTTGGCTGCTATGGGTTTGACAGGGACGGCGTCGACGCGTTGCGGGAGGTATTCATGCGCCTAAATGCAAACTTGTTTGTGGCCTTGGCGGTCAGCATCGCGTTCACCATGCCTGTCGGGGCGGGCTCGATTATCGAGGAGTGGGACAGCGTCAAGGCGCCGCCTGCTCCTGCGTTGAAGCCGGTTACAGTCGATCCGAAAACCACCGCGCTCCTGATGCTGGATTTCATGAATCAGAATTGCGGCAAGCGGCCACGCTGCCTGGCATCGATTCCGGCCATGAAGAAGTTGCTGGAGGCGGCGCGCACCTCGAAGACGCCCGTGATCTACAGTTTTATCGCGAATTCAACCGCCGATGATGTGATCAAGGAGGTGGCGCCGATCGCAGGGGAGCCTTCGGTGACGTCCGGTCCGAACAAATTTCTGCGCACCGATCTCGAGAAAATCCTTAAGGACAAGGGCGTCCAGACCGTGATCGTGGTCGGCACAGCGGCGAATGGCGCGGTACTGAACACTGCGTCACAGGCGGCGTTGATGGGCCTGAACGTGATCATCCCGGTCGACGGCATCAGCGGCGATCCTTACGCCGAACAATATACGGCGTGGCACATGCTCAATGCGCCCGGTGTTTCGGCCAAGTCGACACTGACCAGCAGTGACATGATGAAGTTCTAGTTCTCGTTTCCCGGGCGCGGTGTATCGCCACGTGCTGCACCGCGCCGGGACACCACACGTGTCAAACCTTCCCCAGCGCCCGCAACACGCGCCCGGGCGTGAACGGCATTTCCGTCAGCGGTTTGGCACCGAGCGGACGCAGCGCATCGTTGATCGCGTTCATCACGCAGGCCGGTGCGCCCGCGGTGCCGGCCTCGCCGGCGCCCTTGGCGCCGAGTTCGCTGTCGGTTGTCGGCGTTACGACGTGGCCCACTTCCATGTCCGGCATTTCCATCGCCATCGGTACGAGATAATCGGCCATGTTGCCGTTCAGCATCTGGCCGCGTTCGTCATAGAGGCAATGCTCGAACAAGGCGCCGCCCAGTCCCTGCACGATGCCGCCGCGCACCTGCTCATCGACAAGCTGCGGGTTAATTACTGTGCCGCAATCCTCGACGCACCAATGCTTCAGCAGCTTGATGAAGCCGGTATCGGTATCGACTTCCAGATACGAAGCCTGGATGCCGTTGGTGAAGGAGAACGCCCAGGCGCGCGGCACGTAATGGCGCGTCGCCACCATTTCGGCCTGAAAGCCGGGCGGCAGCGTATCGGGCCGGAAATAGCAGATACGCGCGACTTCGCTGAGGCTGATGCGCTCGTTCTTGGTGCCTTTGTCGACCACGACGCTGTCGTTGATGTCGAGGTCATCTGCCTTGGCTTGCAGGATCGAGGCCGCGGCCGCGAGCACATTTTCGCGTAACGCCTTGCCCGCCTGCCACGCCGCTTCGCCGCCAATGCCGGCCGCGCGCGAAGCCCAGGTGCCGCCGCCATAGGGCGTGTTGTCGGTGTCGCCCATGATGACGCGCACGTTGTTCATCGACACGCCGAAGGCCGAGGCGACACATTGCGCGATCACGGCTTCCGCGCCCTGGCCCTGCTCGGACACGCCGGTATGGCAGAAGATAGCGCCCTGGCCGTCGAGCCGCACGGTCGCGCCGTCCTGCGCCGAGATTTTGGCGCCGCCGACGCCGTAGAAGGCCGCGCTCGGATTGGTCACCTCGATGAAGGACGCAAAGCCGATGCCGCGATGAATGCCCTTCGCGCGCGCCGCCGCCTGATCCGCGCGCAGCGCCTTGTAATCCATCATCTTCAAAATTTTGTCGGTCGATGCGATGTGTGAAAGCTTCTCGAACTTGATGCCGGAGGCCGCCGTGGCCGGATAGGCATTGTCCGGGTACAGGTTTTTCTTTCTCACCTCGATCGGGTCCATGCCGATCTTTGCTGCGGCAAGATCGACCAGCCCCTCGGTCACCGCCGTCGCGATCGGATGACCGACCGCGCGGTATTGGCACATCACGTTCTTGTTCTGGAACACGACGCGCGCGCGGGCGCGATAGTTCGGGCAGGCATAGGGCCCGCCAGTGAGGTTCACCACCTGATTGGCTTCGATGCCGGAGGTACGCGGATAGACCGAATAAGGTCCGATGCCGGTGAGATCGTCGATCTCGAAAAAGGTGATCGTGCCGTCCTTGTTGATGCCGATCCGGCCCTTCACGCGATGGTCGCGAGCGTGAATGTCGGTGACGAAGCTCTCGAGCCGGTCAGCGACGAACTTGATCGGGCGTTTAAGCAGTTTCGACAACGCCACTACCGCCATCTCGTCGGCATAAGTATGCACCTTGATGCCGAAGGAGCCGCCGACATCCTTGGTGACGACCCGGATCTGATGCTCTTGCAAGCCAAGATGTTTGGCGAACAGATTCTGCATCATGTGCGGCGCCTGGGTCGCGTGATAGACCGTGAGCCGCTCGTCGCCCGGATTCCAGTCGGCCAAAATGGCGCGGCCTTCGTTGCAGACGCCGGTATGGCGACCGAACAGGAACGTCTGCTCCACAACCGCGTCGGATTCCTTGGCCGCCTTGTCGACCTCCCCGACATCGAGCGTGCGCTCGAAGGTGAGGTTGTCGCCGAGCTCGGGATGGATCACCGGCGTCTTTGGATCGAGTGCAGTTTCCGGATCGGTGACGGGAGTCAGTTCCTCGTAATCCACCTCGATCAATTCGCAGGCGTCTTCGGCAAGCGCGCGCGACTGCGCCACAACTGCACAGACTGCCTCGCCCTGCCAGCAGGCGCGGTCGATGGCGAGCGCGTTCTGTGGGGCCGACTTAATGCCCTTCAGATGCGTCAGCACGCCGACCCAGGGCGTGATGACTTTCGCGAGTTCAGGCCCGGTGACGACGGCGATGACGCCCGGCGCCTTCTCGGCTTTGCTCTTGTCGATCTTCCTGATGCGGGCATGCGCAAACGGCGAACGCAGATAGGCGACGTGGCCCATGCGCGGTAGCACCATGTCGCTGACATATTGCGCGCGGCCCTGCGAAAGCCGCTTCAGGTTCGGGCGCGGCACCGAGCGGCCGATATAGGAATTCGGCCGGTCCAGTGCGGTGAGCGGCGAGGGCAGGTCGGAGACGATTTTCATTACAAGAACCGCGTGGGCCAGAGAATAGTGCGCCACATATGGGCGGAGGGACTGCTGTCGAGGCCAAGGCCTTCCTTCGGCTGCCGGAAGTTGCGGCCGATGATATCGACGAAGTCGTCAAGCTCGACCTTGGCGTTCGGATCGAATGAATAGATGTCGTTCAGGCAGATCAGGCGCGAGGTCATGTACCATTTGTGCTTTCGCGCGCGCTGATATTCGTCAACGATGTAGTTCTCCGGCCGATAGTCGGGGCCAAAAAATCCCTTGTAGAGGTCAGGATAGCCGTAACCAACCGATTCATCGGGAAAGAAACGCAGCGCCTGATGAGTCTTTATGGCCCAGGCGATCTCCTCATCGACGTAAGGCTCGATCATCTGCGCGCCCCAATAGCCGTGGTCGCAGCGGATGAAACTCACGACCGCAATGTCATGAAGCAGGCAGGCCAGCACGACCTTTTCCGGCTGGCCGCCCTTCAGCGCATGGTTGGCGCTCTGCAGCAGATGTGCGGTCGAGGCGAAGCGGTTGCGGAAATAATCGACCAGTGTCGGCTTCTCCGGCATGCGCGGCAGCCGCGGATCTTCGCCCATCAGGAAGAACTTGCCGGGATGCTTTGCCTTCATTCCCGGAGCGGTGTCATACGTCACCTGTCCTTCCATCAGATAGCCGATGGTCGATTTGGTGATGATGCGCTCCATCTCGTGCATCTTCTCTTCTTCGAGCGCGTCGGCGCGTTCCGACGGGCTCAAAGGGCCGTTATGACCGTGATGATGGCTCATGTGCGTCCTCACGCTTTTGTTGCGCGCGCCGCCGCCACCGATTCCACCGCATCGACGATGGCGTGATAGCCGGTGCAGCGGCAGTAATTGCCGGAGATATGTTCGCGGATTTCCTCGCGGCTCGGGGTCGTGCCGCTGGCGAGCAACTCCTGCGCCGTCAGCAACATGCCGGGCGTGCAATAGCCGCATTGCAGCGCGTTGCGTTTCTCAAACGCATCTTGAAGGTCGGCGATCTCGCCGGTGTCCGACACGCCTTCGATGGTCTCGACGCTGGCGCCGTCACATTGCACCGCGAGCATGAGACAGCCGCGCACCACTTCGCCGTTGACGCGCACCGAACAGGCACCGCAGACGCCATGCTCGCACCCGATATGGCTGCCGGTAAGGATCAGATCGTCACGCAGGAAATCGACCAGCGATTTTCGCGCTTCCACGCGCGCGTTGACGTGCTCGCCGTTGACGGTCAAAGCGATGTCGTAGCTCGTCATGCCCGCGCTCCCATCAACTGCGTAGCGACTCGTCGCAGCAGCACTCCGGCGAGATGTTTTTTCACGGCACCATCTTCCTGAATGTCGTCGGGCGGATCGAGATCGGAGACCAACGCCTTGACGGCGGCATCAACGTTGCCTGCGGCCAGAGCCGCTTCCGCGCCCTTGGCGCGCAACGGCGTCAGCGCCACCCCAAAATAGGCAAGCCGCACATCGTTCAACGTAGAACCGTCGGCGCGCGCGGAGGCGGCGAGCCCGGCTAGCGCATAATCGCCGTGGCGGCGCGACAATTCGGCAAAGCCGTAGCGCATTTCCGGCTTCGCGGCCGGAAGGCGGACCGCGGTAAGAACGTCGCCTGCGCCAAGCGAGGTTTCGTAAAGGCTCTTGAAGAAATCGTCGGCCTTTACGCTGCGTTTGCCGTGCGGCCCCACGATTTCGACTTCACCGCCGAGTGCGAGCAAACAGGCCGGCAGTTCAGCGGCTGGATCGGCGAATGCGATGGAGCCGCCGATTGTGCCGCGGTTGCGGATGGCGGGATGCGCGATATGTGGCAGCGCCATTGCGATCAACGGCGCGTGCTTGGCAATCACGTCGGATTTCGCCGCGGCGGCTTGCCGCACCATGGCACCGATTTCGGCGTAGCCGTCTCTCAATGCGATGGCGTCCAGGCCCGAGATGCCGTTGAGGTCGATCAGGATCGACGGTTGGGACAGCCGCATGTTGAGCGTCGCCATCAGGCTTTGCCCACCCGCTAGCAACCTCGCGCCTTCGCCATGTTCGCCAAGGAGCTTGACCGCATCCTCGACCGAACGTGCCTTCGCATACGCAAACGGCGCCGGCTTCACACTGACCTCCCATTGCAGTTTTTCTTTTTTCTTATTCTGGCGGGGAAAGCGCGCACGTCAACCACAACCCGTCATTCCGGGAGGCGCGCATTTGTGCTCGGAGCCAAAATCCAGCGGCACACTCTGCGTATATTTCTGGAATCCGGGTTTGCCTGCTTCGCAGGCGTCCCGGAATGACTGCCCCAACTATTCCGAATGCCGGTTGGTGAAGCGGGCATTGCCGAGCCCAGTGCCGATCGTGAGCGCCGCCCAATGGTCGACATCCTGCATGAACGGCGTCTCGCTCAGGCCCTGCACCACCGCGTCGTTATGCAGAACGATCGCGGTATCCCCGCCGATTTTCGGTATCGCCTCATAGATCCGGGTCGGCAGGTTAAAGCGGCTGGATTCCCAGTTGCCGGGCAGATTCTGCGCCCCGCGATCGATCGAACCATCCGGTTCAATCATGCCGGGGCAGCCGATGCCGATGAACGGCGCCAGCTTGACCTTCTCCGTCTGCGCGCGTTCGATCAGCCGCTTCAGCATTCCCACGAGATTGTCGATGGCTTCCTCGCGCTTGACGTCGTCTTCGTCGGCATGCCGCCACAACTCGTATTTCCACACGCAGGCCTTGGAGAGATCGGTTTTCTTGTTCAGGTTAAGATTGACAATTCCGGCTCTGATATTCGAACCGCCAATATCGACTGCCAGAATCGCGCCATGCGCCTTGAACATCCATGCAGGCGCGAGATGTGCGGCACCGAGCAATCCGGCTTCGTCCGGTTCATTGCGAATTGGAACGAGGTCGACCTTTACCTTGTCTGCTTTCAGGATGACGGAGGCGCGGCCGATCGCCAATTCGCCGACGCGCCTGGCTCGAAAGCCGCCGCCGATCACGATGCGTTCTGTACCAATCCAAGCCTTCAGCTTCAGGAAGCGCCGTATGACCAGCGCCAATTCCTGAGCGAAGTCTTCGATTGCACCGTGAATGACCCCGGCCGCTTCGGGATCGCCTTTGGTCAGCAATTCGTCGAGTTGCTTTTTGCTCAGGTCGTCGGTCGGGGTGTCGCCGAAAGGATCGTCGCCGACCTTGCGCAAGGCCTTTCGCCAATTGTCTACGATGTCGGTGAAGGCGCCCTTGCTGGCCCGGTCGCCGAGAAAGCCTTCATCGTCCTTCAATTCGACATTGTAGCTGTCGACCTCGACTGACGGTAGCCGCGCCGCTCCGTGCGCCGCCACCGCGATCAATGTCTTGCTATCGGCCATGACGACGCCCTCCAACGCGGAATAACCGCCGGAAGGGCGAAAGGTTTCAGCGCTAGAGAGTCTTCACGATATCGATCGCGCGCCGAAGCAGCGTCTCCGACGCTTCCCGCGTGCGAAACGCCGAGTGCGTCGACAGCGTGACATTCTCCATCTGCGTGAGCGGATGGTCGCCGTTTAGCGGCTCGTTGCGGAAAACGTCGAGCCCGGCATGGCGGATCTGGCCAGAGCGCAGCGCGGCGAGCATGGCGTCCTCGTCCACCAACGCGCCTCGTGCCGTATTGATAAGGATTGCGCCTTTCTTCATTCGCGCGATGCGGGCGGCGTCGATGAAACCCCGGGTTTCGTCATTGAGGGCGAGATTGAGCGACACCACGTCCGATCGCGCCAGCAGATTGTCGAGTTCGACCAGCTCGACCGGCGCATCGGCGCGCGGGCTGCGATTATGCGCGATCACCTTCATTCCGATGCCCTTGGCGATGCGCGCAGTTTCTGAACCGATGCCGCCGAGCCCGATGATGCCGAGCGTCTTGCCGAGAAGCTGCATGCCTTCGAGAGGTTTCCAGGTGCCGACGCGAAGTGTCCGGTCCATGCGCGCGATCTCGCGAGCGCAATCGAACATCAGCGCGATCGCATGCTCGGCGACTGCGGTGTCGCCATAGCCCTTGATGGTGTGGACGGTGACGCCGAGTTCCTTCAGCTCCGCAACATGCATGTAGCTCTCCGCGCCCGTGCCAAGGAAAACGACATGCTTGAGACTCTTGCATTTCGCGACGATCGGCGTCGGCATGTAGGAATGGTCGTCGAGGACGACGTCATAGCCGTCGAGCAGACGCGGCAGTTCTTCAGCTTTGAACGGCGCCGTATTCACCGTGACAGGCGGGTCGCCCGCTCCGTGAACGCTGTTCCAGACCGGCTCAAGCTGATGATTGCAGTCGATGAAGATGGATTTCATGGCGACCCTACAGTCCGGCTACGGAAGCAATAGCCGACAGATCGGCCCCCTTCGGGATATTGAGGTGGAATGTCTGTCGCAACACGTCGATGAGTTCGTCGGCGCTCGAAATGATTCGGTGCTCGGACACTCCGCCGCGGCGATGAAGGCTCAATCGGTTATTGCGTAGCGTGTAGCGGTGGTCGGCAAGCGGCAGTGCTGCCATCAGCGTGCGGGTGAAGATCGAATCCGGCGAAGTGGAAATGAACCAGTTCGCCGAATCCCAGTCAGCGGCCGCCTGTTCGGCGAGCGATAGCTGAAACAGCGGGTGCCAGTCGCCGTCGATTTTGGCCTGTATCTGAAATTCCTCGTGCATGGCGACGATCCGATAGTTGCCGTGCGGCGTCTCCTGCTCGATGTCGGCCACGAAGCGCAGCGGCGCGGTCAGCGTCAACCCTCCGAAGCCGACATCGGCGAGGAATTCGCCTTCGGGCAGCGAGATCAGAAGCGCCATGTGATGACGCGCGGCGACCTTGCCCGGCGCCTGCCATTGTACGCGACCCGCCAGGCTGCGCACGCGAAAGCCCATCGCCTGCAGCGCGGACATGAGCAGCGTATTGTGCTCATAACAATAGCCGCCGCGGCCGCGGGTGATGAGCTTGTCGACCAGGGAGGGAAGGTCGAGACGTATGGGCGCTTTCAGAAGCACATCCAGATTCTCGAACGGGATTGAGGAGGGATGGCGAAGATGCAGTTCGCGCAGTGCTTCGAGCGAAGGGGCGCGTGCACCGGCATAGCCAATGCGTCTGAAATAGGAGTCGAGTTCGAGGTCTGTCGTCATTTTGCTTTCGGCCCCGGCATTCGGGCGCCGCACCATAGTGGATTTGCCCTGCGTCACAAGCCTCGCAGTCATGTCGCAGCGTCGCTGTAAAGCTGTGCTAGGAGAATCGCATGACCGCGCTCAAATCTATCCTGATCATTGCACTGGCCGGCTATCTCGGCCTCCTTGCGATCATGTATGTGGCGCAGCGCGCGCTGATGTATTTTCCGGACATCACGCGTATCGCGCCGGCCGATGCCGGATTTCCGCAGGCTGCCGAGATAATGCTGCAAGCGGCCGACGGCACAAATGTGATTGCTTGGCATGTGCCACCAAAGGAGGGCAGGCCGGTTGTCGTCTATTTCCACGGCAATGGCGGATCGCTGCACTATCGCGTCGCGCGCTTCCTGCCCCTTGTCGCGGACGGCACCGGACTTGTCGCCTTGTCTTATCGCGGTTTTGGCGGCTCGCAAGGGTCGCCGAGCGAAGCGGGACTGATCGACGATGCGCGTGCGGCTTACGGTTTCGCGCGAGCGCAACACCCGGATGCGAAGATCGTGCTGTGGGGTGAATCGCTCGGAACCGGCGTTGCGGTCGCGATTGCCGCGGAGCAGGAAGCCGCCGCCGTTGTGCTGGAAGCACCGTATACTTCGACCGCCGATATCGCGTTCGCCGCCTATCCCTTCATTCCGGTACGGCTGCTGATGAAGGATCAATTCCGTTCCGATGAACGCATCGGCAAGGTCAAGGCGCCGCTGCTCGTGTTGCATGGCGCGCAGGATCGCATCATTCCGGTGTCCTATGGCGAGCGGTTGTTTGCGCTCGCCAATGAGCCGAAGCATTTCGTCCAGTTCGCGCGCGGCGAGCACGAAAACCTTGATCAGCACGGCGCCCTGCAGGCGGTGCGTGACTTTCTGACAAAGCTAAATCTCTAACGCTGTTGCGCCGGGCGCGGCGGTGCTGCGGGTGCGGCCGGCACTGCCGGACGCGGGCTCGGCGTCCCGGGATTGAGCAAGTCGCCGAGGATGGTCGCAGCGCCAAGGAGCGAATCGCTCCCGCCACTTCCGCCACCCCCGCCGATATTCGTCACCCGCTCCGGCACGAATTTATGCGCGTTGGCGAGGGCGACCGCGAGCACATTCGGGTTCTTGTCGACGAAGCCGAATACGCGGTCCAGGATAAGTTCGTATTGCCGCAGTTTTACGGTGGCGTCGGCGCCCAGCACCTCGGTCTGGGCGCGCTGGCCTTCCGAGATGAATGTCAGCCGGTCGCGTTCGCCCTGGCCCTGATTGCGCAAGGCCTGCGCATTCTGCACCGAGGTCTGCACGGCGATTTCCGCGCGCACCAGATCGCTCTGCTGGTCGGCCGTGGCTTTCGCCTTGTCCGATTCGATGCGCTTTTCCTGTGCGCCCTTTTCCTGAATGAAAGCCTTCGCGAGTTGCGTCGCGAGTTGTTCGCGCCGCACCGCGACCAGAAGCTCAGGCGGGATGGCGGGCTCGCCCAGCCGCACTTCGCGGATGGTGACGCAGGATTTCAGACCCTCCGGCCGGATACGGCGCTCGATCTCGCCCTCGATCAGCGGACGCTGGTTGATGAGGTCCAGCACCTTGGTCGGGCGGTTGACGGTGACGAAGATCGGCTTGCCTTCGGCATTCAGCACCGGCTTGCCGGTCTCGTCGACGCGCGCCTCGGTCACCTCGTAGCTGCCACCGGCGACGTCGCGGGTGATCGCGCGGATCGAAGGTGTGAGCACGCGGTCCTCGATCTCCTTTAGCGTGCCGACGCTCGCCACCACGCATGAGGCCTCCGTCGGAGATACCTGCGCCACGACGCGCAGTTCAAGCGGCACGTCCCAGCCTTCCATCTTCACCACCACGGCGCGGTCGGCATTGTCCTTCAACATCGGCACGTCGGCCTCGGTGCGGGTCTGCACGATATCGCCCTTGGCATCGACAGTGAGAGA
>Ga0190274_10001563_pt1 | contig 13390 bp, 9 predicted proteins | sample Popmic531T_FD_133002 | JGI IMG/M metagenome (GOLD analysis project Ga0190274, IMG submission 133002) | Populus adjacent soil microbial communities from riparian zone of Yellowstone River, Montana, USA - 531 T | ecosystem: Environmental > Terrestrial > Soil > Riparian zone | place: USA: Montana...
ATCGGCGGCATTGCGGTAAAATGCGATGTCACGAGCGAGCAGAGCGCGATTGACGCACTCGCCGAGGTGCAGAACAAAATCGGCGTAGGCCGCGTGCTGATGAATTGCGCGGGCGTTGGCACGCCGAAGCGTATCGTCGGTCGCGACGGCCCGATGCCGCTCGCCGACTTCAAGAAGGTGATCGAGATCAATCTGATCGGCACCTTCAACATGATGCGGCTGTTCGCGGCCGCCCTGAGCAAGGCCGAGCCGCTCGCCGGCGGCGAACGCGGCGTGATTATCCAGACCGCATCGGTTGCAGCTTTCGAGGGCCAGATCGGACAGGCCGCCTATTCTTCGTCGAAGGGTGGCGTCGCCGCCCTCACCATGCCGGCGGCGCGCGAGTTCGCGCAATTCGGCATTCGCGTTGCGACCATCGCGCCCGGCATTTTCCACACGCCGATGCTGGCGGCGCTTCCGGAAGACGCACAGAAAAGTCTCGGAGCCTCGGTGCCGTTCCCGGCGCGGCTTGGACGGCCGGAGGAGTTCGCCGATTGCGCTATGTTCATCGTGCGCAATGGATACATCAACGGCGAGACCATCCGCCTCGACGGCGCGCTTCGCATGGCGCCGCGCTGACCGTTGCCATTATCGACCACGCGCTATAGTCAACCGGTCGTCCCCGCGCAGGCGGGGACCCATAATCACCGCTCTGGAATATAGGTCCCCGCCTGCGCGGGGACGACTTGGAAACCCGGAATGCTCAGCAACAGCCGCATGGTGCGTATCGAATGGGGCGATTGCGATCCGGCCGGGATCATTTTCTATCCGCGCTATTTCGCGATGTTCGACCATTCGACCACCATGCTGATCACGGCGGCATCGGGAGTGAGCAAGGCCGAACTGTTCAAGAAATATGAATTCGGCGGCTATCCGCTGGTTCAGACGCAGGCCAAATTCGTCCAGCCGACGCGGTTCGGCGACGACGTGATCATTCAATCCACCTTCACGCGCGTCGGACGTTCGAGCTTCGAGATCCGGCATCAAATCAGAAAAAACAACCATATCTGCGTCGACGGACTTGAGACCCGCGCCTGGGTCAAGCGCGATCCCGTCGACAAGGACAAGATCAAGTCGCATCCGCTGCCCGAAGAGCTGGCGGCGCGGTTCAAAGCGGAATTGTAGGTTTTCCCGCTCTTCGCAGCGGCTATCTCACGACCGCAGCGCTGCCGAAATCTTGCGCAGTATTTTCATGAAAAGCGCGCGCTCGCGCGGGCCCACGATCTCGTCAAGGGCGCTTTCATGGTTTTGAGCGCGCTCATGCATCGCGCGCATTGCTTTGCGGCCCTGCTCGGTCAACTTGAGTTCATAGAGCCTGCGGTCGGTGCGCGTACGGCCGCGGCTGATCAACCCACGCTTCACCAGATCTTCGAGCACCGGCGTCAACGTCGACTTGTCACTGCCGATGGCACGGCTGAGCATGGTCTGGCTGATGCCCGGATTGCGGTCGATCAGGATCAAGGCGGCGAAACGTCCTGGGCTGAGGCCGATCCCCTGGGCATGGCGCGCATAGGACTGGAACGATGCGATCTGCGCCATGCGCAATTGAAACCCGATCCAGTCTTCGAACGGACCGAAATCGATTTCGTCCGCCGGATCGCGCGGCGCGGCATCTGCCGCCGTCTTGTGCATTACAGCCGTCTGGCGCGCCAAAACTGCCCCCGCCATTGCGTCAAAAGGCGAATCTGAAAATTGTTTTATATCCAACTATTCTCCCTTACAATGCGGACAACGCGGCCATTGCGCCGCAAACAAGCCCCGCCAACGGGGTGAGCCGATCGAAGGGGAAATGCCAATGACGATCCGACTGACACATCTCGTGTGCGCCGCGGCAGGCGCGCTTATGCTCGCAGCAATGCCGGCCGCAGCGCAGGACAAGACTTTCGATTTGAAGCTCGCGCATTGGGTGCCGCCCTCGCATCCGCTGCAGAAGGCGCTGGAGGACTGGGGCTCCTCGGTCGAGAAGGCTTCCGGCGGCACGATTAAATTCAAGGTCTATCCGTCGCAGCAGCTCGGCAAGGCTTTCGATCATTACGACATGGCGCGCGACGGCATCGCCGACCTGACTTATATCAATCCCGGCTATCAGCCCGGTCGCTTCCCGATCATCGGCGCCGGCGAATTGCCCTTCCTTGTCACCAACGCACGCGGCGGGACCCAGGCGCTGGACGCCTGGTATCGCAAGTACGCGGACAAGGAGATGAAGGACGTCAAATTCTGCCTCGCCTTCTTCCATGATCCCGGCACGTTCCACGCCAGCAAAAAGAAAATCATGGTGCCCGGCGACATCAAGGGCATGAAGATCCGTCCGGCCCACGCCACAATGGGCACGTTTGTCGCCCAGCTCGGCGGAACGAATGTGCAAGGCAGCGCTCCGGAAGTGCGCGATCTCATTGAAAAGGGTGTGGCGGAAGCCGTGACCTTCCCGTGGGGTTCGATCCCGCTGATGGGCGTCGACAAGGTCACGAAATATCACGTCGACATGCCGCTCTACGCGACCACTTTCGCCTTCGTGTTCTCGCCCACAACCTACAACCAGATGTCGGCGGCGCAGAAGAAAGTGATCGACGATCACTGCACCAATGAGTGGGCATTGCGGGTCGCCGGACCGTGGGCAGATTTCGAACACGCGGGCGTTCAAAAGCTGAAGGCCGATCCCGCCCACGAAGTCTATTCGCTCACCAACGAGCAACTCGCGGAATGGAAGAAGGCGGCCGAGCCGCTGGTCAAGACCTGGGCCGACGGCGTGAAGAAAGTTGGCGGCGACGCCGACGCGATCATGAAGGAATTGAAGGAGTCGCTCGCGAAATTCAATTCCGCCTATTGATCCTGTCGGACAAGCCGGGTGAAATGAAAATGACGGCGGCAGGCAAATGCCGCCGTCATCGCGATTGAGGCCAAGAAAAGTTTACGCGCCGGATACACACCGGCCTTTCCTGTCGGGCTTGGGGAGCCGCAATGTCTACGTCCGCTACGATAGATCACAGGTCGAAGATAACCCGATGGATGGACGGGTTCATCGATTCGATCGAATGGATCGCGGCGTTCTTTATCGGCCTTGTCGCGCTCGACGTCTTCGTATCGATCCTGCTGCGCTATTTCTTCGGGATCAGCATCCCCGATTCCTATGATTTCGGACAATTGCTGCTCGGCATTCTGATTTTCTGGGGGATCGCGGCGACCAGCTATCGCGGCACGCATATCACCGTCGATCTCTTGTATTCGGCGCTGGATGTGAAGTGGAAGCGCATCATGGATATTTTTGCGACGCTGGTGCTGCTGTTCGTCGTCACGGTGCAGACCTACACGCTGTTCGACAAGGTCTCCAGCACGTTCATGTCAAATCTCGCGACCTTCGATCTCCGATTGCCGGTGTGGCCATGGTTCGCGGTCGCCTGGATCGGCGACGTCGCGGCGGTGCTGTTGATTGCAGTGCGCACCTACCGCCTGATTTTCCATCCCGAAATGATGAAACAACACGACCTGCCAAAGTCGGGCGAGTGAGCCATTTCCAATGAGCACAGATACCGTTGCCATCGTCGGCTTTGTCTCCCTGTTCGTGCTGATGCTGCTGCGCGTGCCGATCGGCATGGCGATGGGTCTCGTCGGCGTCGCAGGCTTCGGCTATCTGACGAGCGCAGGTCCGGCGCTGAAAATCGTCGGCCATACCACCATGCGCACGGTGACAGATTTCAACTACGCCGTGGTACCGCTGTTCCTGCTGATGGGCTCGTTCGCGACCACCTCCGGGATGAGCCGAGAGTTGTTCCGCGCTGCCAACGCCTTTATCGGCCATCTGCGCGGCGGGCTCGGCATTGCCACGATTCTGGCCTGCGGCGGCTTTGCCGCGATCTGCGGCTCCTCGGTCGCAACCGCCGCCACCTTCTCGCGCGTCGCCTATCCGGAAATGCGGCGCTTCAATTATCCGCAAAGCTTTGCGACCGGCGTGATCGCCGCCGGCGGCACGCTCGGCATCATGATTCCGCCGAGTACGGTGCTTGCGATCTACGGCATCATCACCGAGCAGGATATCGGCAAACTGTTCATTGCGGGTGTCATCCCCGGCATCCTCGCCGTCTGCATGTATGCGATGACCGTCACCATCATCGGCTACGCCAAGCCCGGCTTCCTGCCGGCGGGACCGAGAACTTCCTGGCCCGAGCGTATCGAAAGCGTGAAGGGCGTCTGGGCGACGCTGCTTCTGTTCGCCTTCGTCATCGGCGGCCTTTACGGCGGCATTTTCACGGCGACCGAAGCGGCGGGCGCCGGCGCCGGCGGCGCCTTCTTCATTGGGCTCTTTCGCGGCCGGTTGTCGAAAAGCGACATCCTGCGCTGCCTCCTGGAGACCACCCGCACCACCGCGGCGGTGTTCACCATCCTGATCGGCGCATTGCTGTTCGGCTATTTCCTCACCATCACCCAGACCCCGCAGAAGGTGACCGAGTTTCTGACCGGGCTCGGCCTTGGCAATTACGGCGTCCTCATCCTGATCCTGCTGATGTATCTCGTGCTGGGCTGCCTGATGGATGCGCTCGCGATGATCATCCTGACGGTTCCGATCATCTTCCCAGTCATCAAGCAGATGGGATTCGACCCGATCTGGTTCGGGGTGGTGGTGGTCATGGTGGTGGAACTTGGGCTGATCCACCCGCCGGTGGGCATGAACATCTTCGTCATAAAAAGCGTGCTCGAGGACGTGAAGATATCGACCATATTTTACGGGGTTATCCCGTTCATCATCACCGACATTATCCGCCTAGCGATCATCGTCGCCTTCCCCATCCTGGCGACCTGGCTGCCATCACATATGTAAGGACATTCGAATTGTTGTAAGCTAGACCCCGGCGGCAGGCCCCCGGGAAAGTGACGATGGAACGTTCCTTCAAGAAAGAAGTGCAGTCGCTGCGGCTTGGCGACGGAGATACCTTCCATGGCGAGGGTATCCTGGCCGTGACCAAGGCGCTGCTGCAGTCCGGGGTGTCCTATGTCGGCGGCTATCAGGGCGCGCCGGTGTCGCACCTGCTCGATGTGATGGTCGATGCCGAGGACTACCTTTCCGAACTCGGCGTGCATGTCGAAACCTGCACCAACGAAGCTTCCGCCGCCGCCATGCTGGGCGCCTCCATCAATTACCCAATCCGCGGCGCGGTGACCTGGAAGGCGATCGTGGGCACCAATGTCGCCTCGGATGCCCTGTCCAATCTGGCCTCCCCCGGCGTCATGGGCGGCGCGCTGATCATCGTCGGTGAGGATTACGGCGAGGGCGGCGCGGTGATCCAGGAACGCTCACACGCCTATGCGCTGAAGTCTTCAATCTGGCTGCTCGACCCCCGCCCCGATCTGCAGAACATCGTGCATATCGTCGAGAAGGGTTTCGAATTGTCGGAAGCGAGCCACGCGCCGGTCATGCTCGAGCTTCGGATTCGCGCCTGCCACGTCACCGGCTCTTTCGCCACCAAGGCCAACCGCAAGCCGGCGATCTCGGAGCTTCATCGCACGACCCCGGCGCCGCATAACTTCGCCCGCCTCTCGCATCCGCCGGTCACCTTCACGCAGGAAAAGCTGAAGGTCGAACAGCGCATGCCCTCAGCGCGCGAATTCATCCGCCGCGAGAAGCTGAACGAATTCTTCGCGGGCGACCTCAAGGATATCGGCATCATCGTCCAGGGCGGTCTCTATAACGGCACGTTGCGCGCGCTGGAGCGGCTCGGGCTTGCCGACCTGTTCGGCGAATGCCGCGTGCCGATGCTGTGCCTCAACGTCACCTATCCGCTGGTGCCGGAAGAAATTCGCTCCTTCTGCGCCGACAAGAAGTCGGTGCTGATCGTGGAAGAAGGCTTCCCGGAATATATCGAGCAGATGGTCGCGACCGATCTGCGGCGTGGCGATATCCAGACCCGCCTCTACGGCAAGGATGTATTGCCGCAGGCCGGCGAATATACCCAGGAGGTGCTGCTCCGAGGCGTTGCACAGTTCCTCGAGCAGGCGCGGCCGGCAAAGCTCGATCTCGCACCAGTCAGCGAAAAGCTCGCCAAAGCGGTGGCGCATCTGCCCGAAGTCCAGCAGTCGCTGCGCGATATGCCGCCGCGCCCGCCGACCTTCTGTACCGGCTGCCCGGAACGCCCGGTTTTCTCCGCGCTCAAGCTGACGCAGGCAGAGACCGGCAACCGGCACATCTCGGCCGATATCGGCTGCCATTGTTTCGGGTTGTTCGCGCCGTTCAGCATGGGCAACTCCGTGCTCGGCTACGGCATGTCGCTTGCGAGCGCGGCCGCCGTCGGACCCAACCTGCAAAAGCGGCCGATCGCCATCATGGGCGACGGCGGCTTCTGGCATAACGGCATGATCACCGGCGTCGCGTCGAACCTGTTCAACAAGGGCGACGGCCTCCTCATCATCATGCAGAACGGCTACACTTCCGCGACCGGCCTGCAATTCATGCCCTCTTCGCTCACCAATCGCGCCGGCGAGGGGCAGAAGATGGATATCGAGCGGACGCTGAAGACGCTTGGTGTCAAATGGATGCGCAAGGTCCGCACCTACAGCGTCTCGAAAATGATGGACACCGTGAAGGAGGCGCTGGCGAGCGCCGAGCACGGGTTGAAGGTCATCATCGCCGACGGCGAATGCCAGCTTGCGCTCCAGCGTCGAGTGCGCTCCGAGGATGCCGGCAAGCTCACGCGCGGCGAGCGCGTCGTGCGCACCAAATTCGGAGTCGACGACGAAATCTGCACCGGCGACCATTCCTGCATCCGCCTCTCGGGCTGCCCGTCTTTGTCGGTAAAGCCTTCGCCCGATCCGCTGCGCACCGATCCGGTCGCGACCGTGATTGAATCCTGCGTCGGTTGCGGATTGTGCGGCGAGGTCGCGCATGCTGCCGTGCTCTGTCCGTCATTCTACCGCGCCGAAATCGTGCGCAATGCGAACTGGTGGGACCGCACGCTGTTCAACGTCCGCAAGATCGTGATCGGCTGGTTCGGCGGCCGCGCTCCCCTGAAAGAACAGGTGACGGCATGACACTTGCGCCCCGCCCGGTCACCATGCTGATCGCCGCCCTGGGCGGCGAAGGCGGCGGCGTGCTCACCAACTGGATCATGGCGGCGGCGGCCGATCTCGGCCTGCCGGCGCAATCGACCTCGATCCCCGGAGTCGCGCAACGCACCGGCGGCACCACTTATTATCTCGAAATCTATCCGACCCCCTGGCGCGAGCTTGGCGACAAGCGTCCGGTGCTGGCGCTCGCGCCCGGCATCAGCGACATCGACATTCTGGTGTCGAGCGAATTCATGGAGGCCGGCCGCTGCATCGCCAACGGCTTCTGCACGCCCGACCGCACGCTTCTGATCTCCTCGACCAGCCGCTTCTATGTGATCAACGAGAAGATGGCGCTCGGCGACGGCCGCTTCGACGACGCACGGCTGCTCGATGCCGCCGAGAAAAACTCGCAGAGCCGCATCCTGTTCGACATGGAATCGGTCGCTAAGGAATCCGGCGCCATGATCAATGCGGTGATGCTCGGCGCCATTGCCGGCTGCGGCAAGTTGCCGATCCCGGCGGAAGCCTTCGAAAAAGCGATCCGCGAAGAGGGCAAGGCGGCGGAAGCCAATTTGCGCGGCTTCCGTGCCGGCCTTACCGCCGCTGGGACCGAGGCGACCGCACTCCGCCGCGCCACCGAAGACAAGCGGCGTGAAAAGCCCCGCAACGATCTCGCCTCGCTGGAAGCGGAAATCCGCGACCGGATGCCGAAGCCGGCGCAGGATGTGCTGATCGAAGGCGTGCGGCGGCTGACACGCTTCCAGGATGAAGCCTATGCGCGTCTTTACCTCGATCGTCTCGCGGCGATCCGCGAACTCGATGCGCAATTCGGCGGCGGCGGCAATCTGTTGCGCGAAACCGCACGGCATCTCGCGGTACGCATGTCGTTTGAAGACCTGATCCGGGTGGCGCAGGCCAAGATCGACCCGGCGCGCATGCAGCGCATTTCGCAGGAGCTCGGCGCCAAGGCGGGCGAGCCCTATCACGTCACCGAATTCCTCAAGGCCGGCATCGAGGAAATGTGCCAGGTGCTGCCGCCCTCGCTGGCGCGCTGCATCATCGCCTTCTCCGAAAAGCGCGGCTGGCTCGATAGCGTGCATGTCGGCATGTATGTGACCACGACGTCGGTCTCGGGCTATCTGCGGTTCTGGTTCCTGGCAAAGCTGCGGCCGCTGCGCCGTTTCATGCATCGTTATGTCGAAGAGCAGGCACAGATCGAAACCTGGCTCGGCATGGTCGCAAGGGCCGCGAAACTGTCGCCCGCACTCGGGATCGAAGTCGCCGAATGCGCGCGGCTGATCAAGGGCTACGGTTCCACCTACAAGCGCGGGGAAAAGAATTTTCAGATCATCGAAGAACGTGTGATCTTGCCGGCCCTGAAAGGCCAGATTTCTGTGCAGGACGCCATCGATGGTATCGCCAGCGCGCGCACTGCCGCCCTGCTTGACCCCGAGGGCACGGGCCTTTCCAAGTGTCTCGATCAACTAGACTCCCGGCTTTCCTTCCGCATCGCCGCGGAATAGCAGCTTTACGCCTCCCGGCATTGTAAGGCCCAAGACGCTCCGCTATGCGTTGAGCCTCTTTCGTCATTCCGGGACACGCCGAAGGCGTGGACCCGGAATCCAGATGTTCGGGCGCAGTGTATCTGGATTCCGGGTTCGCGGCTCCGCCGCGCCCCGGAATGACAAAGCCAGAAACGGCACGTAGGCGAGGAAACGTCATGTCAGGAGTCTCCACCAAGCAGCAAAGCGCGCGTGCGCCGATTGCTGCCGAGATTTTCCTGAAGACGCTTGCCGATCACGGCGTCGATTACTTCTTCGCCAATCCCGGCACCGATTTTCCGCCGATCGTCGAGGCCTTCACGCGCGCACGCACCAGCAATGCGAAATTTCCAAAGCCTTTGTTGGTGCCGCACGAAAACCTCGCGGTCGCGATGGCGCATGGCGCCTATCTCATGACCGGCCGGCCGCAAGCCGTCATGGTCCACGTCAATGTCGGCACCGGCAACACCGTCAACAACATCACCAACCTGTCGCGTGACCGCGCGCCGTTGATCCTTTGCGCCGGCCGCACGCCATTCACCGAAAAAGGCAGCTTCGGCTCGCGCAGCCGCTCAATTCACTGGGCGCAGGAGATGTTCGATCAGGCCGGCATGCTGCGCGAAATGGTGAAGTGGGACTACGAATTGAAAGTCCCCGAACAGATCGCCGACGTTACCGCGCGCGCCTATGAGATGACCATGACGTCGCCGCGCGGACCGGTCTATCTCGTGCTGCCGCGCGAACCGCTTTCGGCGCCGGTCTCCGAAACGCTGGCGTCGGCGCCGCGCCAGCTGCCGGCTCCTGGATATCCCGACCCGCAGGCGATCGTGACACTGGCGTCATGGGTCGCGAAGGCCGAGCAGCCCCTCATCATCACATCGTCAGACGGCGATCCGCGCGCGGTCGCGGCTTTGTCGAAGCTTGCGGAGCGGTTCGCGCTGCCGGTGGTCAATCACAATCCCCGCACGGTGACATTGCCCGCCAGCCATCCGATGCATGCCGGATACGATTCCGGCCCGCTTGTCCCTGAGGCCGACCTCATCGTCAATGCCGAATGCGATGTGCCCTGGTATCCGAATCTCGACAAGACGCGGCCGGGATGCAAATTCGCGCATATCGGCGAGGACACGATCTACCAGCGCTATCCGATGCGTTCGTTTCCGAGCGATCTTTCGATCACTTCGCGCTCGGCGTCCGCCTTCGAGGCGCTGCACGCAGCACTTGAGCAGCATCTGCCGTCGATGACCGCCGCAATCGAACGTCGCCGCAAGCAAGCCGCCGAACGGCGCCAGGCGCGAGACGAGAAAGTCGCGAAAGAGGCGCGTGGGGCCACGGACAAGATTACGCCGCATTATCTCAGCGCCTGCATCGGCGAGACCTTCGGTTCCGACGCCGTGATTTTCAACGAATATCCGCTATCCATCGAGCATTGCAAACGCGAGAAACCGGGCACTTTCTACTCGCTCGGGCCCGCCGGCGGCCTCGGCTGGGGTCTCGGCGCCGCCATCGGCGCCAAGCTCGCAGCACCGGAGAAGCTGATCGTAGCGACCTTGGGCGACGGCAGCTACATGTTCGGCAATCCCACCGCCAGCCATTGGGTGCAGGAAAAATTCAAGCTGCCGGTGCTGTCGGTCGTATTCAACAACAGCCGCTATGGCGCGGTCCGTCGCGCCACGCTTTCGATGTTCAAGGACGGCGCGGCCGGCGACGATGACGGCCGGTTCTTCGCCGATCTCGATCCGTCGCCGCCCTTCGACGAATTCGTAAAGGCACAGGGCGGCCATGGCGAGCGCATCGAAAATCCTGCGGACGTGCCGGGCGCACTTCAACGCGCACGCGATGCCGTGCGCGGAGGCAAGCAGGCGCTGCTCAATGTCATCACGCCTTACTGAACTCTCAAGCTAACGACAGGACCATCGCATGCGCATCGACGCCTTCAATCACTTCTTTCCGAAAGCCTATTTCGACAAGCTGCTCGCAAGCGGCACGCCCGATATCGGCAAGCGCGCGACCGGCGTGCCGGCGCTGCATGATCTCGATGTGCGCCGGCGCATCATCGATTCCTTTCCCGACTACAAGCAGGTGATTTCGCTCGCGGCGCCGACGCTGGAGCAGGTCGCGAAAGGCGATCCGGCGGTGGCGCTTGAATTCGCTAAGATCGGCAATGACGGCATGGCCGAGCTTTGCCAGAAATATCCGGATCAGTTCGCAGGCTTCGTGGCGCAGACGCCGCTCACCGCGAAGGATGCCGGGGTTGCCGAGACGACGCGCGCCATCAACGAGCTCGGTGCCTGCGGCACGCAGATCTTTACCAATGTCGAAGGCAAGCCGCTCGACCGTCCGGAATTCCGGCCGTTCTTCGCAGCAATGGAAAAGCTCGACAAACCGATCTGGGTGCATCCGTCACGCAGCGCGAACTTCCCGGATTATCTCGACGAGAAGAAATCGCTCTTTGAAATCTGGTGGACCTTCGGCTGGGCCTATGAGACGGCGGCGATGATGTCGCGCCTAGTGTTCTCGAAGATTCTGGATGACATGCCCAAGCTGAAGGTGATCGTGCATCACTTCGGTTCGATCGTGCCGACGCTCGAAGGCCGCGTCGGCCCCGGATGGGATCAGCTCGGCGCCCGCACCTCGGATGAGGATTACGGCGCGCTGCTCAAGAGCCTGAAGAAGCGGCCGATCAATTACTTCAAGCACGACTTCTATCCGGATACCGCGACCTTCACTTCCGAAGGCGCAATGAAGCTAGGTTTCGGCTTTTTCGATTTCGACAAGGTGATCTTCGCGTCCGACTGCCCGTTCGATCCGGAAAAGGGCACGATGTATATCCGCGAGACGCTGCGCATCCTCGACAATTACGGAATGCCGAAGGCCGACCTCGACAAGGTCTATTACAAGAATCTGGAACGGATCACCGGCAAGAAGTTCGTCTGACGGGCGGGCGACGTCGTCGTCATGGCCGGGCATAGTCGTTCATAGAACGGCGTCGCTTCGCGCGCCTATGTCAAGGCAATCTGCCTATTGAAAGAAAGTCGTGGATGCCCGGCGCAAGGCCGGGCATGACGGCGTAAATGCTTCAGAAAACGGCGAAACTGATTTAGCGTGCGCGGTATGGATGCCGTTCGCAACCCTTCTCCATCCGACGCGCCGCCGGCCGAGGCGGCCCGCGTCACGCCGATGATGGAGCAATTTATCGAGATCAAGGCAGCCAATCCGGATTGCCTGCTGTTCTACCGGATGGGCGATTTCTACGAATTGTTCTTCGAAGATGCAGAGATTGCCTCGCGCGCGCTCGGCATCGTATTGACCAAGCGCGGCAAGCATCTTGGCAATGACATCCCGATGTGCGGGGTGCCCGTTGAGCGCTCCGACGAATATCTGCACAAGCTGATCGCGCTCGGCCACCGCGTCGCAGTCTGCGAGCAGTTGGAAGATCCGGCGGAGGCGAAGAAACGCGGCGGAAAAAGCGTCGTACAGCGCGGCGTGGTGCGTCTCGTCACGCCTGGAACGCTCACAGAAGACACGTTGCTCGATGCCAGGCGCAACAATTTTCTGCTGAGCATCGCCCGTGCCCGGACGTCCTCAAACACCGAACAAGGCCGCTTCGCGCTTGCCTGGATCGACATTTCGACCGGCGAATTCCGCGTCACCGAATGCGAGCCGGGCGCGCTCCCCGCCGAGATCGCACGGATCGAGCCGGGCGAGATCATCGTCTCCGACGCGCTCTATGCGGACCCAGAAATCGCACCGTTGCTGCAGCAATTCGAGCACGTAATGCCGCTTACCCGCGACGTGTTCGACGGGGCGACCGCCGAGCGCCGGCTCTCGGATTATTTCAGTGTCGCCACCACCGAGAGCTTCGGCCCGCTGTCGCGGCTCGAACTCACCGCAGCCGCTTCCTGCGTCACCTATGTCGAGCGTACGCAGTTCGGCAAGCGCCCGCCACTGTCCCCTCCCTTGCGCGAAAGCGCTGGCGCCACGCTTGCGATCGATGCCGCAACGCGCGCCAATCTCGAATTGATGCGCACGCTGTCGGGCGAGCGGCGCGGTTCGCTTCTCTCCGCCATCGACCGAACGGTGACCGCCGCCGGTTCCCGCCTGCTCGGGCAAAGGCTTGCAGCTCCCCTCACCGATCCGAACGCAATCTCGCAGCGGCTGGATTCGGTCGCGCTATTCGTGACGGACGCTTCGCTCCGCACGGATATCCGCGCCGATCTGAAAGCTGCGCCCGATCTGGCGCGCGCGCTGTCGCGACTGTCGCTTGGCCGCGGCGGCCCGCGCGACCTTGCTGCCATCCGCGACGGCCTTGCCGCCGCCTTCGCGCTCGCGCAGCGGCTCGCTGCGCTGACCGAGCAGCCGTCCGAAATTGCCGCGGCGCAAGCCGCGCTTCGCCGTCCGCAGCAATCGCTGTTCAACGAACTCTCAAGAGCCCTGTCGGACGAATTGCCGCTCTTGAAGCGCGATGGCGGGTTCATCTGCGAAAGCTTTGATGCGGCGCTCGACGAGACGCGGGCCTTGCGCGACACCTCGCGCAAGGTGATCGCGGAATTGCAGGCGCGCTATGCCGACGAGGCAAATCTGCGGGCACTCAAGATTCGCCACAACAACGTGCTCGGTTATTTCGTCGAGGTGACCGCGCAACATGGCGACAAGTTGATGGCACCGCCCTTGAATGTGCGGTTCATCCATCGCCAGACGCTCGCCGGACAGGTGCGTTTTACCACCACCGAGCTTGGCGAACTCGAGGCAAAGATCGTCAGCGCCGCCGACCG
>Ga0190274_10001564_pt1 | contig 13390 bp, 11 predicted proteins | sample Popmic531T_FD_133002 | JGI IMG/M metagenome (GOLD analysis project Ga0190274, IMG submission 133002) | Populus adjacent soil microbial communities from riparian zone of Yellowstone River, Montana, USA - 531 T | ecosystem: Environmental > Terrestrial > Soil > Riparian zone | place: USA: Montana...
CGGGTCCCGGCGCCGAACGCCTCCTCAGCGACTTTGACGGCACAACGTACGCCGACCCGCTTCCGCTCGCCGCCTCCAACGGCAATCTCTTTTTCTCCGCCTCGTTTGGCGTGGGCAGCGGGTCCCAGTTGTGGATCAGCGATGGCACGTCGGCAGGGACCCGACTGCTGAAGAACATCGCACAGGAAGTGAGGACGCAGTCGTCAAATCCCACGGATTTCGCCGCGCTCGGCGGAGTGCTCTACTTCGCGTCCGACGATGGAATTTCAGGGAGGGAAGTCTGGCGCTCGGACGGAACCGCTGCCGGCACCACAAGGGCAATCGACCTGGTGCCAGGCCCCGTGGGTTCTGCACCGTCCAACCTCTTTGCGGCCAACGGCGTTCTCTATTTCTTTGCTACGGACAGCAATGGTGTTGACCGCCTTTGGCGTTCCAGTGGTGCTGCAAACAACGCCGTGCCGTTGGCCGTGGTCAACCCGCGGACGCCGTCACTCAATGTGCTTTGCAGCGTTCGGCGTGCCACGTTGGCAGGTGTCACCTATTTCGTTGGCTACGAGGGCGGTGCCGGCCAACTTTGGAGGACCGATGGCAGCGCCTCCGGCACGTACCGGCTGACCAACTTGTTGCTGCCCGGCGCAGATCCCTGCGAGATCGAGGTCGTGGGCAGTCGGATCGTTTTCGCTGCCGGCGACTCGCAGTCCGGTGGTGCCGAGCTGTGGGCCTCGGATGGAACTTCCTCCGGGACGACGCGTATCGCGGACATCCAGCCCGGCACAGCCGGCTCTGCCCCTTACTCCATCCTCAGTGATGGCTCGCTTGCATTCTTCATCGCGAGCCCGGATCCGACGGGAACAAACAGGCTGTGGCTGACCGATGGCACAGCGGCCGGAACACGGCCTGCGGCTGGCAACCTCATCGTCAATTCGATACAGCCGTTTGGCGCGGGACGAGTGATGGCAATCGTCGCCAGTTCCGGCGGCCATGAGCTTTGGGCCATCGATGCGGGCACGACTGGTTCGCTACTGCTGCGCTCCGGAGTCAGACCCGGCATATTGTTTTCGAACAACGGTCTTGCTTACTTCTATTCGAACGAAGGCCCTTCGGGTCTCTATATCCGACTATGGGTGAGCGATGGCACGGTCGCCGGTACCCGGCGCATATCTACCATCGATTCCATCGCCGACCCGTTTTTGCGTTCAATGATCGATTTCAGCGGAGTGACACTGCTGTTCAACACGGGTGTGGGAGATATCTGGCGAAGCAATGGCAGCACTCTGGGAACAGGTCTGGTGGCGACCTCGAGCCACTATGCAAACTGGTTTGGAGTCAATTCGCCGTGGCTGTCTGTTGGACAGAAGTTCTTCTTTTCGAGCGCGGGTCCAACCACCGGCAACGAGCTCTTTGTGCTCGGGAATGATCCGCCGATCGCGGTCACCGATTCGATGGCCGACATTGCCAGCGGTGCGTCGACGATGGTGCCCGTGCTGGCCAACGATCGGGACCCCGATGGGCTCCTGAATTCGGCCAGCGTCATCATCGCTGTGCCGCCGACCCACGGCGTAGCCAGCGTCACTGCGAGCGGATCGGTGACCTACGTACCGCGAGCGGGATTCTCGGGCAACGATTCCTTTCAGTACACCGTAGACGACGATCAGGGAGGCAGATCCGCGCCGGCCGTGGTGCAGTTGACCGTGCTGGCGGCGCCGGCCCCCGGAGGCTCGGGAGGCGGCGGTGGTGGAGGTGGTTCTGGTGGAGGTGGAAGCTCCAGTGGCGGGGCCGGCAGCAGCGACGGGGGTGGCGGTGGTGGAGGCGCAGTCGGCTTTCCGGACCTCGGTGCGTTGCTTGGTTTGCTACTGCTGTCTCTGTTGAAGCGACGTTCGCGGGCATGAAACCCCGCATCACCCTGATCACCCTCGGCGTCGACAGCCTCGAAGCTTCACTGGCCTTCTATCGCGACGGTCTCGGGCTCGCGACGCCGGGCATTGTGGGCACCGAATTCGAGAATGGCGCGGTGGTGTTCATCGATCTGCAACCCGGACTGAAACTGGCGCTGTGGCCGCGGGCCAGCCTGGCCAAAGACGCGGGCCTTACGGTGTCACCGCCATCGCCGACGGACTTCACGCTGGCGCACAACGTGCGTTCGCGCGAAGAAGTGGACGCCGTGATGCAGCAGGCGCGGCGTGCCGGTGCCAACATCATCAAGTCAGCTCAAGACACCGCGTGGGGCGGCTACGCCGGCTACTTCCAGGATCCCGACCGGCATCTGTGGGAAGTGGCGTGGAATCCCCAGATGCTGCCCGATGCCTAACCTGTAGTCCTGCGCCTTCAATTTGACGGGCCATGCGCCGACCCCTCGAGGTTCGGCATGTGCAACCGCGGCGCTACCATCAATGCAACGCAGGAGAACTTCCATGAACGCATTGATGCTGGCTGTATTCCCCAACCACGAGGCCGCCGAGCTGGTGCGCGTGGAGCTGTTCACGGATGGCTTCCCCACCGACCGGCTGGATGTCACATCCGTCAGCGACGAGGGTCCGGCGCGGGTCGAGCCCGATGCAACGCAACATCACCGTCTGCTGACCTATTTCCAGTCGTTGTTCAGTCGGCCCGGTGAACAGGAATTGGCGGAAGACCTGGTCGCCCAGGTCGAAGAGGGCGCGGCGACGCTGACCATCCATCCGCGCGGCGACATCGAGATCCGACGCGCCACCGAGATTGTGACGCGGGCGCGGCCGCTGGTGTTCGAAAGCCGCGATCTGGATTCGCAGACGTTCGAATACGCGGCGTCAAGCCAGGATCAGGCCGTCGCCGGCAAGGTGGTCAAGGCCGTCACCGGCCGGGATGCCGAGTCGGTAGGCCTCAGTCGCAAGCCCTGACCCAGATCGCCACCAGCGAGGCTTCGGCGAAGTACCAGAAGGCGCTGCCGAGGAAGTCGAAGCCACCCGGGGTCACGATCATGCGGAACCATTCGGACGCGAAGACCATCCAGGCCAGCAGGTAGAAGGCGGCCATCAGCCCCAGTCCGAACAGGGCCAGGCTCTTGGCCTGCGCAAAGGCCTGCGACGAGGTGCCCCGTGCCGCGAACAGTCGCCAGGCACCCAGTCCGCACGCCACCATGATCAGACCCTGAGTCAGCAGCAGCGCTGCCGCGACAATTTGATGGATCAGCGGACTGGTAATGGCGCGCCAATGGGCGCCGTCGCCCATGGACATGGTGCTGCCAACGAGGCCGACCAGTCCGTCGAAGCCGGTGAAATTGCCCAGTACGGCCATGGCGTGAAACAACGCCAGCGAGCCCACCAACACCACACAGATATAGCGCATGTTGTTTTCCTCCCCCTGAGGAGGGCGATTATGCGGGACTCCGCGCCCAACCCCCTATAATTCGCCGCATGCAAGCCGCCCCCGATCTCCGCCAGCAGGTACCCGCCGCGCCGCCGCGCCCGGCCGCGCCCTACCTGCCCATGTCGCGCGCCGAAATGGACCAGCTGGGCTGGGATCAATGCGATGTGATCCTGGTCACCGGCGATGCCTATGTGGACCATCCCAGTTTCGGCATGGCGCTGATCGGCCGCGTGCTGGAGGCGCAGGGACTGCGTGTGGGCATCATTGCCCAGCCCGACTGGCACAGCGCCGGAGCCTTCAAGGCGTTGGGCCCCCCGCGGCTGTTCTTCGGCATCACCGCCGGCAACATGGATTCGATGGTCAATCGCTACACCTCAGAGCGCCGGGTACGGAGCGACGACGCATACACGCCCGAAGGCAAGGGCGGATTGCGGCCCGACCGCTCGGTGATCGTCTACGCGCAGCGTGCGCGCGAAGCCTATAAAGAGGTGCCGGTTGTCATCGGCGGCATCGAGGCTTCGCTGCGTCGCATCGCGCATTTCGACTACTGGTCCGAGAAGGTGCGGCGCTCGGTGCTGATGGACGCCAAGGCCGATCTGCTGGTGTACGGCAATGCCGAGCGGCAGATCATGGAGATCGCGCGCCGCATGAATGACGGCGAGCCCATCGACGCGCTCAACGACATCCGCGGCACGGCCTTCATGCGGCGTGGATTACCTGCGGGCTGGATCGAAATCGATTCCACGCATCTGGACACACCGGGCGCGCTGAATCCGCCGCAGGATCCTTACGCCATGGAGCCGACGCGCGCGGCGGCCGACGCCGAGAACACGCCGGTGGAGCCCACCGAGAAGGTGATCCGTTTCGCGCGTCGTGTGCGCAACGAAGCGCGCGCACACAGCGTGATCCGCATGCCGGACTTCGAGGCGGTGCAGAACGATCCGGTGCTGTACGCGCATGCCTCGCGCATCCTGCATCTGGAGGCCAACCCCGGCAATGCGCGCGCGCTGGTGCAGAAGCACGGCGACATCGATGTGTGGCTGAATCCGCCGCCGATTCCGCTCAACACCGGCGAGATGGACTGGATCTACGATCTGCCGTACCGGCGCACGCCGCATCCGTTCTATGGCAAGGCGCAGATCCCAGCCTACAAGATGATCCGCTTCTCGATCGCCATCCAGCGTGGCTGCTTCGGCGGCTGCACCTTCTGTTCGATCACCGAGCACGAGGGCCGCATCATCCAGAACCGCTCCGAGGAGTCGGTGCTGCGTGAAATCGAGACCATCCGCGACAATGTGCCGGGCTTCACCGGCGTGATCTCGGATCTGGGCGGGCCCACCGCCAACATGTATCGCATCGCCTGCAAGAGCCGCGAGATCGAGAGCGCCTGCCGGCGTCCCTCCTGCGTGTTCCCGGGCATCTGCCCGAACCTGAACACCGACCACAGCGCGCTGATCCAGTTGTACAAGAAGGCGCGCGAGTTGCCGGGCATCAAGAAGGTGCTGATTGCCTCAGGCGTGCGCTACGACCTGGCCATCGAATCGCCCGAGTATGTGAAGGAGCTGGCCCAGCATCATGTCGGCGGGTATCTCAAGATCGCGCCCGAACATCTGCGCGAGGGGCCGTTGTCGAAGATGATGAAGCCCGGCGTCGACACCTATTACAAATTCAAGGAGCTGTTCGACAAGTAATCGAAGCAGGCCGGCAAGGAGCAGTACCTGATTCCCTACTTCATCGCCGCGCATCCGGGCACCACCGATGAAGACATGCTGGAACTGGCGCTGTGGCTGAAGCGCAATGGTTTCCGTGCCGACCAGGTGCAGGCCTTCCTGCCTTCGCCGATGGCCACGGCCACGGCCATGTATCACAGCGGCAAGAACCCGTTGAAGCGCATTTCGCGTGGCAGCGAGGAAGTGAAAATTCCGAAAGGTCTGCGCGTGCGCAGGTTGCACAAGGCCTTCCTGCGCTATCACGATGCCAACAACTGGCCGCTGTTGCGCGAAGCGCTGCGGCACATGGGCCGCGCCGACCTGATCGGGCCGGGCAAGCATCAACTGATTCCGGCCTGGCAGCCGGCGGGCACCGGTGCGCAGCACGAAGGGCAGCGCAAACGCGAAGCCCCCACCAAACGCAGCGGCGCGCAGGTGGCGCAGCGCTTCCGCACCCAGCACACGGGATTGCCGCACACGCCGCGCGCGCCTGCTGCGCGCAACGCGCCCGGCGGCAAGGCCGGCAGCAAGGCCGCCAAGCCGGGCTCGCGCGGCGGGCGATGAGTGGCGCCGCGCGACGCATGCTGATCGCAGCGGCGCTGCTGCTGGCCACCGCCACCCTGCTCGGCGCCTTCGGTGCACATGGACTGCGCGGCGCCCTCAGCGCCGAGCGCATGAGCACCTACCAGACCGCCGTGCAGTATCAGTTCTTCCACGCGCTGGGACTGTTCGGTCTCGGGCTGCTGGCCGAGCGTCGTCCCGGCCGGTTGCTGCACATCGCCGGCGCAACGCTGTTCGCCGGCATCCTGATCTTCTCCGGCTCACTCTATCTATTGGTGACCGGCGCGCCGGCCTGGTTCGGCGCCATCACGCCGGTGGGCGGACTGTGCCTGATCGTGGCCTGGGTACTGGCTGCTGCGGCGCTGCGCCGGAAGTGACCCCGTCAACAGACGATCCGGTCCGTCATCCGCTGGCGACCGCGCTGCGCGCCGCGCTGGCCACGCATCGCGATGCCGTGCTGCAGGCACCCACCGGCGCCGGCAAGAGCACCCTCGTGCCGCTGGCGCTGCTCGAAGAACCCTGGCTGAAAGGTCGTCGGATCCTGATGCTGGAGCCACGCCGCCTCGCGGCGCGCGCCGTGGCGCAGCGCATGGCCGGCACGTTGCGCGAAGCGGTGGGCGCCACCGTGGGCTATCGCATGCGTCTCGACACCCGGGTGTCGCGGGCCACGCGCATCGAAGTGATCACCGAAGGCGTGCTGACCCGCATGCTGCAATCCGATCCCGCGCTCGAGGGCGTGGGCGTGGTGATCTTCGACGAATTCCACGAGCGCAGCCTGCAGGCGGACCTCGGTCTGGCGCTGTGCCTGGACGCGCGCACGCAGCTGGCCGCCGAATTCCGCGTGCTGCTGATGTCGGCCACGCTGGATGGTGAACGCGCGGCGAAGCTGCTGGACGATGCGTCGCTGGTGTCGGTGCCCGGGCGCAGTTTTCCGGTGGAGATCCATTACCTCGGTCGCGGTGCGCCGTTGCTGCCGCAGCTCCGTCCCGGTGCCGAATCGCTCGAGCGCAATGTGGCCGCCGCCGTGCGGCGCGCTCTGGATGAAGCCGAAGGCGATGTGCTGGTGTTTCTGCCGGGCGCCGGTGAAATCCGCCGCGTCATGGCGTTGCTGTCCGGCGCGCTGCCCGCGCAGGTGCGCGCCTTGCCGCTGTATGGAGAGCTCACCGGTGACGCGCAGGACGCGGCACTGGCCGATGCGCCGCCGGGCCAACGCAAGATCGTGCTGGCCACCAACATTGCCGAAACCAGCCTGACCATTCCCGGCGTACGCGTGGTCATCGACGCCGGTCTCGCGCGCCGCTCGCGTTTCGATCCGGGCACCGGCATGAGTCGGCTCGAGCTGATGCGCATCTCGCGCGCCTCGGCCGAGCAGCGCGCCGGCCGTGCCGGCCGCACCGCGCCCGGCCACTGCTACCGGCTGTGGAGCGAGGGCGCGCATGCCAGCCTCGCCGCGCAGACACCTGCGGAAATCCTCGAGACAGACCTCGCGCCGCTGGCCCTCGACCTCGCCCACTGGGGCGTGGTCGACGCGAACGCGCTGCGCTGGTCCGACGCGCCGCCGGCGCCGATGCTGGCGCAGGCGCGCGAATTGCTGCAGCGACTGTCGGCACTCGACGCGTCCGGCCGCATCACGGCCACCGGCCGTGCCATGGCTGCATTGCCGCTGCATCCGCGGCTCGCGCACCTGTTGCACGTGGCGCATGGCGCACCACGTGCCGCCGAACTGGCCGCGCTGCTGTCGGAGCGCGATCTGCTGCGCGGCCAGCGCGATCCGGATCTGCGCTCGCGTCTCGAGCTGCTGCAGCAGCGGCCGGGCAGCATCGATGCCGGTGCACTGCAGCGGCTGCGGCGCAATGCCGCGCAACTGGCGCGCACGGCCGGCGAGGGCCACACCGATCTGTCGTCCGGCGCACTGGTGGCGCAGGCCTGGCCCGATCGCATCGGACAGCGCCGCGGCGATGGCGAGCGCTACCTGCTGGCCAATGGCCGCGGTGCCCACTTCACCGGCAGCCACACGCTGGCGCGATCGGAGTTCATCGTGGCCATTGAGCTCGATGATCGTGAGCGCGAAGCGCGCATCGATCTGGCGGCGCCGCTGGAGCGCGCAGAACTCGAAACGCTGTTTGCTGCCGACATCGAAGCAACGCAATCGGTTCATTGGGATGCGCGCGAGCAGGCCGTGAGCGCGCGCCGCACGCGATGCTATGGCGCGCTGGTGCTGGAGGATGCGCCGCTGCGAACGGTGCCGGTCGGGCTCAGTGTCGCCGCCATGCTCGAAGGCCTCCGGCAGATGGGCTTCGGATCGCTGCCGTGGAGCGATGACACCCGCAACCTGCAGGCGCGGCTGGAGTTCGTGCGCCGGTTGCCCCGCAAGGATGTCACCGACTGGCCGGCCAGCGACGATGCATCGCTGCTCGCGGGCGCCGAAGAGTGGCTTCCACCCTGGCTGGAGGGCATTACGCGCCGCACGCAGCTGTCGCGACTGCCGCTGGGCGAGGCGCTGCTGGCGCGCCTCGCCCATGCGCAACGCCAGCAGCTCGAGCAGCTGGCGCCGCGCGATGTCGCCGTGCCCAGTGGCTCGCGCATCCGCATTGATTATCTTGACGAAAATGCCCCCTGCATTGCGGTGCGCCTGCAGGAGGTGTTTGGTCTGGCGGCGACGCCGCGCATCGGGGGTGGCTCGGTGCCCATCACCTTCAAGCTGCTGTCGCCGGCGCAGCGCCCGGTGCAGATCACGCGCGACCTGGCCGGCTTCTGGGGCAGCAGTTACTTCGAGGTGCGCAAGGACATGCGCGGCCGCTATCCCCGACACCACTGGCCCGAGAATCCGCTCGAGGCCACGCCCACGCGCGGCACGCGCCGCCGCTAGCGACGCGTTCGCGTTACGCGGCTGCGGCTTCCTTCTCCAGCGCGCGCGTGATGGCCGGCCGTGCCATGAGGCGGTCGTGGTAGTTCTTCAGGTTGGGATAGTCCGCCAGATCCAGCTTCAGGCGCGGAAACCAGTGCAGGATCACGAACAGGTAGGCGTCGGCCACGGTGAAGTGCTCGCCGGTCAGATAGGAATGCTGGCCGAGGATGGGCTCGATGTATTTCAGCCGCCGGTCGAACAATTCAAGTTGCGCCTTCACGGTGACTTCGGGCGTGTTGGGACGGAACAGCGGGCTGACAGTCTTGTGCACCTCGCTGTTGATGTAGGCCAGCCATTCGCGCACACGGTAATTGCCCAGAGTCCCGGCCGCCGGAATCAGCACATGCTTCGGATCCCTCTCGCCCAGATACGCCAGCAGCGCCGAGTTTTCGGTCAGCACCTCGCCATCATCCAGCACCACGGTGGGCACATAGCCCTTGGGATTCACCCGCTTGTAGTCAGCGCCGTCGGCCAGCGTTTTTTCCTTCAGGTTGACCCGCACGGCCTGGAACGGCAGGCCCAGTTCTTCCAGCGCGATATAGGAAGCCAGCGAACAGGTGCCCGTCGCGAAATACAATTTCATGGCGTCTCCGGTGGTGATTCAATGACAATGCGCGCCGAGCGCTGGTAGCTGAAGTAAGCCCACGCCCAGTCGATAAAAACAATCAGACGATTACGGAATCCGATCAGAAACCAGATGTGGGCGGTCAGCCACAGCAGCCAGGCACCGGTGCCCCACATCCTGAAACCGCGCATGTCCACCACCGCGGCCTTGCGGCCGATGGTGGCCAGCGAGCCGAAATCGCGATAGCGGAACGGCGTCGTGGCGCGGCCTTCGATGCGCGTCACCAGCATCCGTGCCACGTGCGCGCCCATCTGCTTGGCGGCCGGCGCCACGCCGGGCACCGGCCTGCCATCGATGGCGAGACTGGCCAGATCGCCGGCCACGAACACTTCCGGGTGGCCCTCGATGCTGAGATCGGGCTGCACCAGCACGCGCCCGGCGCGATCCAGCGGCGCGCCCAGCAGGGCGCCCAGTGATGAAGCCCTGACGCCGGCGGCCCACAGAATGGTGCGCGCCTCGATGCGTTCGCCGCCAGCCTCCAGCCAGTCGGCATGGACCGCCGTCACCGCGCAACCGCTGCGCACTGCAACACCCAGTCTTTCCAGCTGCTGCTGTGCGCGCGCCGACAGCGACGGCGGAAAGCCGCCGAGTACGCGCGGGCCCGCCTCAATCAGCATCACGCGCGCATGGCGCGGATCGATGCGGCGGAATTCGTGCTGCAGCGTGTGTCGTGCAATCTCGGCCAGTGTGCCGGCCAGCTCCACGCCGGTGGGTCCGGCGCCGATCACCACGAAGTTCAGCCAGCGCTGGCGCAACTCAGCGTCGGGCTCGGCTTCCGCATGCTCAAAGGCGGCGAGAATGCGGGCACGGATCCGCAGCGCATCGTCCAGCGTCTTCAGTCCCGGCGCATGCGCCTGCCAATCGTCGTGGCCGAAGTAGCTGTGCGTGGCGCCCGCCGCCACCAGCAGCGAATCGTAGGGCAGGGTCCGGCCGTCCACGCTCACTTCGCGCCCCGCCACATCGATGCCGGTCACTTCGCCCATCAGCACGGTGACATTGCGCTGCGCGCGCAGGATGTGGCGCAGTGGGGCCGCAATCGACGGCGCGGCCAGCCCCGCGGTGGCCACCTGGTACAGCAGCGGCTGGAAGACGTGATGGTTGTGGCGATCGATCAGCACGATGTCGGCCGGCACGTGGCGCAGCGCGCGCACGGCCCACAGGCCGGCGAAACCGCCGCCAATCACCACGATGCGTCTCATGCGGCGATGTTGCCATACGGCGCCGCGTTCCGATTGGCCGCCGTGCGCCCGGCGCGGGTATGCTGGGGCCATGCGATACGCGGGATTCATGATGCTGTCATGGCTGCTGGCTGCCTGCGGTCAACGCGGCGCCGAAGTGGCCGCACCCGCGCCGCCGCCGGCCATCGAGTGGTTTCACGGCGATGTGAACCAGGCCTTCGCCGCCGCGGCGGAGCAGGGCAAGCCCGTGCTGCTGTACTGGGGTGCCAGCTGGTGTCCGCCCTGCCATCAGCTGCTGGCTACGGTGTTCTCGCGACCCGATTTTGTGGCGAAAACAAAGCTGTTCGTTCCAGTTCATCTGGACGGCGACGAGCCCGGCGCGCAGAAGTGGGCCGAGACCTTCAAGGTCACCGGCTATCCGACCATGGTGATTCTCGATGCGCAGCGCGTGGAGCAGCTGCGCATCGCCGGTGGCATGGATCTCGAGCAGTACGCCACCCTGCTCGACACGGCCCTCGGCGATCTGCAACCGGTGGCGACGCTGCTGGATGCCGCGGCCACGGGCCAGCCGCTGCAACCCGAGGGTTGCCGGCGCCTGGCATACAACGCCTGGATTCTCGATGAGTTTCCCGAGCCGCAGCTGTCCATGCTGGCCACGCGTCTGGCCGCCGCCGCGGCACAGTGTCCCGCCGACATGCCGGCCGAGCGCGCGCGATTGGTGCTGGTCGCGGCCTACTTTGCCGCCACCGCCGAGGGCGACGCATTGCTGAAGAAGCGCGCGCCTTCCGAGGCGCTGCGCGCGCGCATCATTGATGTGGATGCGCTGCTGGATCAGCCCCCGCTGCTGACTGCCAATCTCGATGCGCTGGGCTATCTCGACGAGGACTTCTTCATCGCGGTGAAGGCGGGCGGCGCAGAACAGGCGCAGCGCTTCTACACCCGCTACGCCGCGATCATGGAAGTCGCCTTCAGCGACACGCACTTCGCCGAGGCCGATCGCCTGTACACGGTGGCCAGCAAGCTGGCGGCGGCACAGGCATTGCTGGGCCATATTCCGGCGCCGTTGCAGAAGGAGGCGCGCGCCAGGCTGGACGCGGCCATCGCCACCAGCCATACGCCCTATGTGCGATCGGGCATCATCAATGCGGCGCTGCCCATCTATGAGCTGCTGGACATGAACGCGGCCGCCTACACACAGCTGCAGCAGGAGCTGGCGAAGACCGAATACGGCTACTACTACAAGGCCGACCTGGCCGCGCTGGCCGAAGAGCTGAAGAAGAATGACGAAGCCATCGAGTGGTCACGGCAGGCCTATGAAGAATCGAAAGGCGTTGCCACGCGCTTCCAGTGGGGCAGCCTTTACCTCAATCGCCTGCTGCGACTGAAGCCCACCGATACGGTGCTGATTGAAAAGGTGGCCATGCAGGTGCTGGGCGAACTGGATGGGAGCGATCGCATCTATCGCCGCACCGTCACGCGGCTCACTGCGCTGGATGCCGCGCTGCTGAAATGGAGTGCGGCGCAGCCGAAGCAGCGGGCCGCGGTGCTGCAGGCGCTGCGCGTCCGCATGCAGCAGATCTGCGGCGGCATTCCCGATGGCGACGCAGCGCAGGCCCGCTGCGCGGGATTCCTCGCCAAAGCGGCCTGAGCGCATGATTTCCGCGCGCGTCGCGGCGGCGCTGGGCCGCCACAACATCCACTACGCCTGGGCCGTTGCCGGCGCCACCTTCCTGACCATGCTGGCCATGGCCGGCGCCATCGGCGCGCCCGGCGTGTTCCTGACTCCACTGCAGCAGGAATTCGGCTGGAGCAGCGCCGACATCTCGGCAGCGCTGGCCGTGCGCTTCGCGCTGTTCGGCCTGATGGGACCGTTCGCCGCGGCCTTCATGAATCACTTCGGCCTGCGCCGCGTGGTGATTGTGGCGCTGTGCGTGGTCGGCGGTGCGCTGCTGATGTCACTGCGCATGCAGACGCTGTCGCAGCTGCTGTGGCTGTGGGGAATCGTGGTCGGCCTGGGCACCGGACTGACCGCCGCCGTGCTCGGCGCCACGGTGGCCACGCGCTGGTTCAGCGCACGGCGCGGACTGGTGATGGGCCTGCTGGCCGCCAGCACCGCGACCGGCCAGCTGGTGTTCCTGCCCATGCTGGCCAGCCTCAGCGAGCATTACGGCTGGCGTGCCGCCATGCTGCTCATCATCAGTGCGCTGGCACTGGTGCTGGTGGTGGTGATGCTGCTGATGCGCGATCGCCCTGCGGACATGGGACTGCTGCCCTTCGGCGCGCGCGGCATGCCGTCCGCACCGCCGCCGAAGCAGTCGCTGGGAAAGCTGCTGGTCACGCCCATTGTGGTGCTGCGCGAAGCCGTCGGCACCGGCACGTTCTGGGTGCTGTTCGGCACCTTCTTCATCTGTGGCGCCAGCACCAACGGCCTGGTGCAGATGCACTTCATCAGCCTGTGCGGCGACTACGGTCTGGCCGCCGTTGCCGCGGCCGGTGTGCTGGCGATGATGGGCGTTTTCGACTTCTTCGGCACCATCGCTTCGGGCTGGCTCTCCGACCGTTACGACAATCGCTGGCTGCTGTTCTGGTACTACGGCCTGCGCGGACTGGCGCTGATCTCGCTGCCCTTCGGCAGTTTCACCGTGTACGGCCTGTCGCCGTTCGCAGTGTTCTACGGCCTGGACTGGGTCGCTACCGTTCCGCCCACCGTGAAGTTGACCACCGAACGCTTCGGACCCGAGCGCGCCAACATCGTGTTCGGCTGGATCTTCGCCGGCCACCAGCTGGGCGCCGCCACCGCCGCCTACGGCGCGGGACTGACGCGCACGCTGTGGCAAAGCTATCTGCCGGCCTTCTTCGCCGCCGGCGTGCTGTGCCTGATCGCCGCGGCGCTGGTGATGACAATGTCCAGGCCCACCCCTCGCGGCATGCCGGCCGCGGCTGCGTCATGAAGGCCGTGTTCGCCGTACTGCCCATCGCGATGCTGCTCGAAGTAGACGGATATCTCACCAGTCCGCGTGCTTTAGGGTGCGCAGTGGCGGAACCGAAGTAACGACGGGAGAAG
>Ga0190274_10001565_pt1 | contig 13379 bp, 13 predicted proteins | sample Popmic531T_FD_133002 | JGI IMG/M metagenome (GOLD analysis project Ga0190274, IMG submission 133002) | Populus adjacent soil microbial communities from riparian zone of Yellowstone River, Montana, USA - 531 T | ecosystem: Environmental > Terrestrial > Soil > Riparian zone | place: USA: Montana...
AAGAGTTCTTGAGAACAAAAGAGGATGACGAGCGATAGGTGGTTCCAGGGACCTGTCGCACCCGTCGAACCTGTCGTACCCGTGTTAAAGAGCTGCGTGGGACCTCGTATGAACACCCGCCGTCTCGAGCTCAAGGCGCAGCTCCTCGAACGTCTGCCTGGCCGATCCATCGTCTCCCGATGAGTGCAGCAGGCGATCGACCGCATAGAACCTGAACCTGATCGCTTCCATGTGGAACGCCGCGACGGCGCGCTGAAGCGCCTCGGCTTCTTCGATGAGTTGATCGCGCGTGGGCCCGGCCGGGAGCGCCTTCAGTTGAGGCAGCAACACGTCCAGACGGGCCAGAGACGACGCAGTGCGTTCAGACATACGTGCCTCACGATAGCGCAACTCGGCTTCCGAGTCAGCCGGTCGAACGCGGGCCGTGCCAGCGCGGTGAAGACGTGAACCAGACACCCAAAGCGACGAGCGCGCCGGCCACCAGAAGGCGCGGCGTGATCGGCTCGCTGAGGAGCAACCAGGCGCCTCCTGCGGTGAGCACCGGGACGATGAGCTGAAGGATCGCCGCGCGCCAGGCGGACAGTGCCGGAAGGGCCGCGTACCAGAACGTGTAGCCGAGGCCTGACGCGAGCGTTCCCGAGGCCGTCGCCAGCACGAGCCCGGTGACCGAACCATGCGGGGGCCAGGCGAGGACGCCGAGCGGAATGGCGCACAGCAGCGAAGTGCGGACGAAGTTGACGGCCGTGTCCGCGAGCGGCGCGGAGCTGCCTCGCCCGAGGAGCGAATAGGCGCCCCAGCAGGCACCAGCCGACATCATCAAGAGTGCGCCGAGGATGTCAGGCGCCGCGACCCCTGGCAGCGTGAGCACGAGCAAGCCTGCGACCGCGAAGGCCGCGCCCAGCCAGTCCATCCGCGCTGGCCGTTCGCCTCGCACGAGACCGACCGTGACCATCGTGACCTGCACCGCGCCAAAGAGCAGCAGCGCGCCAATGGCCGCGCCGATCCGCGTATACGCCATCGTAAAAGCTGCGAGATAGCCTGTCAGCGCCAGCGCGGCGAGCCACGGCGGTCCGCCTCCGCTTGACGTCGGTGAGCTTCTGCGGACGGGCTGGACCGCGACAAGCAGACGCAGGATCATCGCGCCGCTGGCGATGCGAATGAGCGCGAAGGACGCGGCGTCAAGGAGCCCGCCCCCAATGCCTGCGCGCGTGAGGAGCGAGTTGGCCGCGAACCCTGCCAAGGCGGCGACGACACACAGATTCTGGGCGGCTGTCATGAGGCGACGGTCACGTTACATGGATTTAATGCGTGCGTTACATGCGTAACATCCACGGCCGCTAGGCTCACGACACAATGTCGTTACCGCAGAGATACATGGTCGTTACCCACCGATCACTCATCGTCATTCTGTTCTCGGCGATTGCGGTCCTCAGCGCCGCGTCAGCACGCGCGCAGACCGTGACCGCGACGCGCGGTGCGCGCGAGGGTGTGCGCCTTCCGTCCCCCTCGCGGGTCGAACAGGGGCAGGCGCCGGCCACGCCGCCGCCGTCGATCTACGACCGCATCTGGCGGTTCGGGGAATGGTATCGGAACGACAAGGCCCGGTTGGTGCAGCGCGTTCAGTTCACCGGGCGGTATCAGCACGACTATGCGCTCGTAGACTCGGACCAGGGCGATCACGACGAGTGGAACATCCGGCGGTTTCGCCTGGGCGGGCGAGTGACGATGTTCCGGACGTTCCTTCTGCACGTAGAGGTGGAGCTCAACCCTCAGGAGCGCGACCCGCTCTACGTGCGGGTCACGGATTTCTATCTACAGTGGAGCCGCAACCCGCGCCTGGTTATTACCGGCGGTAAGCAGGCTGCGCCGTTCACATCGGAGGGCGCCACGTCGTCACGGGACCTCGTGACCATGGATCGGAGCAATCTCGCCAACAACATCTGGTTCCCGCAGGAGTACGTGCCCGGGTTCAGTGTGTCGGGCCGGGTCGCCCCCTGGGTCTATCGCGCCGGTATCTATTCGTCTGGCGCGATGAACCGGGAATTCGGGGAGTTCAACGGCGGCGTCTTCACGCTCGCGCTACTCGGCTACGACTTCGGTCCGAAGCTTGGACTCCGCGAAGCCGTTGTCACCGGGAACTATCTCTATCAGCAGGAGGATCCGAACAACACGTTCACCAGGCAGTTGCGGCACATCCTCTCCATTCACACCCGGTTCGAGGACCCGAAGTGGGGCCTGCGCACGGACGTCTCGAAGGCGACCGGCTACCTTGGGCAGTCGGACCTCTGGAGCGTCATGGCGATGCCGTTCTACAACGTGACGCCAAAGTTCCAGCTGGTCGGCCGCTACACGATCGTGAAGAGCGACGACGACAACGGCGTGCGGCTGGCCACGTACGAGAGCCGGGTCGTCACGTCCGGCCGAGGCGATCGGTACGAGGAGTACTACGCGGGCGCGAACTACTACTTCTACGCCCACCGGCTGAAGCTCCAGACCGGAGTTCAGTGGGCGGAGATGGAGGACCGCACCAACGACGGCGGCGCGTACTCTGGCGTGGCGTGGACCAGCGGCGTGCGCGTGGGCTGGTGAAGATTCTTCACGCCGGGCACTACGGATGATAGGTTTATTGCCGATAAATCGTTCACCTGAGGAGTGTGTTGTGTCGATTCGATCGTTGACGGGTTTGCTGTTCGCGGCGGCGTTGCCGCTCATCTCGATGCCGGCGGGCGCGCAGGAAGCTGCGCGGACCATCGGCCAGTACGACAAGGAAGCGGGCGTGCAATATGTGGCGTCCTGGGAGAACGATGATCGGTGGGGAAATGGCTTCCTGGTGCAGGGCGGCTATAAGGTAAACGCCTGCAGGCTCTGGAGCTGGCAGTGCCAGGGCATCGCCGAGTTTTCCGTCGTCCACTTCGACTACTTCGACGCCTCGTTCAAGCAGTTCGCCCTGGGTGTTCGCTTCGGGAAGCTGATGTGGCCGCGGGTCCGGCCGTTCGGCCAGTTCCAGGTCGGCGTCCAGAACGATGGCTTCGACGACAGCAGCAGCGGGGTCGTCTATATGCCGGGATTTGGCCTCAATTACGCCCTGACCCGCAGGTTTGACGCGCAGGTTTTGATCGATTTCCCGATCGCGGACTACGATAGCGGCACGTATAATCAAGCACGCCTTGGCATCGGCGTTGGACTGCCCCTCGGGCGGCGCTGACAACGAGGACTGCTCGAAGGTAATGAATCATCAATGTTCCGGCGGTTCCCTCCCCGCATCCCGGCTCCGGGACTTTTAACAACAACGATGGAGTCCGACTCCCCATGCTTTACAGAAGTTTGATCGACCGCACCACCGTTCCATTCCTCGCCGTTCTGGTTGCTCTCGTCTGCGGAAGCTGCTCAAACGACACCCGGGCCCTCCTGGCGCCGGGCGATGCCCAGCTGTCGCTGAAGGCGGCCAGTCCACTCGTCGCCAACCAGCCCGCCGAGATCACGGTCAGTGCCGCCAAAAGCGATGGCAATCCGGTGTCCGATGGCACCGAGATTCAGTTGACCGCAAACGCCGGCGAGTTCGAGTCGGCGAAGGTGAGAACCCAGGGCGGGCAGGCCGTGGCGGTCTTCCGCGCAGCCGCGCCTGGCCCGGTGGAGCTTGTCGCCACGTCGAGTGACGCGCGAGGGCAGGCCGTTCTCGTCGCCTCGTCTGCGCTGCCGACGCGCATCAACATCAGCACGTCGGCTGATTCCGTTCCGACCGGCGGCGGAGAGCTGGACGTGACCGCCACGGTCCTCGGCCCATCCAACGAGCCCGTCGCGAGCGCGCCCGTCGAGTTCTTCGCGACCAATGGGTCGTTCGCGCCCGTCGGGCCGTTTCTGACGGACGGAGACGGCAAGGCGACGACCCGACTGGCGACGAACGCCGCCACGCAGGTTCGGGCTCGTGTGCTCGCAATCGATTCGCCGACCATCGAGATCGGCATCAAGGCGCTCGGGGGCGGAGGCCAGGACGACCTGCCATTCCGCATGAGCGAACTTGTGTACCTCCACGCGCCAGATGCGGCCGACTGGGACGTGACGTCGGAAATCTTCGACGTCACCTTCGACCCTGCCGGCACCAGCAATGTCACCCGAATCTGTTTTCCGCACTCCAAGGCCGGCAAGTGGAAGCGTTCCGGCGAGGGTGAGGGCAACGTCTGGGTCGTCGCCGAAGTCGACGGTACGTGGTACGCAGCCACGTGGGACTACATCCGGCCGGGCCAGGTCTGCAAGTCCGCGAACAACTTCACATGGAATAGCCGGCGCGACGGGATTTTTGCGCACACCCAGAAGCTTCCTCTCGAAGGTAGGGTGCCGCGGTCGGGCGATCGCATCGGGATCATGGTCTCGGGCTTTGCCCGCACCTCACAACGCACCGTCCTCGAAAAGAGCAACATTTTCATGACGACGTGGCCATAGCGCCCTGCGACGGCGCCACCCTCGCGCGGTCGAATTAGGAAGTTAGAAATTAGAAATTAGAAGTTAGAAGCACAGGTCGAAGCCAGAAGTGACGAGGGAAGTTCTCCCATCGCGCTTCTGGCTTTTGACTTTTTACTGTCTGCTCGAGCCACCGCGCGGACAAACCAGCGTGGCCGTTAACGTCGGACGGGCAGCGGGCTGATGTCCGCGTCGGCGATCTTGGACATCGACCAGAGGTGGCCGCAGTGGTCGCAGCGCCAGTACCAGACGGCTTTGTCCGCGCTGCTCCCGTCAAGACGGCGAGGCGTGTCCGCGCCGCACGACGGGCAGTCCGGAGGCATCATCGCCTCAGATGGCGGCTCAGCCGGCGGTTCAGACGGCCGTCTGAGCGGCGTCGGCTTCAGTAAGTCTGATTTGGGTACGGTCCAGAAGTGGCCGCATTTGGCGCAGCGGTAGTAGTCGACTTGCGCCACCCGGTTCGTCCAGCCCATGAACTGCGGCTGACAATGGTGACCGCACGGGCACACGAACTCATCGAAGGCGTGAAGACCCATCCGGCATCACTCCATGGCACCGTAGACGCAGGCACCTTGACGAAAACGTACGGTTGTCCCAGACGGAGTCGTGCAACCGGTACGCCAGCAGACATCCGCCCGACGCGGCCGGAATCTGTCTAATTCGCGGGTGTTTTCGGCAATTGTCTGTGAACCTCGCCTCTTAAAGTCGCCCGCGTTCTGCCATTTCTCCGAAGTGGGCCGCCCCGACGCACGACACGCAAAGTGAAATTCGCTCTCGCCGCGGAGCGCTGGGCTTTGACGGAGCGCCCCCGACGAGCCGCTACCGCTCGGGGCCCATCGCGATCTCAACGATCTTGCGATACGTCACCGGCTGGCCGGCGCGTAAGGCGGGATTGAACCGCCAGCTGCGCGCGGCCTCGAGCAGCTCTGGGTCATAGAAATCAGCCAAGGACCAGACGAGTTGGGCACTCTCGACGCTGCCGCGCTCGTCGATGACGACCTGCACGACGCCGCGAAACCGCCGCCCGGCGAATTGCGCCGGCGGGTTCCACACGGGTGTGTTCCGTTCGAGTTCGACCGGAGGGGTCACGTCACGGTCCAACGCCGTGTAGATCACCCGGTTTGGCGCCGCAAGGACCTCGGTGGTCGGCAACACAACTCTGGCGACCTGGCGCTGATTCGTCTCCTCAAACGTGGGTTCTGGTTTCCACACCACCACCACGACGGTCGCTGTGGCGCCGGCCGTGACCGCGACAGTGCGTTCGACGGAAGCACCGCCGCTTGAAATCGTGACGCGATGCTGGCCGGGGGCGAACTCCGGAATCGTCAGCGGTGTTTGACCACGCGGCATGCCATCGATCGACACCCGCGCACCTTCCGGATCCGAGGTGACCTCCAGCCCCCCAGTCAGCGGCTCGTCCGCGAAGTCCACCTGCTGCGCGGTGATCTTGCCGGCTTCGATGACGACTGGCGCCGACGCCGCGCCAAGGTTCGCAGGCCACGCGACTTCGGGCACGTAACGGATCCCCCCGAAGACTACCCCTACGACGAGACCGATCCCGATCGCGATCATTGTGAACGGACGCGCCCGCTCGGACGCGACGTCGGTGTTGACGGGCAACGTTTTCGAGCCGCGTTTGCTTGGAGACTGTCGTAGTCCCGCCGACCGCTCCTGCGGAGAGGAAAGCTCGGGCGAAAGCGCCGGATTCAGGTCTGACTCTCTCGGGAAGTCGAGGAACGGATCTGGCGGCGCGTTCGCGGAGGGAGACAGAGGGTCAGGAGGTCTGGCTGTCCGGGAAGGAGACATCGACGAACGACAAAGCGAACATCGGGCCAGTGAGCAGTCCCTTGATGGCGAGAAACAAGAGAAACAGCGCATCGAACACGCCTTGGCACCGTATTTTTGTCGTCCATCAGGCCGACAACCTCGCTCCTCGGCGTCGGCAGCGGTCGGGGCATCTTCACGCGTCGAACGTGCGTCGCCAGGCAAGCTATTCTGAGTCCGGATGGTCAAGCGATTGGCGCGCGGGTTCCTCGCTGTGGCAGCGCTGATTCTGTGCCTGCCCGCGGTGCGCTTTGTCGAGCGCAGGCTCACGCCGGCACCTGTTGTCGATCGCAACAGCCCGGCATGGAAGGCCCGCGAGGCGCTGATCGCTCGTGCAAAAGTGTTCGTGGAGCCACGGCCCGTGATTCGGCGGCTCGATCTGTCCGAGCCGCCGACGAAGCTCGCGCATTTCGATCGCGACTCGCTCATCGAATGCCGCTACGTGCCCAGGCCGACGACCGGCACGACGCCGAAGTTCGATTGTCGATTGCCGGACGGCGCCCTCATCAAGGTCAAGTACGGAGACACACGAGAGCGGCTCGCCGAAGTCGCCGCCACCAGGCTGCTGGCCGCGCTTGGCTTTGGCGCCGACGAGGTGACGCTGATGCCGGAGTTGCGCTGCCTCGGCTGTCCGCCCCAGCCATTCGAGTGGGGCAAGTTTGCCGACTGGTTTTTTGCCTCATGGCTGCTCGACCGCGCGATCAGTGACAACGCCCGGCAGGATTTCCATTGGGTGTCAGTCGAGCGCAAACTCCCGGGGCGTGCGATTGAGCTCGAGAACTTCGAGGGCTGGGACTGGAACGAACTCGATCGCGTTGACGCGGCGGCGGGTGGCGCGACGCGTGCCGAACTCGACGCCCTCAGGTTAATCGCCGTCTTTCTGGGCCATTGGGACAACAAAGCCCGCAATCAGCGCCTGCTGTGCGAAGAGGGCCCTGGCGGCGATGATCCCACGGCACCATGCGCGAGGCCGCTGTTGATGCTGCACGACGTGGGAGCCACCTTCGGCGCTGCGAAGGTCGAACAACATAGCTGGGCCGCGACGCCGATCTGGGCCGACGCCGCCGCCTGCATCGTCAAGCAGCCTCACATGGACGGGACGTTCGACTCGATCCGGATTTCAGAAGCGGGTCGTGTGTTGCTCGCGAGCAGAGTACGGCAGTTGTCGAAGACCCAGGTCTTCACGATTTTCGAATCGGCGGGCTTTCCGGATCCCGCGACCGGCGAAGAGCGCGGCAACGTCACGACCTGGGTGAATGCATTCCTCGACAAGGTCCGTCAGATAGACGATCGGCCAGCTTGTCCTGGTGCGTGAGCTCGCGCTGGCTCTAGGAGTCATCCGTCGGTATGTCAATGATGACATCCGAGATCGGGCCGTCGGGTTTGGCTTTCGGCGTGTGCCCTCACGCAGCGTCACACATGCGGAACCGTCGAAGGCTGCATGGTGGTTGTCCGCCTCTTTACACAAACCAAATTAGACGCGACGTTGCCGATTGAAGCCGGTCCAGGGCCGAAGGCCGGCTGGGCGACGCGTGTGAGCGTCTCTTAGACATGCCCGGTCAGAACACGATGTGTTCGCGGCGAACTAAGGGACCCTCATGAGCATTCGGACAGCGACAGCGTTGATCGGCGCGGCGATCCTTCTCACGTCGGCACGATCCGCCGATGCACAGGGCTCGACACCGGTTGACGTTTCGGCCGGCTATCAGTTCACGCATGTCAACGCCTCGGACGGCAACGAGGGCGCGAACGTTCCCAAGGGTTGGACGGCCTCGGTGACAGGCCACCTGCATCCTGCCGTGAACATCGTTGGCGAAGTCAACGGCGCGTACAAGAGCGGCGTGAAGCGTCACAGCTTCCTGGCCGGCATCCGAGCAGGCGGTGGCCGCAGCCCGGCGGCCAACGAAGCCGTCGTGTTCGGCCAGTTCCTCGTTGGCACCAGCCGGACCGCCGGGGAAAACGTGCTCGTCCTGCAACCGGGCATCGGCCTCGATATTCGCGGCAGAAGCCGCGTCAGCACGCGTCTGAACGTGGACTACCTCATCGAGCGAGCGGATGGCGCGAACACCAACGGGTTCAGGATCGCGGCGGGCCTCGTGTTCGACCTCACGCGATGACTTACCGGTAGGACAAGGCACGACGCTGTGGCGGATCGCCCGCCACCACCGGCGGAGAGTGGCTCACGACCGGCCGTGAGAAGCGCCGGAAGAATGGCACGGGTCGCCGCGCTCGGCGGTGCGCAGAACCTGTGCTCCTGCAGCCAGCGGTAGCAGCAGTACCGCGGCAGCTCCGATTGCGAATAGCGACTGAGACAGCTGCGCCTCCGCCCGATCAGGCGCAGGAACAACCGGACTCGGCTCACAACTGCTGTCGGCGGCACACCCGCCCCCCGACCTGTGCAGACCGGGAACAGGAGTTGCTCTGACGTGCCTCAGAGTTCAAGTGACGGCTGCATCCAGAGGCGGAAGTCTCAGGAGCCGCCGGTTTATCGGCCTCACGTGCAGACGCGTCCCGTCGCGCCTCACGTGAGGCCATTGCGAGATCCCGTGGCGGCCCCCCCCACATGACCGCGCAGCAGAATGAGGAGGATTTATGACGCGAGGCACGTGGTTCGGCCCCGGAGTTTGGCAAGCGCTCGTTGCAGCAGTCGCAATCCTGGTTGCCGCGCCCGCCCCGGCGGTAGCGCAGCAGCAGCCATCGGCTCAGGCTCAGGCCCTGTACCGGTGGACGACCCCGCCTGCTGCCGATCAACTCGCGGCTGATACGACGGTCGTGCCTTCCGGTATGGGCGCAGTGTTCGTCCCGGCGATGACGAACGGGATCGACGAACCGGCGACCCTCGTCTACCAGGGTACCAAACTGATCGGCTCCGGCCCGAACGGCCGACGGATCGTCCTGGCGCCGGGCAGCTACACGTTGCGCATCGGCTCCGCGCCGCTCGATCAGACGGTGAGCGTCCCTGTCGACGTGACCGCCGGCAACACCACCCTGGTGCCCGTCCAATGGGGAGCACTGGTCGTGGAGGTGGTCGACGAGAACAACGTCCCGCATCGCGGTTCCTACGAACTCATACAGGTCAGCGACCGGCAGCCGTACACGGTTGGGTTTGGTGCCGACACGCTTCTCGGCGAGCGCATCAGGACCCTCCTCGTGGGCCCGGGTCTTTATCGCATCGTGCGCCCCGGCTCCAATTACCGGACGCGCACCGACTTCTCGACCGTGCTGGTGCCGGCGGGCGGCGTCGTGTACTACAAGCTCGTCCTCGACCCGGACGACGGCACCTTGCTCGGCGCCGGTGTCGTGCCACCCGAGGAACTCGGGATCGTCACCGACCCGTCAGGCTGGAGCCGCATGTATTCGATAGGGATCGGCGTGCCCTTTGCGTCCACATCGCACGTCGTGGGCGTCGCGAACCAGACCTCGATCGGTGGCACATTCACGTTCGACTACTACCTCCGGTACGACAAAAACGAGAACTACTTCTCGTCGATCTTCGAGGTCGAGGAAGGCTTCATCCGCATCGATCCTGAGGACCAGGAGACCTTGCCGGTCCAAAAGTCAATCGACCGGCTGCGGTTCGATCTGCTGTACACACGATTCATGAGCCCGCGCATTGGCCCATACGTTCGTTTCGGGTTGCTGACGAACATGTTCGAGTCGAACGTGCTCGTGACCGAGCCTACCTTGGTCACGAAGCAACTCCTCGACGGCACGCAGACGACCGAGCTCGTGGCGGCGAACGACGACTTCCAGGTCAGCAAGGCGTTCGCGCCGGTCCTGCTTCGCGAGGGGTTCGGCGCCAACTTCCGGCTCGTTCGCAGTCGCGTGGCCTCGCTCGACTGGCGCGCAGGCTTCGGCTTGCGCCAGAATCAATATAACGGCGCGTTCGTTCAGGAATCCGGTTCGCCGGGCCTGCAGGTCTACTCCGAACAGGAAGACTTCAATCAAACCGGCATCGAGACGACGATCGTCGGCGATGTCCGGGTGAGGCGTTTGCTGCTCAACACCAATTTCGATTTGTTCGGTGACTTCGAGGAGTTCGATGAGCCGACGGTCGACTGGCGCAACACGTTCAGTTTCAGACTGACGGGCGCTCTCTCGGTGGACTACAGACTGGACATCCTTGACCAGCCGCGAGTCAGCGATGATACGGCGGTCACGCAGAATCTCTTGTTCAGATATTCCTGGGGCAACTGAACACCTACCCGCGGACCGGGGGCGCCAATCGCGCCCCGGTCCGCGGGCGGATTGTTCGTCGTGGTGCCCGTCAGCAGGAGCATGAACTAACAGCGACATCGGCGGCAGGCCGCCTCCGCTTCGCGGCTTCGGCGGCCTCGTTCTCGACCGTCACCGTCACGCCCGGCGGGAATGACGGACAGTCTGCGTAGATCAGGCGGTGTCGCGCACGCGGCTCGCCGTCTATCTGCACCAACATCACGACGGGCCGCTCGCGCATGTGGCACCGATTGCTCGGCGTCAGAGTCGAGGCGTCGAGAACCTACGAGTTCAAGGACGACGAGACGCTCGATCGGATGTCGGACGACGAACTGGACGCGGAGACCGTGAGGGTCGCGCGGCTTCTAATGGAAGCGCACTAAGCCAACCAAAGGGACAAGAGGGCGTCGTAGACCTCCGACGATGGTCGCTGACCCTCCGCCGCGCGGAGGGCGCGCAGTGCCAGCGCCCAGCACAGAAGAATCCCGGTTCTCTCTGTCGGCAGGGCAAAAAGGTGGACCATGGCGTACAGGCCGAACGATTTACGGCCCGATTCCGCCTGCCAGTGTCCATCGTTTCTGTTGACGTGCATGTCTGTGTGGGTCAGATTGTGGGTCAACGGGAAGGAACCTCTCCCAAATGCAAGCAGACGACAGTACCGAGTCTCAACTGATCGCCGTTTCTGCCCGACTTGAGGCGCTTGCCGTACGCCTAACCGACCCAACGGACCGAGCCCTCGTCGCTGAAGCCTCGGCTGTTGTCAGGAAGTTCTGGCCGCTGACATGCCCACACTGCCGGAAACCGATCTTGGAAAAGTAGGGAAGGAAAACGCATCTCGACACGTTCGTGGGAACGTCCTCTTCGGTGACAGCTTAGGAGGGAACATGAATCCAAAGCCACGCATGGGATTGATGGTTGTGTTCGGCCTTATCGCAACGACTGCGTGGGTGGGCGCGCAGGCGAAGGATCCGTTCGTCGGTAACTGGGCGCTGAACGTGGCCAAGAGCAAATATAGTCCCGGGCCTCCACCGAAAAGTCAGACGAGCACGTACGAGGCCGCCGGGAAGGGCTACAAGATCTCGGTGCGGAGCACGCCCACGACTGGCGCCCTACAGGAGTGGTCCTACTCGACCAACTTGGACGGCAAGCCGGCGCAGATTACCGGCATCAACCCGAACGCGGACATGGCCGTGACCAGGCGTGTCGACGCGATCACGCTCGAGGTTGTGTACATGAAAGGTGGCAAGGAAACCACGCGACAGCGTAACGTTGTCTCGGCCGACGGAAAGACGCGAACGGTCACCACGACCGGAGTGGACGGCCTGGGCAACAAAGTGAACAACGTGGCTGTGTACGAAAAGAAATAGGGGAGTTCCGCAACAGTGCTGGCGCACATCTGGCCGAGATCTCGCGGGCCGAGCTGCGCGTCAAACGGGACCGGACCTATCGGATCGCGCTGAGTCATGGTCAAGCCAGTGTTTGGGTGATCCGCTCGTCCGGAGTCTGACTTTCGCCCCGAAAGCTGGCAGGCATTACTCGCCTCTGCGGCGTTTACGGGGACTCGTGCCGTCTCGCCTCGCTGTCGCTCGTATAATCACGTCACCGCTGGCCCTCACTCCCGGCACCCGTCTCGGCCCCTATGAAGTCGTTTCCGCCATCGGCGCAGGAGGCATGGGCGAGGTCTATCGCGCGACGGACACGAAGCTCAAACGACAGGTTGCCATCAAGACGCTGCCGGCCTCTCTCGCCGCTGACCACGATCGGCTTGCTCGCTTTCAGCGCGAAGCGGAAGTGCTCGCGTCGCTGAACCACCCGAACATTGCTGGCATCTACGGGCTCGAAGAAGGCGGTGGCGTCTCCGCGCTCGTGATGGAGCTGGTTGAGGGAGAGGACCTGTCGCAGCGCATTGCGCGACAGGCGATCCCGGTCGACGAAGCCCTACCTATCGCCCGGCAGATCGCCGAGGCGCTGGAAGCCGCACACGAGCAAGGGATTATTCACCGCGACCTGAAACCCGCGAACATCAAGGTGCGCGGTGACGGCACGGTGAAGGTGCTGGACTTCGGATTGGCGAAGGCGCTCGATCCCACTCAAGGCTCAGGGTTATCGGCTCAAGGCGATCTCTCGAACTCACCGACGATCACGTCTCCCGCGATGACCGAGATGGGGATGATTCTCGGCACGGCGGCGTACATGGCTCCGGAGCAGGCACGCGGGAAGCGTGTGGATAAGCGCGCGGACATCTGGGCGTTCGGCGCCGTGCTGTTCGAGATGCTGACGGGGAAGCGTGCATTTCTCGGCGAGGACATCACCGACACGTTAGCGGCCGTTGTTCGCGGCGAGCCCGACTGGAGTCTGCTCCCGCCCGACCTGTCGCCCACACTGTTCGTCTACCTGCGACGATGCCTTCAGAAGGACCCGAAGCACCGCATCGGCGACATCCGCGACGTGCGTCTGGCGCTCGACGGTGCCTTCGACGTTGCCGGACAGGCGACGGCCGTCGCGCCAACGCCGCGGTCCGGCGGACGTCTGGGGTGGATGATAGCGGGCGCCGCCGTCCTCGTGGCCGCGGCACTGGCGATTCCAGCGGTTCGGCATCTGGAGGAAGCGCCACCATCCACACCACAGGAAACCCGGACCGACATCGTGACGCCCGGCACCGGTCACTTCGCGCTGTCGCCCGATGGAAGCAGGATCGCGTTCGTGGCCGCCAGCGGCGGCTTGCCCCGCCTGTGGCTGCGATCGCTCTCCGACGCCACGGCGCACCTGCTGCCGGGTACCGAAGGCGCGGAAAGCCTCTTCTGGTCGCCGGACAGCCGGTCAATCGCATTCTTCGACGGTCCTGCGCTGAAGCGACTCGATCTCGGTGGCAGCGCTCCACA
>Ga0190274_10001566_pt1 | contig 13379 bp, 10 predicted proteins | sample Popmic531T_FD_133002 | JGI IMG/M metagenome (GOLD analysis project Ga0190274, IMG submission 133002) | Populus adjacent soil microbial communities from riparian zone of Yellowstone River, Montana, USA - 531 T | ecosystem: Environmental > Terrestrial > Soil > Riparian zone | place: USA: Montana...
ATGAAGCGGCCCAGCGCATCGTGCAGCGGGGGCATCGGCCAGCCGCGCTCGCTGCCGAGCACCGCGTAGGCCGGACGCGCTGCCACCTGCCCCGGCGCCGGGCCGCGATGCGGGCGCAGCAAGTCAGTGGGCCATCCCGCGCTGCGTGCGGCCTGCAACGCGAACTCGGCCCAGCTGACGTCGCCGCTGTTGGCCAGGTGCCAGAGGCCGGACTCGCCATCGATCAGCAGATCGAGGCAGGTGTCGACCAGGTCGGGAACATAGGTCGGTGAGACGCGCTCGTCGGCCGCCGCCGCGAAGGCCTCGCCGCGAGCCAGCGCGCGCAGCGCCTGGACCAGGAAGTTGTGATCGTCCCAGGGGCCGAAGAAGGCGCTGGTGCGTACGACCAGAGCGCCCGAATGCGCGGCCAGGACGCGCGCCTCGGCGAGCGCCTTGCTCCGGCCGTAGACGTTGAGCGGCGCGACGACGTCGCTCTCGACACGCGGCCGGGCGACCGTGCCGTCGAACACCTGGTCGCTGGAGAAGGTGACGAGCGGCAGCGACGCCGCGGCGCAGCGCTCGGCCAGCACCTCGGCTCCGCGCGTGTTCTCGCGCAGGCAGCGCTCGGCATCGGCTTCGGCCGTGTCGATCCGGACGTAGCCGCTGGCGTTGACCACCGCCCACGGCTTCCAGCGCTGCAGCGCCGCTGTTACCGAGGCCGGATCGGCGATGTCCATCGCGGCACGGTCGAGCAGGCGAAAGGCGAGGCTGCGGCGGGTGCAGACGGCGGCAAAGGCGCGGCCGAGCGTGCCGCTCGCCCCGCTGATCAGGATCGGTTGCCGCTTCTCCGGGGCGACGTGAGGCCGGTAGAGATGCAGCGGCGCCACCGCCGTGCTGCTCGCCGCCGGCGTGCAGGAAAAGCGGTCGGGCCGGCGCCACCAGCCTTCGCCCTCGAGCACCGGATGGGCGGGCTCCTCGCCGGCGGCGAGCTGGCGGGCAAGCACGGCGACGGCGGTCGGGCGCGGCTCCGGCGCCCGGATGTCGAAGGCGCCCGGCTCGTAGTAGGAGCGGCCCTGGCACACCAGCGTGTTCCAGTCGAACGCACCGAGCAGAGACCAGACCGTCACGGCGCGCAGGTCGGTGCCGGCGCTCCGCAGCCGCTCGGCGGCGCGCCAGATCTCGAGCAGCCAGTGCAGCTGGTCCTCGCGCCGGGCATCGATGTGCACCTCGGTGACGGCGATCGGAAGCGAATACCGTTTGGCCACCTCCTCGATCAGCGGTGCGATGCCCAGGCTCGGCATCGCCAGCGCTCGCACCGACTCGATGTCGGCGAAACGCCCGTCGGGCGGGCCGCCATGGTGGCACGGCGGGTAGCGGTCGAGGCGATGGTCCAGCCAGCGCTCTCCGGTGACGTAGTAGTTGACGCCGACGATGTCGGGCGGGCAGGCCTGCTCGACGAACCATTCGAGCTCCGCCGGCGTAGCGCCGCGCGCGGTGAGCCAGGACCACATCGGCGCGCCCGGAGCGATGCGGCCGCAGAGCAGATCCCAGGCGAGCCAGCGGCGCTCGTTGTAGAAATCGACCGTCGCCGACAGGGGTGCCGTGCCGTAGGTCCGGCTCAGGTCGTCGGTCTGGACCAGCCGGGCGCGCGGATTGACGCGGCGGATCGCCCGCATCGCGAGCACGGTGGCCCGGCACTGGTTGAGCAGGGCGACGACGAAGGCGCGGTCGTCGCGGGCATGCGGATACCAGAGCCCGTACAAGGCGCTGAAGCGGGCCGTGGTCAGCGGCTCGTTCACCGGCGTCCAGTCGTCGACCCACGGGAAACGCTCGGCCACCGCCGCGGCGAAGCCGGCCAGGCCGGTCGCGAAGCCGGGATCGAGCAGGCTCGTGTGTCGGGGTCCGCTGCCATGGTGGACCAGGCCGACGATGGGACGGATGCCGAGCCGGCGCAGCTCGTCCAGCCGCTCGTCGGCGAAGCGCCAGTCGGCGCGCTCGATCCCGTCGGGTGCGGTCGTCTCCCACAGCACCGGATAGCGGATCGCCTTCAGGCCCAGGTCGGCGAAGCGGGACAGGTCGGCGAGGCGCCCGGTGTGGCCGGCGCGGTCGAGCTGGGTGAAGAAGCTGTCGCCGACCCGGTTGACGGTGCACTCGATACCGCCCCACAGCTCGAGAGGGCCGGCCGCCGTGCCGGCCGCAGCGTCGCTGCGGGCCGCCATCAGGGCCGGTTCCAGAAACCGCGGGCCAGGACCGCCCGGTCCCCGAGCTCCCGCCGCAGCCCCATGCGCTCCGGGGCGCCCCAGCCTTCAATGTCTCTCACCATCTCTCGCCCACCCGTGTTTCGACCGGTGCTCCCGGGCAGGACTCATGCCCACGCGACGGCGATGGAGCGAGGCACAAGACTTGCCCGACGTGCGGCCGATGACCACGACCGAGACTCTCTGCCCTCATCCACAACTCGAGCGAGCCGAATGGGGATCGCTGGACGGCCCCTGGCGCTTCTGCTGGGACGATGAACGGGTACACAACCATCCTGCGACCCTGGTCGACTGGCCGCACACCATCGTCGTGCCGTTCCCGCCGGAATCCGCGGCCAGCGGCATTCACGACCGGTCCTTCCATCATGTCTGCTGGTATCAGCGCGAGTTCGAGCTGGAGCGGCGCGACGACGACCGGGTCATCCTGCGTTTCGGCGCGGTGGACTATTCGGCCAAGGTCTGGGTCAACGGCTCGCTCGTCTTCAGCCACGACGGCGGGCACACGCCGTTCTGGGCCGACATCACGGCGGTGCTGGCGCGTTCGGGCCGACAGGTGGTGACGGTGCGCGCCGAGGATGACCCGCACGACCTCACCAAGCCGCGCGGCAAGCAGGACTGGCAGCTCGAGCCGCACGCGATCTGGTATCCGCGTACCACCGGCATCTGGCAGACCGTGTGGTGGGAGCGGGTCGGCCGCACCTATGTCGAGAAGATCCGCTGGACGCCGCATGTCGAAACCTACGCGATCGGCCTCGACGTGCGGGTCGGCGGCGATCCGCTCGACGACATCGGCGTCGAAGTGACGCTCTGGCACGGCGAGCGCCTGCTCGCGCGCGACCGCTACCAGGTGGTCAATCGCGAGGCCGACCGCATCATCGTCCTCTCCGATCCGGGCATCGAGGACTATCGCAACGAGCTCCTCTGGTCGCCGGAGCGGCCGACCCTGATCGACGCCCGGATCCGCCTGGTGTGCGCCGACCGCGTCGTCGACGAGTTCCGCTCCTATGTCGGTCTGCGCTCGGTGACGACGCTGCGCGACCGATTCATGCTCAACGGCCGGCCCTACGTGCTGCGCATGGTGCTCGACCAGGGGTACTGGAGCGAGACGCTGATGGCGGCGCCGAGCGACGAGGCCCTGAAGAAGGACGTCGAGCTGGCCAAGGCGATGGGCTTCAACGGCGTGCGAAAACACCAGAAGATCGAGAACCCGCGCTATCTCTACTGGGCCGACCGGCTCGGCCTGATGGTCTGGGAGGAGATGCCCTCGGCCTATCGCTTCACCCGCACCGCGATCAAGCGGACGATCCGCGAGTGGGGAGAGGCGATGGAGCGCGACTACAGCCATCCGTGCATCGTCTGCTGGGTGCCGTTCAACGAGTCCTGGGGCGTGCCCGAGCTGACCTCGATGCAGACGCAGCGGCATGCGGTCGAGGCCCTGTACAACCTCACCAAGACGCTCGACTCGACCCGCCCGGTGATAGGCAACGACGGCTGGGAGAGCGGCGCCACCGACATCATCGGCATCCACGACTACGACGCCAATCCCGAGCACCTGCGCCAGCGCTACGGCCCCGAGGACGTGACCCAGCAACTGTTCGACCGGCGCCGGCCGGGTGGACGGATCCTGACCCTGGACGGCTATCCGCATCGGGGTCAGCCGATCATGCTCACCGAATTCGGCGGCATCGCCTTCGTGCCGGGCAGCGTGCCGGAAGAACGGGCAGAGCGGACCTGGGGCTACAGCCGCGCCGGCGATCGGCTCGAGTTCGCCCGCATGTTCGAGGCACTCATCGACACCGTGATCCATACCGCGCTCTTCAGCGGCTTCTGCTACACCCAGTTCGCCGACACCTTCCAGGAAGCGAACGGCCTCCTGACCGCCGATCGCACGCCTAAGATCCCGATCGAGCAGATCGCGCGCGCGATCCGCGTCTCGCGAATGCACATCGTCGGCGGCGTCTGAACCGGGACTCTCGTCGGCAATGCATTTCCTCGATCTCGTCAAGCCCGACGGCCGCCACCTCACGCTCTATTCCCTCGAGCCGCTGGCGGCGCCGGCCACCGTGCCCAGCCCCTTTGCGACGGGGCTCGCCGGCCGGGCCCACCTGCGCTGGCATCCGCTGCGCGGCGAGTGGGTCACCTACGCCGCCTTCCGCCAGGACCGGACCTTCCTGCCGCCGCCGGAATACAACCCGCTCGCGGCCACGGTCGACCCGGCGCTGCCTACCGAGTTGCCCGCGGGCGACTGGCAGGTAGCGGTGTTCGACAACCGTTTTCCCGCCCTCGGCGGTACCGGCCATGCCGAGCGGCCGGTCGTGCCGGTGCCGACCGCGGAGGCGAACGGCCACTGCGAGGTCGTCGTCTACAGCCAGGACGCGACCGGCTCGCTAGGCGGCTTCCCGCTCGAGCGGATCGAGCTGCTGCTCGCCGTCTGGGCCGACCGGACCGTGCGGCTGGGCCGCCGCGCCGACGTTGCCTACGTGCTGCCATTCGAGAACCGCGGCGCCGAGGTCGGCGTGACCCTGCACCATCCGCACGGCCAGATCTACGCCTATCCGGTGGTGCCGCCGGTGCCGGCGCGAATGCTGGAGATGGCGCTTCGCCACTTGGAGACCCACGGCCGCGGCGTGCTCGAGACGCTGATCGCCGCCGAACGGGCCGACGGTGCACGCCTGCTCTACGAAGGGCCGCATGCGGTCGCCTTCGTGCCGGCCTGCGCCCGCTATCCGTACGAAGGCTGGGTGGCGACGACCGAGCCGGTGGCCCGCTTCGACGAGCTCTCGGTCGCGCAGCGCGCCGACTTGGCCCGGGCGCTGAAGACCCTGATCCTCAAGTACGACGGTCTCTGGCAGCGGCCGATGCCCTACCTGATGGCCTGGTACCAGGCGCCGAGTGACGGCGAGGCGCATCCCGAGGCGCATCTGCATGCCGAGTTCTATCCCGCCTACCGCAATCGCGAGCGGCTCAAGGTGCTCGCCGGCACCGAGCTCGCCGGCGGCTTCTATGCCATGGACGCCCTGCCCGAGGACAGCGCCCGGGCGCTCCGGGCGGTGCCGGTCGACCTCACGTGAGCGGGACCTTCGCGCAGACCTTCGGCCACGCGCCGGATGCGGTCGCCGGCGCGCCGGGCCGGGTCAACCTGCTCGGCGAGCACACCGACTACAACGACGGCTTCGTCCTGCCGATCGCGATCGCGCAGCGATGCGAGGTGGCGGTCGGCCGCGCCGGGCGGCCCGGTTTCGAGCTCCATTCGCGCGAGCTCGGCGCCACGGTGCGCTTCGGCCTCGAGGAGGCGCCCGCCGACGGCTTCGCGAAGTACGTCTTCGGCTGCCTGCGCGAGTTCGCGGCGCGCTTCGCCGGCGCCTTGCCCGAGGGACTGGACATCGCCGTGGCGTCCGACGTGCCGATCAACGTCGGCCTGTCGTCGAGCGCGGCGCTGGAGGTCGCGACTTTGCGTGCGCTGCGGGCGCTTTGCGGGGTCGAGCTCGGCGACGTCGAGATCGCCCGCATGGCCCAGCGCGCCGAGATCGAGTACGCGGGAGTGCGCTGCGGAATCATGGACCAGATGGCCTCGAGCCTGGCCGGGCTCGATCGGGCGCTGTTCCTCGACACCCGCTCGCTGGCGACGCGACCGGTGCCGCTGCCCGAACACAGCGCCATCCTCGTCCTCGACTCCGGGCTGCCGCGGGCGCTGGCCGGCAGTGCCTACAACCGGCGCCGCCAGGAGTGCGAGGCGGCCTGCCGCGCTCTCGGCGTGGCGTCGCTGCGCGAGGTGGACCGGCTCGCCGAAGTGGAGCGGCTGCCCGAGCCACTGCGCCGGCGGGCGCGGCACGTGGTGAGCGAGAACGCCCGGGTGCTGCGCGCTGCTGCCGGCCTGTCGGCGACCGAGCTCGGCGCGCTGATGAATGCATCGCATGCCAGCCTGCGCGACGACTACGAGGTCTCGGTGCCGCTGCTCGACCGCCTGGTGGCCTTGTTGCAGGCCGAGCCGCGGGTGTTCGGCGCGCGTCTCACCGGCGCCGGCTTCGGTGGTGCCTGCGTCGCCCTGTGCGAGGAGGGGGCGACCCGTGCGGTCGCGGCGGCGGTGCTGCCGGCGTACGGTGCCGAGGGCGGCCGCGGCCGCGTCCTCGTCGCCGAGCCCGCGGCATAGCGTTTGCCTCGTCCTGCGCATTCAACCGGAGATGTCCATGCCCAAGACCTATCCCCTTCGTTCCCTGCTGGCGCTGGCCGGCGTGTCGCTTGCCGTCGGCGCCGCGGCGCAGACCGGCGCCGCGGTGCCCGCGCCGGACCGGACCTTCGTCGAGAAGGCGGCCGCCGGCGGTGCTGCCGAAGTCGAAGGCGGCAAGCTCGCCGAGCAGCGCGCCACCAACGACAAGGTCAAGCAGTTCGGCGCGCGAATGGTGCAAGACCATTCGAAGGCGAACGACGAGCTCAAGCAGATCGCCGCTGGCAAGGGCCTGCAGCTGCCGAGCGCGCCCGATGCGCATCACCATCAGGAGATGGCGAAGCTGCAGAAGCTCTCGGGCGCCGAGTTCGACCGCGCCTACATGGACCACATGGTCAAGGACCACAAGCAGGACGTGGCGGAATTCAAGAAGCAGGCCGACTCCGGCAAGGATCCGCAGATCAAGGCGTTCGCCGCGAAGACGCTGCCGACGCTGCAGGAGCACCTGAAGCTGGCCGAGGCCACGCACGCCGAGGTGCGCAAGGCCAAACCCTGAAGGCGCGCAGGACCCGCTTACCCCTGACGGGTCTAGACCCGATCGATCCGGAACGGAACCGGCAGCTCGAAGCGCGTCGTCATGTCCTTGACGATGCGCTGGATCAGTGGCCGCATCGTCTCGGGGCCTTCCCAGCTCGGTTCGCCGTCGGTTCCGCTGCTCGTCGTGCAGACGACGAAGCGCGTGCCTGGAACCCGGGCCGGGTCGGCGCACAGCCGCCGGTTGGCCTCGCTCACGAAATCGCTCACGGAGAGCCGGATCGGGGGCTTGGGCCGCTCTTCGCGGCGGTTTGCCCAGAACTGGCGATTCGCCTTATCGGACGGGGTCATGACGGCATCGACGAGAAACGATTGCGGTTCGACTTCGTGTCGAACGGACCCGGCCCTCGGACCGGGCTGCCGAGGGCGGCCGGGCTAGCTGAGTTGTTCGGTCTCGGCCTGAGGACGGGCGCGCCGCCGGCCGGCGGCGAGGCGGCCTTCCAGGGCCGCGTGGATGGTTTCGGCGGTGCGGTCCCAGGACGAACGGGCGACGCTCGCCTGCATCGCGAGCAGCCGCTCGCAGCGCTTGGCCGGCGTCTCCTCGAGCGCAGCGGCGCAGGCGGCGATGAACTCGTCGGCGCTGCGGGCGATCCGCACGACGTCGCCGTACAAGGTCGCCACGTCCTTGATCGCGGTGCTCACCACCGGCTTCCCGGCGGCCATGTATTCCAGGGTCTTGGTCGGGCTGATGAAGCGGGTCGATTCGTTCAGGGCGAACGGCAGGAGGCCGACCTCCCAGCCTTCGATCAGCCGGGGCAGCAGCTCATAGGGTTGCTGGCCGAGCCAGTGCAGGTTGGGCCGCTGCGGCACCGAGCCGGGATCGATCTTGACGATCGGCCCGACCATGATCACGTTCCAGCGCGGATCCGCGTCGGTGAGACGGCGCACCAGGTCCAGGTCCATCCGCTCGTCGACGACGCCGAAGTAGCCCAGCCGCGGCCCGGCGATGCCGCCCTGCAGGCTCTCGGCCCGCGCCACCAAGGCCTCGTCGCCGGTGCGACCTTCGACCGAGAAGTGCTTCGCGTCGACGCTGCTCGGCAGGCACAGCACGTTGGCATGCAGGTGCCGCTTCGCTTCGTAAAGGCTCGGCCCGCCGGTCAGCACCAGATCGGCGCGCTGCATCAACTGCGCCTCGCGCTCGCGCAGCTGCGGCGGCGCACCGGCGAAGGCCGCCAGCTCGTCCATGCAGTCGTAGACGACCGCAAGCGGGCTCAGCCAAGCGAGCAGCGGCAGCGCCATGGGCGTGTAGAACCAGGCGATGCAGTCGTCGATCGCCTCCGCTTCGATCAGCTCGGTCACCAGCGGACCGATCATTGCGATCTGGTCGTCGGCGAATCCGCGCGAAGCCAGCGGTGTCAGCGGCCTCACGACGGTGACGCCGGCGTCGGCCTCGCCGACTTCCAGCCGCGCCTGCCCGCCGTCCTGCACCGGCTCCTCGACGAACAAGACCCGGTAGTGCGACGCGAGGCGGGTAAGCAGGTGCTGCGGCCGCTGAAACACGAAGTTCCAGCGCAGATGGGAGAACACGACCAGGGTTTTCATCGAGAAAGGGAGTCCGAGGGGAAAAGGGGCGACGTTGCCGGCGTTCAGGGCAACCGACGTGCCGCCTCTCTGAAGAAGAGGGGGTCCGGCGGCTCGACAGGTGGAGGTAGGCGGCCCCGCCGAGGACGGCAGCGAGGGCGAGGACGACGCGGGTCATGTACGGTCCCCGAAGGAAGGGCGAGGCGCCGCGCGAGACAGCAACGTCATGCCGAGACGGGGCGTCTATCGCTCTTGACGCAGCGGAATTGCAGTTCCGGGGCGGGCTGGCCGGGACGCGTCGGCGGCGGGGGCGTGTCGATGCGCAGGAACAGTCCCTTCTTCTTGCAATAGGCCGCGGCGCGCTGGACCGACTGCGCGTATTGCGTCGAGCCGGGCCCGGCCACCGGCGCGGAGCCGGCGCAGCCTGCCGCCAGGGCGGCCGACGCCAGGACGCCGAGCATCGAAAACCACCGGGCCACGTCCCGTCCTTCCGGCCGAACCGACGGCCGTGCCAGGAGTCCGGCAATCGGCGCGCCGCCTGGTCGGCGCGCCGCCGAGTCGCGCGTCGCCTAGTCGGCGTAGGCGCCGGCCTTGCGGATCATCGGGCCGTAGCGGTCAGTCTCGGTCTGCAGCCAGCTGCGCAGGCCCTCGCTTGTGAGCTTGGCGTCGGGCACGATCTCGGCACCGAGATCGGTCATGCGCTGCCGGAAGGCCGGGTCCTTGAGGGCGCTGCGAACGGCGGTCTGGAGCTTCTCGACCACCGGCGCCGGCGTTCCCTTCGGCACGTAGATGCCGTGCCAGACCACCACCTGGAATCCCTTCAGGCCCTGCTCGTCGAGCGTGGGCGCCTGCGGCAGGGCGTTGATCCGGCCAGGGGCGGTGACGCCGTAGAGCTTGACGCTGTTCGCCTTGATGTGCGGGATCGTCTGCGTGGTCTGGTCGCAGAGCAGGTCGACCTGCCCGCCGAGCAGGGCGTTGAGCGCCGGCGCCGTGCCCTGGTACGGGACGGTCTGCAGCTCGACCCCGATCGCCTGGCGGAACACCATGCCGCACAGGTGCGACACCGCGCCGAGGCCGGCGTGCGCCAGGTTCAGCTTGTCGGCGTTCGCCTTGACGTAGGTGATCAGCTCGCCGAGGTTGTTCGGCGGCAGGTCCTTCTTGCCGAGCAGGGTCATCGGCACGTCGACCACCTGGCTCACGTACTCGAAGTCGGCGAGCGGATTGAACGGGAGCTTGCGATACAGCGCCGGCGCGGTGGCCATCCCGTTGTGGTGGATCAGGACCGTGTAGCCGTCGGGCGCGGCCTTGGCGACGTAGCCGGCGGCGAGCGTGCCGCCGGCACCGAGCTTGTTCTCGATCACCACCGTCTGGCCGAGGCTGGCGGTCATCGCCTGGCCGAGCGAGCGTGCCACCACGTCGGTCGGTCCGCCGGCCGCGAACGGCACCACCAGCGTCACCGACCGGCTCGGATAGGCCTGCGCCAGCAGGCTGCCACTGGCCAGCGCGAGGCAGGTGGCGAGAAGGTAGCGGACGCGCTTCATCGGTTCGTCTCCTTGTGTTTTCGTCGCGGCTCCGCGACCGGGGCCGGCGCAGTATGGCGAAAGCCGGCGCCGGCGTCGATCCGCAGCCGACCGGGGCGAGCCGCCCCGACGATGCTGATAGGCTCGGCTCTTCGTCCCGAGGCCGCTCCCACTACCGGTGAATTCGCCAGCCCACATCGCCGTTCTCGACGACGACGCGCAGATCACGCGCCTCGTCGCCGGCTATCTGCAGAACCAGGGCTACCGGGTCTCGGAGACGCATGCCGGGCCTGCCCTGTTGCGGCTCATGACGGCCGACCTGCCGGACCTGGTGCTGCTCGACCTCGGCCTGCCCGGCGAGGACGGCTTCTCGATCGCCCGGCAGCTGCGCGAGCACTGGCACTGCGGCCTGATCATCATCACCGGCCGCGGCGACGCGATCGACAAGGTGGTCGGCCTCGAGGTCGGCGCCGACGACTACGTGACCAAGCCGTTCGACCTGCGCGAATTGCTGGCGCGGATCAAGGCGGTGCTGCGCCGCACCCAGGCGGCGCCGGTACCTCCGGTCGCCGCGGTGGCATCTTCGCCGCGCCGCTATCGCTTCGCCGCCTGGGAGCTCGACCTGGCGGCGCGCCGGCTGCTCGATGCTTCGGGCCACGAGGTGAGCCTGACCGGCGGCGAGTTCGACCTCCTCGCGGTCTTCGTCGCCCATGCCGGGCGCGTGCTGTCGCGTGACTTCCTGCTCGAGCAGACGCGGCGGCGCGAGGCGGCGCCGTTCGACCGGACGATCGATGTCCAGGTCGGGCGGCTGCGCAAGAAGCTCGAGATCGACGTCGACGATCCGCAGATCATCAAGTCGGTGCGCGGCGCCGGCTACATCCTGGTCTCGCCGGTGCAGGCCGGCTGAGGCGACACGGCATGGACGAGCCCGGCCCGCCCGCAACGCCAGCGCGCGCCGACGCCGACGCCGTCGGCGTCGAAGGGGTCTTTCATACCCTGTTCGACGCCTACCCGGACGCCCTGATCGTCGCCGACATCGAAGGCCGGATCGTCCTCGCCAACCCGTCCGCCGGCAAGCTGCTCGGCTACACGGTCGAGGAGTTGACGGGGCTCGGCATCGACGACCTGGTGCCCGACGCGATTCGCCCGCGCCATGCGCAGTACCGGCGCGAGTTCGCGCGCGCGCCGCGGGCCCGGCCGATGGGCCTGCAGACCGACCTCCTGGCGCGGCGCAAGGATGGCAGCGACGTCATCGTCGAGATCGCCCTCAGCCCGCTGCAGGACCGTGGTCATCCCCTCGTGGTCGCGGCGATCCGCGACATCGGCGCATATCCGCGCATGAGGCAGGCACTGCTGCGGGCCCACTACAGCGAGCTGCTGGCCCGGGTCGGCCGGCTCGCGGTCGACACCCGCGACCCGCAGCTGCTGCTCGAGCGGGTGCCGGCCGCCGCCTCCGAGGCGCTGCAGGTCGAGCTGGCGATGGTCTACCTGCTCGAGCCTAGCCTGCTCGAGCTGCGCATCGCCGGGGGGGTCGGCAGCCTGCCGGGCGAGGCGATTGGAGGGCGCATCCCCAACCGCAGCGACAGCTCGATCGGCTTCGTCCTCGCCCAGGGCCGGCCGGTGGTCGTTCCCGACTACCGGCGCGAGACCCGCTTCAGCGTGCCCGCTGCCTACCTGCGGGCGGGGCTCACCAGCGCGCTCGCTGTGCCGCTCTCGGACCGCGGCCGCACCATCGGCGTGCTCGTGGTCCGCTCGCGGGTCGCGCGCAGCTTCGGCCACGACGAGGTGGGCTTCCTCGAGTCGCTGGCCAACCTGCTGACCAGCGGGCTGCAGCGGGCGCAGTCGGAAGAGGCGCTCAACCATGCCCAGCGGCTCGAGAGCGTCGGCCAGCTCACCGGCGGCATCGCCCACGACTTCAACAACCTGCTCACGGTGATCCAGGGCAACCTGCAGGTGCTCGCCGAGCTGCCCGCCGACGCCGACGATCTGCAGCGGCGCCAGCTCGTCGACGCCGCCTTTCGCGCCTCGCGCCGCGGCGCCGAGCTGACCGGGAAGCTCCTCGCGTTCTCGCGCCGCCAAGTGCTGCAGCCGCGCGACATCGACCTCGCCGCGATGCTGCATTCGCTCGCCGACATGCTGCGGCGCACGCTCGACCAGCGGGTCCGGATCGCGGTGGAGATGCCGCCGGTGGAGCTGCCGGTGCGCGCCGACCCGGGCCAGCTCGAGTCCGCGCTGCTCAACATCGCGATCAATGCCCGCGATGCGATGCCGGACGGCGGCCTGCTGCGCTTCCGGGTCGAGCCCTGCGAGCAGCTGGCGGAGAGCGTCGCCGCCGAGCTCGGCGACGATGCGGCGTCGGCCGACGGCTTCGTGGCGATCGCCATCGACGACAGCGGCATCGGCATGACGGCCGAGGCCCGCGAGCGCGCCTTCGAGCCGTTCTTCACTACCAAGGAGCCGGGCCGCGGCACCGGCCTCGGCCTCAGCACGGTGTACGGCTTCGCCCGCCAGTCGCGCGGCGCGGTCACGCTCGACAGCACGCCCGGCCGCGGCACCACCGTCACGCTCTACCTGCCGCGGCCGGCGCCGGAGCGCGCGGTGCCGGCGCTCGATGCGGTGGCCGACTGGAAGATCCCAGCCGGCCTCGCGGTGCTGCTGGTCGAGGACGATGCAGAGGTGCGGCAGGTGATGCGGCGCTTCCTCGAGGCGCTCGGCTGCGCGGTCACCGAGGCGGCGAGCGGCGAGCAGGCGATGCTGCTGCTCGACGCCGGCCGCCGCTTCGCCCTGTTGCTGAGCGATATCGCCCTCGGCGCGGGCATGCGCGGCACCGAGCTCGCTGCCAGGGCGCAGGCGCTCCGGCCGGAGCTGGCGGTGGTGCTGATGTCGGGCTACTCGGCCGAGCTGCTCGACGCCGACCGCGACTCGCCGGCGGCCTGGGAGCTGGTGCAAAAGCCCTGCACCCGCGAGGAGCTGGCGGGCGCGATCGCCCGCGTGCTCGGCGGCGCCTGAGGCGGCGCCGGCCGGCTCCTATTGCAGGAGCGCCGGCTCCGGCTCGAGGCAGCGCTGGACGAAGCCGGCGAGGGCATCGACGTCGGCGATGCGGATGTCGCGGCGGCCCTTTTCGGCGAACGCGATGACGTTGCTGCGCGCCAGCTTCGAGAGGGCGCGGCTCACCGTCTCCAGCGTCATGCCGAGGTAGTTGCCGATCTCGGCCCGGGTCATGCGCAGGGTGATCTGGTCGGAGCGCAGACCGCTCTTGGCGAGCGAGTCGGCCCAGGTGCGCAGGAACTCGGCGACGCGCGCCGCCGCGGGCAGGGTGCAGACCGACATCAGCGAATCGCG
>Ga0190274_10001567_pt1 | contig 13370 bp, 10 predicted proteins | sample Popmic531T_FD_133002 | JGI IMG/M metagenome (GOLD analysis project Ga0190274, IMG submission 133002) | Populus adjacent soil microbial communities from riparian zone of Yellowstone River, Montana, USA - 531 T | ecosystem: Environmental > Terrestrial > Soil > Riparian zone | place: USA: Montana...
ATCCACGCGCGCAACACTTCCGCCCACGGTACTGACTGCTGCTGGTTGAGTTCGTTGGGCAACTCGAACGCCTCGAAGGCGGGATGCACCCGCTCGGGAAAGCCCTGCACGAACTCCCGAGTCACCATGGGACGGACGATGAACGTGACGCGGATGCCCGCCTCGCCCAGCTCCCGAAATCGCTCGGCGCGATCGCGCTCGGAGAAGCCGCCGTTCAGGTCCATGGCGCCGTCGCGGACGTGCCGGATGCGCGCGGCGAGCAGCAATTGCTTCACACGCGCGAACTCGAGATCGTAGAAGCTGCGCGCATGTCGAAGGTGGAGGTTCACGCCCACGGAGTCCGTGAACTCGTATGCCCATCGGCTTTGGGTGGGAGTCACCGCGTGCACGGCGCAGGACGCTGCGCAAAGCAATGCAGCGGCGAGCGAAGCGCGCCTCATGACTTGAGCCTCGCGCGCAGATAGCGCCAGTCCTCGCCATTGAGGTACGGGCGCGGCAGCGGTAGTTTGAGCACGAGACGCATGCCGCCGAGCAGCGCCAGCCAGCGCACCGCGCCCGCGACCAGCAGCGCGATGGCTGCGCCGAGTCCGCCGTACAGCGGCACGAGCCACAGCAGCAGGGCCAGCGAGATGACGAGCGTGCCCGCCTGGATCGACGACACCATGCCCGGCCGATCGCGCGAGAGGTACAGCTGCACCGTCACCTGCGCCAGCACGCCCAGCGACGCTTCGATCACCAGCAGCCGGAAGATATCGACCGAGTGGGCGAACTCCGCGCCATAGGCGAACTGCAGCAACCATTCGCCGGCCAGCCACATCACCACGCAGGCTACGCCCAGCGCGGCAATGAGGAATCGACAAGTCGTGTCGTGCACGCGCTGGCTGTTCGCTTCCGCCTGCCCCGCCAGGTGCGACAGGAAGATGGATTGCAACGCGGGCTGCACGAACTGCACCACTCGCGAGAAGCTGAAGGCGACGGCATAGAAGCCGAGATCGCGCGCGGACAGCAGCGGGATCAGCACCAGCCGGTCCGAGTGCAGGATGAGTGCCGTCACCAGTCCGGCGGGCGCCGCGCGCATGGAGTACGAACGCATCTCGCGCAACTCGGTGCGGACCGCGGCAAAGCGGGGGCGCATGGTGCGCAGGAATTTCGGCACGACGGACAACACCGCCACCGCGCCCGAGATGAACAACGCCAGCGCCGCGCTGCGCACGGTCAGCGTGGCGAGCACCGCGATGCCGACGAGCGCCAGCAGGTGATAGAGCTGCGGCAGCAGGTGCGTGAGGTTGCAATACCAGTACTGGCCGGTGCCGGCAAAGGCCTGCTTGATGACGATTTGCGTGGTGTTGACCAGCACTGCGGCAAGGCATAGCTGCGCAAACAGGACCGTGGAAGATTCATATTCACTCATGAACAACGGCAGCGCCGCCGCTCCGAGGATGATCAGTACCAACGAGCCGACCAGCGCTAACAACAATGCCGCGCCGGCCACGGCGTCGGGTGACTCCGGATTGCGGCGCATGCGAAACACCACCGCGCTGTTGAGCCCGGCCGTGGCCAGCATGGCGAGCAGCGGCGGCCACACCGTCACCGCGACATAGATACCGCGGCCCTCGGCGCCGAGCAGCCGCGCGGTCATGATGCCGGTGACGAGGTTCATCAGCACGATGAGCACTTGCGTGCCCACCGAGCGGACCATGGAGAACAGGGGCGCGTCGCCGCGCGTGAGCTGCGCGCCCAGGCGTCGCCATCGCGAGTGGGCGGGTTGCAGCACGCTGCTCACAGGCTCTCCACCGCGCGCTGAAAGCCGAGCACCGTCGCGTGCGAGGAAAACTTCTCTTCGGCCAGCAGCCGTGCCCGCGCCGCCACTTCGCGCGACCACTGCGGGTTTTCGAGATACCGGCGCATGGCGGCGGCCAGCGCTTGGTGATCGTTGAGCGGTGTGAGCTGGCCAGTTTCGCCGTGACTGATGAACTCGGGAACACCACCGGCATCGCTGCCGATCACCGGCGTACCGGCGAACATGGCCTCGGCGATCACGCGCCCCGACGGCTCGGGCGCCGTGGAGCAATGCGCGACGACATCGCAGGCGGCCATGAGCGTCAGGACATCATCCACGTGCCCGGCGAATGTGACGCGATCAACGATGCCGAGCTGCGTCACCAGTTCATGCAGTTCCCGCTCGTAGTCCTGCGCGTCGAACAACGCTGCGCCGGCGATCACACCACGCGCGCCGGGCACCGATGCCAGCGCGCGCAGGAACACATCCTGGCCTTTCCATCCGCAGATTCGCCCGAACATGCCAATGAGCGGCGCACCATCAGGGCTGAAGCGACGCCGAAACTCTTCCACGCGTGCCGGGTCGCTGAGCTGCCGCGACACCTGCGCGGGATCGATGCCCGACACCACGACACTCACGCCTTCACGGCGCCCGCCGGCCCGCAGCCATTCCTTCAGGCTCTCCTGCGACACCAGCACCACGCCGTTGGCGCTGTGGCGCGACAAGGCGAGCAGCATGCGAATCATCGTCGGGTGAAAGTGATCCTTCGACAGGATGTCGTTCATGAACCAGAGAATGGGCTTGCGCATGAACGGCTTCGCGAGCGACGCCAGTACGAAGGCCTTCTGCGAGAAGCACACCACCGCGTCGAAGTCGCGTGCCTTGCGCGCGAGATGCCGCACCATGGCAAGCGATCCCGGTATCGCGCGCAAGAGGCTGCTGATGCCGCCCTCGCGGCGGACACCGCGAGTGCCCGCCGCCAGCGGCTGCACCGAGTAGCGGATTCCGGCGGCTCCCAGCAGTGCTTCGAGCGAGCCGTGCTGCAGCAGCAGGACTTCCGCGGATTCGCGCATCGTGCCGGCGATCGCCATCATCTTGAATTCGGCACCGCCCGGATCACCGACATGCGTGATGAAGAGGATAGAACCCACGTGGGTGTCCTTCATGCGCGCTCCTGCACGGCGACGCGAGCCGCCAGTCCGAATCCCAGAAAATTCCAGGCGCAAAATCCGATCTCGCCCACGTGCACCGTGCCGAGCGGAAACAGAATGAACAACGTGAGCACGATGGCGCGGTCGTAGTAGATGTGGCTGCCGGCCGCGGGAGCGGCCCGAAACAATCCGGCCACCAGCAGCGCGAGGGAAAGGATGAATGCCGTTCCGACAAATACCCCCATAGCGCGATAAACCTCGATGAGCGCACCGTCGATCTCCACGGGCGCACGATTGTCGAGACGGCGCGAGGCGCCGTTGATGGCAAGACCGTCGCCAACGATCAGATTGTCGTGTGCGAGAACTTCACCGTACTGCTCGAGTCGCTTGCGCAGGGATTCGTCACCCTCGAGCTCCGTGAGCGTGGACGCGCGCTCGACCACGACGTGGCGGATCTGCGGTGACAACACAGTCGACGCCAACGCGAGCCCGGCCAGAAACAACGCCAGGATGTTCGCACGGCGCACGCTCGCGCTCGGCGCCACCGCCACCAGCACGATGGCCAACGCAGTCGCCGCCCACAACGACCGGTACTGGCACAGCGCAAGGCCTATCAGCATCGGCGCCACGCACGGCAGGCACACCGCGAGCGGGCGCTTGAGCGCGACCAGGATGCCGGCCGAAAGAACCGCGCCGAACGCGCCCGGCGAGTTCATGGTGCTGAACACGCGAAGCCGGAACGGCTCAGGCAGCCCGATGGAGTTCAGACCGAGGTCCGCCACTCCGCGAACCCAGTTGGCGTCCCATGACGACGGGCTCACGAACTGCCAGATGCCGTACAGCGCCATGGCGACCGCCGACGCGATGAGCACTGGCTCGAAGACCCGCCTTGCTTCCGGGATGCGGTCGCGGTTCGCCAGTAGATAGACCGCGAACAGCGGGCCGATGCTCCACTTGAGCACGTCGACGATCGACGAACGAAAGCGGCCGTCGAGCAGCGCCAGCGCGGTTCCATAGGCGATGCAGCCCATCAATACCAGGAACGGCCCGAACTTGCGAGGTTGCGGCCGCGACCAGTACTCGAAGAACGTGATGACGGTGTAGAGGCCGCACAGGTATGGCGTGAGCAACGCGGGGTTCGACGCGTCGAAGCCGGCCTGGTCATCGATGAGCCGGCGCGCGAACGACATGAAGCAGAACAGGAGCAGGCAGTGCGCGGCGTACCAGGGCGAGCGGCGCGAAAAGAGATATCCGGCCAGCAGGAAGTTCGCCACCGGATACAGCAGGCGTCCGAACGGTGCGAGATTCACGGCGTACAGACCGATCGGCAGCAGCAGCACCATGAACACGACGGCCACGCCTTCGACGAGCGGCGGCGATGCAGTGCGCGGCTGCGTCAATACGGGATTCGCGAGTGTCTGTTCCATCAACTGCTCTCGAGCGTTGCAAACGCCGTTCCATTTTCATTCTGCACGAAGACGCACTGCGGATGCACGGCGTGCGATATCCGCGACTCTGTCTACCTACTTGAGTGCGAGTGGGTCTTTTCCTGCGTGCTATCGGTGCAACCGTGGGACTCGTCCGACGTCGCCGCTTAGAGTCACATGAGTCGCGGAGGCTTGTTTACAGCCTCGCGAGCACGATGTGTTCTCATGCATCGCGAAATTTTTCTCACCTACAAACCCTGAATCGCGGCGCCGCGAGGGGTGTAGTCAAACGGCGACTAACTACTTTCGCGTAGGATCATGCCCTTGACGGGTGCGCACGGTCAGTGCACCTTCGCGACGCAAGTGCTGAAAAACACTCCGCGGAGGCACGACGTGCGATGCCAGCGCACCGTGAAGACGCGAGGATGTGGAACGGGACTTGCATCGTAAAGCAGTAATACCTGCCACTGCTTTCCCTGCAAGGAGTGAGAATCGATGAAGTATCTGGCGATTGGCTTTCTTTTACTGGCCGCTTTTCTCAATGCGGGTGCCTCGCCCAAAGGCGGCACCGACACGGCAGCTGCTGTTCCCACCGAAGACAACAGACCCGACGGCGCCATCGCGGGTGTGCTCGCCGTCGCCCTCGTGGCGCTGCAACTGCGCCGCCGGCAGAAGTCACTGCAGAATCCGAGGCAGCTCAACTGATGGGCGCAATCTAATGGAAGGGAGAGTCGAACCACTGCATTCCCGCGAAATTACGGCGTTGTCCACGGTCGACTCACCTGTGGTATTCGCCGTCAAGAGCCTGCTGCTGCCCATCATTCCGGTGATCACATTGTGGATCTGTATCGCGGCGGGCAATGAGCCCCTGCGTGGCGGCTATTTCCTGATCGCCGTGCTCACATTCCTGGGCGCACCCGACGTACTCGGACTCGCGCGCATCAGCGCCCACGACGAGAAGCGCCCACAAGGGAAGCTGCTGCTCGAAATCACCGCGCGCTGGCTCACGCTGGTGGCGCTCATCGCCGCTGTCGTCTACCTCGCGGGCGTAGGCCCTACGCTCGACTACGGCCTGCTCACCACCTGGTTCGCGCTGACCCCTTCGGTTCTGTTCGTCGGTCAGTGGGCCGCGCGCCAGTGGCTCACGCATTCGTTGCGCAGTCGCGCTCCCCAGCGTGCCGTGATCGTTGGAGCCACGGAACTCGGCTCCAGGCTCGAATCCGCGCTGCACTCCGATTCGCTGTTGCGGACGGACGTCGTCGGCTACTTCGACGATCTCCCCAGCGAGTACCTGACGGCGAAGATCGACTCTCCGCTGCTCGGGGAAACCACAGGCCTGGCTGATTTCGTCAGGCAGAACCAGATCGACCAGGTGTTCATCACGCTGCCGATGAGCCGCGACGCACGCATCGTCGCCATGCTCGAAGCCCTGCACGACTCCACGGCGTCCATCTACTTCGTGCCGGACATCTTCGCGTTCAACCTCATCCAGGCGCGCTTCGACATCCTGGGCGGCGTGCCGGTGGTGGCCGTTCGTGAAACTCCGTTCTATGGCGCCGCCTGGCTGGTGAAGCGGCTGAGCGACATCGCCATCGCCGCATCCGCCCTGCTCCTGCTGACGCCTTTGCTGCTCGTGGTCGCGGCCGTCATCCGGTTCGATTCGCCCGGTCCGGTTTTCTTTCGCCAGAAGCGCTATGGCCTCGATGGCCGGGAAATCCTGGTATTGAAGTTCCGCTCGATGAGCGTCACCGAGGACGGCAAGTCGGCCTTCAGCGCCGCGGCGCGCGGCGACTCGCGCATCACGCGCGTGGGCGCGTTCATTCGCCGCACGTCCATCGATGAACTGCCGCAGCTGTTCAACGTGCTCGAAGGCAGCATGAGCATCGTCGGCCCGCGGCCGCATCCGGTGGCCATGAACGAACACTACCGCCGCGAAATTCCCAGCTACATGGTGCGACACAAGGTGAAGCCGGGCATCACGGGCTGGGCGCAGGTCAATGGTTATCGCGGCGGCGACGACATCGACTCCATGCGCAAGCGCATCGAGCTCGACCTCGCCTACCTGCGTCACTGGTCGCTGTGGCTCGACCTCCGGATCCTGTTCAAAACCATCACGGTGGTCCTGACGGACCGCCACGCCTTTTGAGGAGCGCATGCGCGATCGGAAAGTCGCACTGATCTACGACAAGCTCGACGTCTACGGAGGCGGCGAGCGCGTGCTCGAGCAACAGATCGCGATGTACCCGCAGTCCGACGTCTGCGTCTCGGTGGACAACCTCAAGCCGGAGATGCGCGCCTTCCTGCAGGGGAAGGAGCCCATCACCACGTTTGCACAGAAATTGCCGTTCGTGCGGCAACACCACCGCCAGTTCCTGCTGCTGCTGATGTTCGCGATGGAGCAGCTCGACCTGTCCGAGTACGACCTCGTGTTGTCGGGCAGCGCATCGATCGCCAAGGGCGTCATCACCGGTCCCAACCAGCTGCACATCTCGTACGTGCATTCACCCATGCGATTCGCCTGGGACCTGCAGCACCAGTACCTGGGCGAAGCCAAACTCGACAAGGGAGTGCGCAGCGTGCTGGCGCGCTACATGCTGCATCGGGCCCGCGGCTGGGATCTGCGCAGTTGCAATGGCGTCGATCACTTCATCGCCAATTCGCAGTTCATCGCGCGGCGCATCTGGAAGGTCTATCGGCGCGAAGCCGCGGTCATCTATCCACCCGTGGACGTCGACAGTTTCCCGCTGCGGACCAACAAGGAGCCGTTCTATCTCACTGCCTCGCGCATGGTGCCGTACAAGAAGATTGGTGCGATCGTCGAGGCGTTTCGCGCCCTGCCCGACCGCAAACTCGTGGTCGTGGGCGACGGCCCGGAGATGAAGCGCATCAAGGCGCTCGCCTCTCCCAACGTGGAGATTCTCGGTTATCAGCCCACGAGCGTGCTCGGCGATCTCATGCAACGCGCGCGTTGCTTCATTTTCGCGGCCGAGGAAGACTTCGGCATCACGCCCGTGGAAGCCCAGGCCTGCGGCACTCCGGTACTCGCCTTCGGTCGTGGCGGCGCGCTCGAGACGATCCGCGGGCTGGATCAGTCAAGGCCCACCGGCGCGTTCTTCGACCGGCAGGATGCTCAGGCCATCGCAGATGCCGTGCTGCATTTCGAACGCCACGAAGATCGCATCGCCCCGCTCGACTGCTGGCAGAACGCGCAACGCTTCTCCACGCAGATCTTCCGCGAGAGCTACGGAGGCTTCGTGGAGCGCTGCTGGGATGCGTTCCATTCACTGCCCGCGATGTCCTCGGGCCTCGACCGCCAGCTCGCATTGCAGAAAGCAACACAAGGATACCCGGGGGTTGCCGCATGAAATCACTGGTTTTCGCCTGCGCTGTCGTCGCCTCGTGGCTGGCCGGCTGCGCGAGCCCGTCGCACGGCCTCCCCGAGCTGCCCAATGACCAGGCTGGCGCTGCCTATCTACTGGGTGCCGGCGACTCGCTGCGCATCACGGTATTCGGCGAGACGGATCTGTCGGGCACGTTCAAGATTTCCGACAACGGCGCGCTGGTCATGCCGCTCGTCGGGCAGATTTCCGCGGCCGGACTCTCGGTGCCGGAATTGCAGAAGCGCCTCGTGAGCCAGCTCAACGTGAAAGCGGTGAAGTCACCGGACGTGACCATCCAGATCGAGGAGTACCGGCCGTTTTTCATCCTGGGTGAAGTGAAGAATCCCGGCTCCTACCCTTACGTGCCGGAAATGACCGTGCTCACCGCCGTGGCCATCGCCGGGGGCTTCACGTTCCGCGCCTCCGAGGACGAGGTGTCGGTCACGCGCAAACGCAACGGCGCCGCCAGCGAAGCCCGGGCCAGCCGCGCCGCGCGCGTGCTGCCCGGTGATGTGGTCTACGTGTTCGAGAGGCATTTCTGAAAGCCTGGTGGGCAATCACGCTGGTGCTATCCACGGCCGCGCAGGCGCAGTCGCTCGCACCGCGTGCGTTGTTCGTAGACGACCGCGGCACCGAGCTGTTCGACACCGAAGGTGCCGAGGGCGGAATCCGCGCGGGGTCTTTCGACGTGCGCGCCGCCGCGGGCGTGTCTTTCGGCATGGATTCCAACGTGTACGCGGTGCCCGAAGCGGCCGATGAGGATCGCGTGGCGACGGCCGAAGCGCTGGTGCGCGCCGTCAACGAATCTCCGACGCGCGACATCCTGGGCATGGCGTTCGTGCGCGCGCGCCGCTTCGATGTGGCGCGCGATCAGGACGCCACCGAATTCGGTGCGCTCGGGCGTTACGACGGATGGCTAGGCTCGCAGGACCGCATCATTGCCGGATTCGGCGTCGAACATGGCATCGAATCGCGCAATGACATCGAGACCCCGACCACGATTGCGCTGAGCCCGTACGACAATGGGCGAGGCTCCTTCTCTTATACGCACCTGTTCAACCGCTTCGCGCTCGAGACCCGCCTCGATGCGCGACGGTTGCAATACGACTCTTCGACGCAGGAATACCGCGACCGTTCGCAATATCGCGGGGAATTACGCGGGGCTTACCAACTGCGTTCCGATCTGTCCTGGGTGCTCACGGGATATTTCAATCGCGACGAATACGACGATCCGACGCCGACCACGCTCTCGGCGGAAACCACCGGCGCCCTGCTGGGGTTGCACTTCGACGTGAACGAACTGCTCGAGCTCGAGATCGGCGCGGGCTATTTCGACCGACAATACGACGACCTCGATGATCCGCTCGACGGCGTCTCGTTTCGCGGCTCGCTGTTGTGGCATCCCACGCGGCTCACCACCGTGCGCGCGCAGGTGCTGCGCACCGACGCGCCGACCCACATCGAAGGCGCTTTCGGCAAGGTGCGCAACGACGCGCTGCTGCGGGTCACGCACGAATACAGCCGCAACCTCGTGCTGCATGCCGGCGCGCGCTTCATCGCCGATGATTTCGAGACCATCGATCGCGTCGACACGTCCTGGCTCGCGGAGCTGGGCGCCACTTTCGCGTTCGGCCGGCATTCGGTCCTGCGCTTCTCGTACGACTACGGGACGCGTGACCACGACGATTCGGGGCGCAGCTTCGATCGCCACATCGCCAGCCTCGCCTACATCATGAGGCTCTAGCAAAATCATGGAAGACACTTCCGCCTTGAGCCTGCAGAGCCTGTGGCGCGCCATTCGCCAGCGATGGCTCACGCTGCTGTTCACATCGGCGCTGTTCTTCACCGCCATCGCCGCTTACGTGTTCACGCTCAAGCCCGCCTACACGGCGGAGGCCGTAGTATTGCTCGCACCGGACACCGAAGAACTGGGCGACGCACCCACGACGCAGCGCCTGCTCGCGACCACCGATCCCTTCTTCATCCGCAGTGAGACCACCATCATTGGCAGCGATGAGCTGAGCCGGGAAGTCATCCAGAAGCTCGAGCTCACGCACCAGGAAGAGTTCCTGCCGGTGCCGGGACTGCTGGAACAGCTCGGCATCCGCCGCGCTCCCGAGGGCAGCCATCCGTACCTGTCGCCGGATGAGCTGACGCTCGACCAGGTGGTGCGCGGCTACCAGGACCGGCTTTCGGTGTTCAACGATGGCCGCAGCAAGACCGTGCAGATCGGCTTCACCGCCGGCAATCCGCGCCTCGCCGCTTCCGTGGCCAATGCACATGCCGAAGCCTATTTGCACGAGCAGGCGAACCGGCGCGGCGACTCGCGCCAGAAATCGCTCGACTGGCTCAAGCAGGAAGTGGACTCGCGCGCGCGCGAGGCTCGCGACGCGGACGCGCGCGTGCAGCAGTACCAGCTCGAACACGGCATCGTGACTTCGCAGGATTCCACGATGGTGGAACAGCGGCTCTCGCAGCTCTCGACGCAGCTCGTCGATGCGCGGCGCCAGCTATCTACCCAGGCCGCGATGCTGGCCGAAATCCGCGCGGTGCGCGCCGGTGCCGACCCGACCAACGCGGCCGCGCTGCTGCGCAACGATGCTCTCGGCGACCTGCTGATCAGCCGCGTGCAGGCCGAGGCCGCCGTCACTTCGATGCAAACCCGGCTGACCGACAACCATCCCACGCTCGTGAAGCAGCGCGAGACGCTGGCCAGTATCAACCAGACGCTGGAGAAGCAGTTCGCGCGCGTGGAGAGCGAAGCGGCAGCGAGCGTGAATTCCTGGCAGCGCCAGGTGAACGATCTCACGGCCGCGGTGGGCGCCGAGACCAGCAACAAGGAGTCGCAGGACAAGGTGTCGTCGGCGCTGCCGGCGCTGACCGCCGAGGCGCAGGTGAAGCGCACCGTGTTCGAGACCGTGCTGAATCGCTATCAGACACAACTCGCCGAGCGCGGCTATTCCGAGCCCACGGCCGTCATCGTGTCGCGCGCGGTGCCGCCGGCCAAGCCGTCGTTTCCGCGAACGTCACTGTTCCTTGCCATTGGCCTCGTCGCATCGCTGCTCGGCGGCGCATTCATGGCGATCGTCGTCCAACTACTTCGACCGGTGGCACCCAGCCTCCACTCGATCGCGGATGCGGTCGGATTGCGCGCGCTGGTGGCCATCCCGCGCTTCCGCAACGAGGCGCGCGAGCCGGGCCAAGTGAAGATTCGCGACCCGCGCCTGTACATCGAGAGCATCCGGTCGCTGCGTCACGCCATATTCGAACTGCAATCGGCGCGCGAAACCAAGGTTTGCCTGTTCACCTCGGTGGTGCCGAGCCAGGGCAAGACCCTGGTGGCCATGTCCGTGGCGCGGGCCATGGCACGCTCCGGCGTGCGCACGCTGTTCCTGGAAATGGACCTGCGTTGCCCCGGCGCCAGCAAGCTGGCGCGCGTCGGCGAACGCTCGCGCGGCGTCGCCGCCGTGCTGGAGGGGCGAGCGTCGGTCAACGAAGTGCTGCAGGTCGACGAGAACACCGGGCTCGACATGCTGCTCGCCGAGAAAAACGCCTCACAGGCGCTCGACAAACTGACGGTGCAGGTCTTCTCCGGGTTGATGGCCCGGCTTCGGCAACACTACGAAGCCATCATCGTCGACAGCCCGCCGGCGGGGTTGCTGTCGGACGCGCTCACGCTCGCCTGCGTGGCCGACCAGACCGTGATCGTGGCGCGCAACGGCGAAACCTCCAATGCCGAACTCACCACCACCTCTCGGCTGCTGCGCGAGCGCGGCGCGACACTCGCCGGCCTGGTGCTCACGCATGTGGAGCCGGGAGATCTCGCGTTCTACGGCAAGTCGATGTCGCGCTACATGCTCGGAATGCCGCCGCGTCTGGCGGCCGTGCCGACGGTTCAACGCGTGGGATGAACGCTATCGTCCGCCCGACCCGGTGACCAGATAGACGGCGAAAGTGCCCAGCCAGTGCCCGCCTTCGTAGTGTTCGCCGGTCACTTGCGGCAATGCCGTCTCGCGATGCCGCAATGCCGCGCTGGACAACGCAGCGATGCGGCGATCGTTGGTCCCAAGCCCTGAGGCGATTCCTTCGAGCATCCACGCGCGGCTCAGATTCAGGCCGTCGATGTGCGCGAGCTTCGGATCGCTTCGATTCGTCACCACGCCGGGCGCTAACCACTCCGCGCGCGTGCTCGATGGAATCCCCGGCAGGAAAGTCTTGAGCCAGCGACCGAACTCGGCCTTGTCGAGAACCCGGCGCATGAAGTCCGCTTCGGCGAGACAGGGCGACAGGAAGTCCTGGCCGGACGGTTCGTAGTTCAGCGGGCAATCTCGATCCGCGGAATAGAAACGTTGTGCCGCGTCGGTCAACAGACGGCGCATGTCCGCATCACCGGCCACGCCCGCCCAATCCCAGATCAGGCCGAATGAGAATGCGGTCTGATCGTGTTCGCCAACCCGAATCGGGTAGTAGAGATCCGGCAACCAGCGCTTGATACGCGCTGCCGCTTCGGTCTCGAGCGGCGCGAGATTGGCGGCCCATTCCTGCGCCTGCGGGTCTTTCCACGAGCGCAACTCGGCGGAAAGCTGCAGCAGCCACGCGAGGCCATAAGGTCGCTCGAAAGACGCGCGGCCGCCGCGTTGCAGATAGGCGACTTCGACCGCGATGTTTTCCTTGCTGAGGCTGCGCACGAGTGCGGCACGGGCCGCCGGCGCAAAGGCCGCATCCGGAAACCTTCGCGTGAGGCGCACGAGCAGCCAGTGGCCATGGACCGCGGAGTGCCAGTCGTAGCATCCGTGGAACGCCGGATACAGTTCGCGCGGCGGCCGTACGTCCGCATCGCCGGCCAGCGTGTGCGCAATCTTGTTCGGATATTCCTGGTGCACACACTTGAGCGCGAGCGCCGCGAAACGTTCCGCCGCGGCGGAGTCGAACGGCGTCACGGTCAATATGGTGCGTGCCTGCGCAGTACCGAACATCGCCGCGAGCAAGGCAATCTGTAGTGTGAGTTTCATTTCGCGTGGCTTCCTGCAAACGACCGTGTCTCCCAGACCGCGACGGTGATGAGCACCGCCGTGGTGGCCGTGCCCAGCGCCAGCGGCGTCATGAGCAGCGCGAACGGCGCGATGGCGGCCAGCAACCCGAGCCCGACCAGGTGCGAGAGCGGATAGTACTTTGCGCTGGCGCGCTTGAAGAACACGTTGCCCAGCAGATAGAGCGCCGGGCCGCCTAACAAAGCGGCCGCTGCCGGCAGTTCCAGGTGGCCGCCCGGGTGGGCGATGGTGATCTCATCCGCCACGGCGCAGACCACGATGCCGGCGATGATCGGAATGTGGAAATAGGTGTACACCGCGCGCGCATAGCGTCCCGGGTCCACCGAGCCTAAGATTTCGCGGCTGCCGCGCTCGGCGCCGATGTTGAAGTAGATCCACCACATTGCGACAGTGCCCAGGAACGCCACGAGAAACGCGCAGACCGCGGCCGTGGTTGCCGGCAGCGAAGCCGCCGTCGCGCCCGTCACCAGGATGGATTCGCCGAGCGCGATGATGACGAACAGCGCGCAGCGCTCGGCCATGTGCGCCCCGTCTATCTTCCAGTCCGTGGTGTTCGAGCGGCCGAGCCCGGGCACGAAATA
>Ga0190274_10001568_pt1 | contig 13369 bp, 16 predicted proteins | sample Popmic531T_FD_133002 | JGI IMG/M metagenome (GOLD analysis project Ga0190274, IMG submission 133002) | Populus adjacent soil microbial communities from riparian zone of Yellowstone River, Montana, USA - 531 T | ecosystem: Environmental > Terrestrial > Soil > Riparian zone | place: USA: Montana...
CATCGACGACGAGGGCAACCACGTCGCCGAGCCGGGCCACTGGACCGTCGAGCCTTCGCGGTTCGCCGTCGTGCGACCGGACGACAAGTCGTGGTTCAGCTACGTGTCCGACGAGTACCAGCTCGTGCAGTTCACTGAGGCGTTCGACTTCATGGACAACGTCAACCCACGCTACGTCGCGGCCGGCGCGCTCAACCACGGTCACCAGGGGTTCATGATCGTGCAGCTGCCCGACCACCTCGCGGTCGACGTCGAGATCAACGGCGAGCACGACCCTCACGAGATGTACGTGGTCCTGCAGACGTCGCACGACCTGTCCAAGGCGATCAAGATCTCGGTCATGATGCTGCGCGGCAAGTGCATGAACATGCTCACGCTGCCGTCGTTCAACCGCGACGTGGTGCAGAGCTGGTCCATCCGCCACGTCGGTGACCCCCACGAGAAGTTGAAGGAGGCTCACCGAACGCTGACCCGCGCGAGCGACTACCAGCAGACGTTCGAGCGGCTGACCACGCAGTTCGGCTCGGTGCGCGTGACCAGCGACGACCTACGTCACATCGCGCGCCGCGTCCTACCGGAGCGACTCAAGACCCGCGAGGAGCAGGTCGAGGCGATCGTCGACCGATTCGAGTCCAGCGAGACGGTCGGGTTCAAGGAGACCGGCTGGGGTGCGATCAACGCCGTGAGCGACTACCTGCAGTGGGGCCGGACCACCGCCGTCCGCACGGCGCAGTCCGAGTTCACCAGTCCGCTGGACGGCGACACGGCAAAGTACGTTAACCGAGCCGCGCAGCTCGTCATGGCGCGCGCCTGACCCCCGTAAGTTGACCGTAGGAGATAGGAGATCTACCGATGACACGACCACCGCGTCACCTGACCGCCAACGGTGAGGTCGTTCGGATCACGCCGAACGCCGCCCGGACGATGCTGATCCACGGGCTGCTCCCCGTCGAGGACGCTGGCCAGTTCAAGCCGGCCAACCTGTCGGCCGAGGCGATCGTCAAGCTGCTGCACCAGGCCAACGAGGTGCGCAACCGGACCGTCTCGATAGCGCACGTTCAGAAGCTGTCCCGCGACATGACGGCGAAGAACTGGCTGTGGACCGGTGACCCAATTCACGTCGACCGCGACGGGTTCGTCCGCAACGGTCAACACCGCCTACTCGCGGTTGTTCACAGCAACACCACGCAGGACTTCATGGTCATCCGCAACCTCGACCCAGCCACGCAGCTGGTCATCGACGTGGGTAGGACCCGCAACGCCGCCAACCAGATGCACATGGCGCAGGTCAACAACGCCAACCTAGCCACGCCGATCGCGAACACGCTGATCCGCTGGCGCGTCGGTAAGGCGCTGATCAGCTCGTTCATTCCGTCGGTGATGGAGATCCACGAGCTGATCCAGAAGGAGGAGGAGATGCCAACCGCCGTCGCGTACCTGAACCAGATGCGCCGCGCGATCCGGCGCGCACCGCTCAGCGCGCTCGGTGCGGCGTTCATCGAGGCCGGCCACGTCGACGTCAAGGCGCGCGACACGTTCTTCAACAACCTCATGACCGGCGCGGACCTCGCCGTCGACGACCCCACGCTGGTGCTCCGCAACAAGATGATCCTACCGTCGACGTACAGCATGAAGTCACGGCGCGGCGGTCAGCTCTACCTGATCGTCCACGCGTGGAACACGTGGCGACAGGACAAGACGATGAGGTCGCTGCGTCCGCCACTGTCGTTGACCTCGGAGAACTTTCCGAAGATGCGCTAGCTGAGGGGAGATCGAGACCGAGGGAGAGCTAGTGGCAAAGATCATCAGGCACAACGTCATCAAGTATCTTACCGACCGACCAGGTGAGGTGGTCTACCGGGACTTCATCGTCGAGGAGGGTGGCTTCACCGAGTCGCAGGTCCGCGAGTCCATCCGCGCGGTGCAGCAGAGCAACACCCAGCTGGGAAAGGAGATCGAGACGGTCGTCTCCGGCAACGCGTGGCGGTTCGTTCCGAGCGCCCAGCAACCGGTACCGGCGACGGCGACCATGTCGACGAACAGTAACCTTGACGTCCCGCTGACGCAGCTCATACGACGGTACCTGATCGACCGGCCGAACGTCGACGTCGACCTCGATGAGCTCATCGACTTTACCGGTCGGAACGAGGCGCAGATCAAGGTCGGCGTCAACAACGTGCGCAACGCTCACGTAGAGATGCGGCAGACGATCGTCATCGTCGAGTCCGGTCGCTGCTGGCGCTACGAACCGGCGCGGCGACGGCAGTCGTCGCGGGCGTCGGTTCCGGCACCGGTCCGGTCGATCCGCGCGCCTCGAGTCGCGCCACTGCCACCGGTTGCCCCACCGGCGACGACGATCCCGGCGGCGCTCGACGCCGCCGAGCTGACCGAGCCGGTCAACTCGCCTAGGTTGTTCGAGGAGGTCGGTTCGCTGGACGACGGCTCGTTCGTCATTCGAGGTGACGAGGGAGATCTCTACCGCGCAACACCGCTGCGTGGCTGAGCCGAGTGAAGAGGGGAACGAACGTTGACCGCGACGCTGCCCAGCGCTGACTGGCGACCGACGGAGGACTACGACGACCGGGACCGCTGGCTGGACGACCAGGACGGCGGTGACCGCTGGCGCTCGCACCGCGCGTGCGACGTCAGCAAGGCGGACCTGTTCTTTCCACCGGTGGACGAGAACGGCGACGAGCCGCCGTACCCGTCGCCGGAGGCGAAGGCGATCTGCGACCGCTGCCCGGTACGTGGGCGCTGCCTCGATCAGTACATGAACGAGGAGTACGGGATCTTCGGTGGTCTGACCGCGTACCAGCGCGGCCTGATGACCAAGAAGATCGTGCGCAAGCGCTGCCTCAGCTGCGGCGGAACGGACCTGGTGCTCAACGGCTCGCAGCGCAAGGAGCTCTGCCTGGCCTGCGGCTACTCCTGGGACGTACTGTAGCCCGACCGACGATCGAGAGACGGAGGACTGATGACCGACGAGTACAAGTTTAACTTGCAGCAGCTCGACGACTTCGACTACGACGCGTTCCTCAGGTGGACGCTGGTTCACCTGGTGACGCCGCGCGAGGGCAGCTCCAGCGACCTGGTAGACCTGCTGAGCGAGCCGACGAAGAACTTCACCGAGGTGACGCTGACCGTTCAGGTCAACGGCGTCAGCGTGGACCCGCACGAGTTCATCCGAGGCATCCACGCGAACTTCGACAGGGCAGTGCAGCGGGTCGTCGAGGACGAGCTGCTCAAGCTGAGTGAGTTGACCAGCGTTCGCACCGTCGTCCAGGTGCTCGAGGAGGCCGTCAAGGCGCGGGTCGAGAAGGTGGCGAGCGCGCTGGGCTTCGACCTCGCCGCCGCCACCGCCGAGCGAGGTGACGAGTCGTGACCGACCCGAGCGCCGGTGACGAGCGGATGCAGCGTCGCGTCCGCGAGCTGCTCGACCGCGCGGAGGACTTCCGGCGGCACGGTGAGGACGGCTCGGCGGACGCCGCGCTGTCGCTCGCCGAGAACATCATGATCAAGTACTCCATCGACGCGGCGGTCATCGCGGCGCGGCGCGCGGCGGGCGGCGTCGTCGAGGAGATCATCACCCGGACCGTCGAGTTCACCGGGATCTACCGCGTGGCGCTGGTGGTGAAATTCGACCAGCTCGTTCGCGCGTTCACGACCAACGTGCGGTCGTTCATCAGCAAGGGCGAGCGCGTCGAAACGCTTCACCTGGTCGGCTACGAGTCGGACGTCCAGCAGCTTCAAACGCTCATCACGTCGGTCAACCTGCAGGCCATCGCTAGCCTCAACGTCTGGTGGCAGAACTACCCAGACCGCGCCGCGCTGCGCGGCATGGACGGCTACAAGACGCGCCGACAGTACGTGAGCAGCTTCGTGGTCGGCGCGGCGGATCGGATCGAGACCGCGCGTAAGACGGCGCTCGGTAACAGCGCTCCGGGTACCGAGCTGGTGCTGCGCGACCGGAAGTCCGCCGTCGACGCGCACGTGGCCGCTACGTACCAGTTGTTCAACCGACAGACGCGGCTCGACCCAGGCCGTCAGGACGCCGCAGACGCGGGACGAGCTGCCGGCAGACGTGCCAACACCGGTGATACGCCGGTCGGTACGAAACGACGTCAGATCACGTCGTAGAGGATCACCGTAGTTAAGAGAACCACGACCGAGGGAGAAGAGATCGTGTCCGACGAGACACCGCAGGAGAAGGCCGCGCGAACCCGGGCGGAGCACGCGGAGCAACGGCGCAGGGACGAGGAGGCCCGGGAGGCGCAGCAAAAAATCCTGGACGCCCAGCGCGAGGAGCAGAAGCGGCGCGCGGAGCAGCGTGCTGAGGAGCTGCGGCTCCGCAAGGAGGCCGCCGAGAGGCTGGAGCAGCAGCGAAGGGACCAGCAGAACAACGGCAGGTAACGACCACGTAACACGTCTACCTGCGCGAACGGCGCACCGTGTCGAACGATACGGTTGCGCCGTTCGCCTGTTCCGACCACTGACCTAGGAACCTCGTTGCGCTGTCGCTGGGCCTGCCGCGTCGTCGTGCTGGTGCTGTCCCTGCTCGTCCTACTGCTGTCCGCGTACGGTTACCTAGCCGGAGTTACTGACTGACGCTCGACGGGAGGCGCGGTCGCGCGCTAGGGCGTCCGACCACGCCTCCCACCACTTATACGCGTGATCCTCCAGTCGCAGCGTCGCGGCGACCGCGCGGCCGGCGTCCGCCAGCTCGGACCGTCGCCGTTCGTCCGTCAGCAGTGATCTCAGCACGCGGTACCAGTCCTTCGGTCGGTCGACCAGGACGCCGCAGCCCAGCTGGTGCAGTCGAACGTAGTCCGCGCGCGGCGAACCGACCCACGGGACGCCGACCGCGCTCAGCTCCAGCGGCTTCAGCCACGACTTAGCCGCGTTGAACCGCGTGTCGGCCAGCGGCGCGATGCCGACGCCCAGCTTGGCCAGCTCGGCGGGCCAGTCGAACAGTGCGATCGGCTGGTCGACGCGGCCGACGACGTCGTCACTCGATAGGCGGAAGGCGCGGCCGACGCCCTCGGCGACGCTGGTGACGTAGAACTTATGACCCTGGTCTACCAGGCGCGCGACCGCGTTACCGACGACCTCTGGGTCGTTGGGGTGCGACCGCAGCGAGGCAGGCCAGCCGAGCAGCGTCGAGTCGACGTGCGGGACGTCGTAGTAGTGGCGTGCTAGGTAGTTCGGCAGGACCACTCCGTGACCGTGGCCGTAGCGGTCGACCAGCGCCTGCGTCGTCGCGGTGACCAGCGACGCGTCCCGGCAGGCCTCGCCGAGGGTCGCCCACGAGTGCAGTCCGACGTCCTTGCCGAGGCGTCGCTCCTGCGAGCGGGGGTGCAGTGCCTCCCACGCTGGGTTGCGCGGGTGGATCGCGCCGAGGTCGTCGTCGACGTCGACCACGACCGTCGTGCCGTGCTCGCGCAGCACGCGGACGGCCTGCGCTAGGTAGCGGTGCGTGACGCGCTGGAACACGACTACGTCGACGTCGTCGGGTACCTTGACCTCCACGACGCGGTCGACGCGGTTGTCGATCACCATCTCGACGTGTCGGTTCTGCGACGTGACGATCGTGACGTCGTAGTCCTGTCGCTTAAGAGCCTCGGCCACCCAGATGACCCGGTGGTGACCGCACCCCCACTGGTCGGCGGGGTAGACCGCTACTCTCACGTCGTCACTTCCACGGTTTTCCGGACGTGTTCCTACCGTGCCAGTACCAGATCCACGTCCTACGGGGGAGGTGCTCGAAGCGAGCACCGGCGTTCAGCAGTCGCCGCCACAGGCCCCAGTCCTCGCAGCAGTTGTCTCCCCACTCGGGACTACCGGGAATGGGGAAGCCACCGACGTCCGCGAGCAGCTCGCGACGCACGAGGACCGTGACGGGAATGAAGTTGTTCCGCGTCATGAGCTCGTGCTTGAGGTCGTCGCTGAACCGGGTGCCGTACGGGCTCACGTAGTGGCCGTCCACCGGTGCGCGCAGCGGGTCGTTGCCGCTGATGTCGTTGCCGGCGGCGTTGTGGATGTTGAACCACGGGTAGACCAGGTCCGCACCGGTGTCACGCGCGTGCTCAAGGCACGCCGTCACGTGCTCGGGTCGAAGTTCGTCGTCGTCGTCGAGGAACGCGACCCACTCGGTGCTGGCGTTCCGCCACGCCCGGTTGCGCGTCGCCGCCGCGCCCTCACCGGCGTCGTCCAGCTCGATCTGCATCATCACCTGGCACGTCTGCCGCTGCACGGACTCGGCGGCGCGCACGAGCAGCTGCTCCCGCGCTGGGATCGTCGGTGTGCAGACCGTGACGTCCATCACCTCTTCCGCCCAGGAGTTACCAGCGTCACAGTCGGGTCGTCGACCGGGAGGTAGCCGAACGGGTCGATGACGACGCTGCCCGACGGGAACGGTACCGACCGGTACTCGTCGTGCATGGTCGCGACGAAGAACACGTGCGGCTCCAGCCGGACGACGTCGGCGTCCTCGTGCTGGAACTCGACGCCGCGCCGCGCCAGGACCGCCGCCAGCAGGAGCGCCGGCGAGCCGTCGTCCATGTCGACGTTCGGCTTATACGACCGACCCATCAGCAGCAGCGGTAGGCCGGACATGTCGAGCCAGTTCTCGATCAGGTCCGCGAACCACTCCGTCTGCCGCTCGCGCGCGTCGGTCAGGAAGCCCATCAGGTCCGACGACAGTCGGTAGCGACGCGCCAGAGCCGACAGCGCCACGTTGTCGCGCGGGTGGCACGCGCCGCCGTCGCCCATGCCGGCGCGCAGGTAGCGCGGCGAGATCAGCCTGTCGGTGGCGAGCGACAGCGCGTCGGTGACGTCGTCGACGTCCGCACCGGTCGCATCGCACATCTCGGCCGTGAGGTTGGCGAACACGATCTTGGCGCTGATGAACGTGTTGTAGGCGACCTTGGTCAGCTCGGCGGATGCGATGGACATCGTCGGCGCGGGCGCCGAGTGGAACGGACGGTAGAGCGCCGCGACGTCGACCACGTCCTCGACGCGGTCAGCGCCGAAGATCGTCATCTCCGGTCTGGTAAAGTCCTCGACGACCGTCCCCATGGCGATCAGGAACGGGTGGTAGACCGGCGTCACGTAGACGTTCAGCAGCGGGCGCAGGTAGCGGTCGAACGTTCCCGGCAGTACCGTGGACACGACGACGAGCGTGATGCTCTTGCGTTGCTGGCCGGCGGCGCGGCAGACGGCGCGCACCGCGTTGATCAGGTAGGCGTACTCGAACTCGCGTGGCTCGCCGGGTACTGGTACGTCGCCGCCGTACGCGGGCGCGTGCGGCGTCTGGACGGCGACGAACACGACGTCGTCGGTGTTGTGAACCACGTCGTCGACCGTCTCGGTGAGCTCGATCGGTGGTAGGTCGGCGAAGTCGTAGTTGGCGACGTTCGTGCCGCGAACGTCGTAGCCCCACACCTTGTGCGTCCCGTGGTGCGCCAGCGCAGCGGCGCACGGTGCGCCGAGCTTTCCCAGGCCGATCCAGCCGACGTTAGTCACTCTGCTCTCCCCACGTAGATCCCCTTGAACGGCTTAAAGTCCCGCGTCTCCAGCGCGATGAGTCGCAGCTGTGGGTACGTCGCCACCATGGACTCGGGCGTCAGGTCGTCCTGGAGGTGACGCTGGTAGGCGTTGCCGTCCTCCTCGTCCTGCGGGTAGACGTACGGGACGACCACGATCACGTCCGCGCCTACGTCGGCGACGCGGTCCACGACGAACGTCGCGTCCTCGAGCGCGAGGTGTTCCAGCACGTCACCCATGATCACCAGGTCGTAGCGCGACTCGTTCCACGACGGCAGCTGAACCAGCTCGACGACGTCGCAGACGAACACGTCGCGGTAGAGGTCGCGAAGACCCTCGCGGTCGACGGTCGGTTCCCACACCTCGCAGGCGTCGACGCTCGCGTACGTCGGCAGCAGCATGCGGTACTTGCCTCGACCAGCGCCGACGTCCAGCACACTTGTGCTGGGACCGTAGTGCGTCAGGACGTAGTCCTTGACGAACGACCCCGCCCAGTCGTAGACCTCGGCGAGTAGGTTAAAACTCACGGTGACCGTCCTCACCGTAGTGCTTTAACGCCCACTGGACGGTTCGTCTCAGTCCGTCGTCGAAGTCGATCGCGGGGGTCCACGGCTCGCCGAGGTCCGCGTACGTGGGATCGTAGCCGGGACGGACGGCCTGCGCCGCGACGCGCTGCGTGCGCAGCGGCCGCTCGGCCAGCTCGGCGACGCGGCGCGCAAGGCTCTCGTTGTCGACCCGGCACTGTCCCGGAAGTCGCACGTAGTTAACCGCGACGTCGTCACGCGACCGGGGGGCCTTGTAGTCGCGCGTCGTCGTCAGCTCGTCGACGAGCCGCTCGGCGACGTTGCGCACGTACGTGTAGCTGCGCTCGCCGGGTCGACCGTCGTGGTAGTGGATGTTCAGCGTCGCCTGCGTGACGAGGGCCCGGACGATCAACGGGACGAACGCCGTGTCACCCTGGCGCTCACCGAGCATGTTCGCGCTGGCGACGACCGTCGACGGGATCCCGTACGTCTGCGCGTACGCCCAGACTAGGTCCGCCTGCGCCGCCTTAGACGCGGCGTACGGACTGGACGGTCGGTGGGCCACCGGCGACTCGTACGCACTGGGCCCGTGAACCTCGTCGGTCGACACGTGCACCAGCTGGTGCGGCTCGATCTGACGGCACAGCTCGAGGACGGTCAGCATCAGCTGAACGTTGTTGGAGATGAACTCAGCCGGCGACACGACGCTCTCGTCGACGTGCGACCGCGAGGCGACGTTAACGACGTAGTCGACGCCCGCGAGCCCTCGTACCTGCGTAGGTGAGAACGGTACCGCTAGGTCGTGCACCAGCAGGGTAACGCGTGAGGGATCGTGCCCGGCCGCGTCGACCAGCCGAACGAACTCGCCGTTGTGACGAAACGAGTCGACGCCGACGACGTGCCAGTCGGTGCGCGCCAGCAGCGCTTCGACGACGTGACTTCCGACGAAGCCACCGACGCCGGTGACCAGTACCGTGCGCGTCACTCGCTGCTCTCCGGGTGATAGGAAAAGTACGGATGATTGAGATCGTAACGCGTCGTCGCGGGCCTCACGACACCGTTGCCACGCCACGTGCTGTCACCGGTCGACGACCGGTAGTGGTACATCACCTTGTCGACGTAGGCCTCGGTTCGAGGGTGGCCGCGAACCTGGTCAACCCAGGCGACGTCCTCCGGTGGGTCACCTCGACGGAAGTCACCGCGCCGCGCCAGCTCGGCCCTGATCGGGTTAAGGTGACTGACGTCGCGGTAGTAGCCAGCCGCGTCGTCCCACCACCGGTCGTAGCGCAAGCTGTGGTAGGTCGGCTTCAGCGGCACGCCGTCGACGTAGCACTGAAGCTGCCAGCCGACGTAGTCCACTGCGCCGTCCAGTCGCGCGAGCACCTCGGCGACGAAGTAGTCCGGCACCTCATCGTCGTCGTCCACGAACGAGACGTACGTCGAGGTCGCGTCGCGAAGCAGCGCGTGGCGCACCTCACCGAGCGGCCGCTCACCGTGGTTGTACAGCGCGCAGAGCGTCACGTCGCCGCCGGCTGCTTCCAGCTGCGGAAGCAGCTGGTCCAACAGTCGTCGGAACCGGTCACCGCGCTGGCCCAGCGTCGCGACGAGGACGGTCCACCGTGGACTACTCACCGGCGTTGCCCCTCCTCAGTATCACCAGGCCGAGGCCGTATTGGACAACCTCGAAGTTGCGATCCAGTAGGTACGGGACTGCGGTGCCGCCCTTACCGTTCCAGCCGCGCTCGGGGTCGTCGTGGTGCGGGTGACCTCGCTCGAGACCGCAGACGAGCCGGTCGAGCGGCTGGTCCATTGCTAACGCGGGCGCGGGCGTCGTCGCCGGAGGAACCCGCTCGGCGCACCAGCTGTCGGCCGGCAAGAACTCGTGCGTCCGCCACGTGTCGTCGAACGCGACCACGCGCGCGTGGTCGACGATCAAGCGCGCGATCGCGAGGTGCGACTCGCGGCTCGCGTCCTGCGAGTACGGCTGCCGTCGCCGCGCGTACGTGAACTCCTGGTCGGCGTAGTACCCAGGTGGGTTGCCGGTGTAAGGCCAGTCGTAGCCGTCGAGCCACGCGAAGCCGACCGGCCGGTCCCAGCCGCGCAGCACGTCCTCGGCGCGGCCGTGCCACGCCTCGACGTTGGGAGTCACGACCGAGCGCGCGTAGGCGACCGGATCCGCGTCGATCGTGACGACGGGCGGTCCCAGTCCAGCGAGGAAGCGCGTCGAGTCGCCGCTGCCGACCTCGAGGATCACCTCACCCGGTGCGTACCTCACCTGGTCGGCGTACCGGTAGCCGGTGGTACCCACTACGAGCCGCTCATGACTAGGCGCAGCTTAGCGACGTCCGCTGCGCGGTCCGCCGCGCGCTCGCGGTAGATCCGCGCCACGTCGTCTCGCTGGTGGCGCACAAGTCGCTCCTGGTGCGTAACGTCCCAGGTTCCCTTACCGACGACCGGATGCATGTGCTCGGTGTAGACGTCGGGCAGGTAGCGGCGGCGACCCAGCGCGTCGGCGACCTCGGTCAGCCACAGGTCGTTGTAGTCGCTGGAGAAGTACGGCGGCAGGAAGTACCCGACCGCGTCGACCCAGTTGCGGTGAAGAAAGCCGTGCGTGCCGATCTTTTCGTGTTGAAACCCGTCGTCACCGTGAACGAACAGGATCTTATCGGACACGGTGTCGAACTCGTCGAGGACGCGCGCGTCCCAGTTGTCGCTGCGGAACACGATGTCGTCGCCGCACTGCATGACCACGTCGAAGCTCGCGTGCGCGTAGCAGCGGTTCCACATCTCGGACAGCACGACGCGCGGACCGCTGACCAGCCGGCCGCCGTAACGAGCGAGGACCTCGGCGTTGGTGGCGTACGTCGGGTCGTCGTCGTCCACGTAGACGACGAACTCCACCTCGGTGGCAGCGGTATCCAGCGACGACGCCAGCAGGCGCGCTAGGCTGTCCGGTCGGTTGCGCGTCGGTAGCAGTACTGAGATCACGGTAGCACTCTAGCGCGTGGCTAGGCCCGCACGATGCGAACCATGAACGAGGTGTCCACGCCGGCCGCACCGATGTTGAACGCCGTCCCACCGGTGTTCCGCACGATGAGCCGAACGGTGTGGGCTCCGGTGAGAGTGCCCATCGAGTCGCTGCGCTTCATGGGTACGAACAGCGTCGGTTGGGTGAAGCTTGCGCCGATCGACTGCGACACGACGTAGCCAGCGCTGATCCGGTTGACGTTGTAGACGGTCGAGTCGACCGTGATCGCGCCCTCGAACAGGTTGCCCGGTGCGGTCGCGATCGGGATGTTCCAGCCGCACGAGCCGACCGCGATGATGTGATACGCGAAGCCCGGGTCCGAGATCGCCAACGACGCGACCGTCAGACTCGCACCGATGGCGAGGCCACCGCTACCGGTCTGCGCCACGGGCGCGAAGCCGGCCAGCAGCGTCGAGTCGGTGGCGATCCGCGCGTCGATCCGCGTCAGCTCGACCTCAACCTCGTTGGCGAGCGCCTGGAACTGCGCCGGCCCGTTGGGCGAGTCGCTCAGCGACGGGTACGGCAGCCCGTACGTAGGTGTGCTAGGCACGGTGCCTCCTTCCTAGATGACTGGGTCCGCGCCGAACGAGAGCAGCTTACGCGTCGAGCCGGACATGGTGCCGCTGGCGGTGAGTGGGATGGTGATCGAGTCAATGACGTGCACGTCGGTCGTGTCCGGTGCTGTGATCGTGATTGGGTCGTACGGCTCCAGCGCTGGGTTGGGAACGGCGTTGAGGTTGATGTTGTACGGCAGCCCGATCGCCTGCTGCAGGATCGACGTCGCCGCCGACGTCGCCGCGTCGACCGTCGTGATGAACGACGAGTAGTAGAAGCGCGGGACGCGACCGAACTTGCCGTTCCAGTACGTTGGGCTACTTGGGTTGCTGTCGAACACCAGTGAGGTTACCGGTGGGCTGTCGCCGGTGGACTCGCCGGTGGCGACGACGCCGTTGTACACGCTCTGCCGCGTCAGGGTTCGGGACAGCGACACCATGACGCCGCCGGCACCCGAGTTGATCTCGTAGACCGGTACCGTCGGGTCGGGAGGACTGACGATCTTGAGGATACCTCGGTAGTCCCAGTACATGATCTTTCCACGCGAGCGTGCCACGTCGCGTAGGAAGCCGTAGCGGTCCTCGTCGGCGATGTGCGCCTCGTCGAACGTCGACGACGCACCGTCAAAGTCGAACTCGATCGTCGCGTCCGGGTAGACCTCGGTGACCAGCTGCGTGAACGCGTCGAGAACCGACGTTCCCGCGTCGAACTGGATCGGAAACGGTAGCCGCGCGTCGACGATGCCGGCCATACGGTCCGACGCCGAGAGCTTGATCGGACCTCCGGGACCGCTGTCCTGCTGGGTGCTGTCGATGCGAAAGTAGCCGAGGCTGACGATCTCGATCGTGCCGTTGCCGTAGTTGATACCGCGTTCGACGAACAACTCGTTCCCGTACGGGGCGAGCAGGTCGGTCGGCTGCTGCGGCCACGTTCGGTCGCCGGACGTCGTCATGTCCAGCGACGCGCGGATGTCCGCTGACGCGTCCGAGCGCACGTCGCCGTCGACGATCGGGATCTCAGTCCCGGTCGGTGCGGTCCCCTCCTGATACGACGTCAGGACCTTGACGCGCGCGAACATGCGGTGGCTGCCGCGCAGCGTGCGTAGGAAGGCGTCGCTAACTGGTCGCATTACGGAACCAGCACCTCCGACCCGTCACCGATCAGGTTCAGCAGGTCCGCCCACGTCGCGTTGGCGGCCATGACGTCAGCCCACGTGGCGTACGTGTTGACGACCGTCTGCCAGGTACCCGTGCTGCCGACGACGTCCGGTCCCGGCGCGGCTACTTCAACCATGGGCAGCTCGAACAGGCGCCAGTCGTTGTTGCACAGTCGGTTGCGAACGGGACGCGACTCGGTGGTGTCCTCGATGACGGCGTACATGGTCGGCAATGGGTGTCCTGCCGGGGTCTGGATGAACACCGGATCACCGGACGCCAGCAGTAGGTCGAGGTCCTGGCGCTCCTGCGTCGTCTGCGTGATGACCGGGACGGTAACCTCACGTGAACCACGTAGGTCCGTCACCGCCACGGGGTAGCTGCGTCCGACGATCGGTGAGATGTTGTTGCGCGCACGTCTCACGATCGGCGTCGGGTTGCTGACGCAGTGCAGTATCTGGTTCAGGAACGGACGACCGATGCTCTTAAGCCAGACGTCCTCGAGGTCCACCTCGATCTGGCAGGTCGTCGTAACCCCGAGGACGTCGTCGTCGGTGTACGACCGA